>OJHK01000281.1_pt1 | contig 37066 bp, 25 predicted proteins | sample 1595161 | NCBI WGS metagenome assembly OJHK01 (sample SAMN05416842, study PRJEB24817) | seawater metagenome | isolation source: Sea water | place: Canada:Atlantic | collected 2013-07 | reverse complement strand
GCTGGGGAGGAAGGTGCAGAGGGCGAGCACCACTCCGAGGATGAGACAGATGCTACCGATCAGGCCGTAGACTTGCATGGCAGCTCCACCGAACTGGGTATCGGTCGATATGACGGGAGTTCTGAGATCACGTTCGAGGTCTTTGAGTCCAGCGTGCTTGGGGTCGTCTTCCTTAAACCAGAAGGCGGAGAGCCCAAAGACGAGCGAGGCGACAACCGCCTCTATGATCATGTTACGAGCGAAGTCGTGTTCCGGTAAGACCCCCAGGACCATGAGCGTGATGGCAACGATTAGGGCACAGGAGGATGCCGCGATGGCTGACCACCAAGGCGTGCGGCGGAAGATCATGCCCAAGGCGACCGGCATCTGAAACGCGGCGATGAGGGAGAAGTAAATGAGGGCGAAATCAAATGCCCCACCAAAGCGCGGGACGATGAATGCGACCACTACACCCAGCACGCCGACAATGGTCATGGTTGTCCAGGCCACCCGCAGCTGGGCTTTCTCGCCCAGCGTCTTGCCGGTGAGGTGCCGTCGCAGCGGCACGACAATGTCACGGGTGATGGTGGCCGCGAGCCAGTTGAAGGCGTCATTGGCTTGACCCAAAGTAGCCGAAAGGATCGCCGATACGACGAAACCGATCATGCCATGAGGGAGTAGAAAAAGAGCGAGACTGACGAAGGAGGCCTCCGCCGGTTTGGCAAACTGCGGCCAGATCGCACCCATGTCGGGAAAGATCACCTTGGCGGCGAAGACGGGCAGGATCCACATAAGCGGACCGACAAAACTGAGGATACAACACAGCATCGCCATTTTGCGGGCACCTCTTTCATCGGGCACACTATTGTAGCGTTGGACGAGATGCCAAGCGACGTTGTAGCCAAGCATCATATTGATGGTGTAGCCGATAATGAACCAAGGATTCGCGGCAGGACCATTGAGGGAAAAATAACCCTCCGGCACTTCGGCCAGTAGCCGATCAATACCCGCCATGAGACCGGACCCCGCGCCGAGGTGGAGGTAGGACAGCGGCAGAATGATGATGGTCATCACGCCAATGATAATACCCTGCACCGCATCGGAGAGCACGGCTGCCCAAAGTCCCCCCACGGCGGTGTAGAGCACCATGACAAACCCGGTAACAACCGTCAGGACTTGAAACCCGGATACCGTGATGGGGCCAAGCGTGAGGGACACGTCGTTGAGTCCGAGGGCGGTCGAGACGAAGATGCACAGAATGTAGAGTCCCATACCGATACCCACGATCGCTGGAATCACCGCAGTCAGCGAATAAAAGTAGGTCGTCGATGGCGAAAATCGACGGGTCAGAAACTGCAGCGGCGAGGATAAACGGCACCGCCGCCACATCTTGGCGAAGTAGAGAAATCCGACGAGGTAAGCCCACGTGGCGGAAGTGAAGAGCACCGCGGCACCGATGCCCCATTCGTAGGTGAAACCGGCAGCGGCAACGAACATGAAGGCAGAGAAGCCGGAGACCCAATTAGAGAGACCCGCGAGAAACCATGGGATCTGGCCGCCCCCTTCGAAGTATTGATCGGTATCCTTGTTGCGTTTCGCAGCATAGAATCCGACGTAAATGATAATTACGAAATACAGCGCGATTAGCGCGTAGTCGAAACCGTTAACGGTGTTGAAGACGGGAGAGTCCAAAGTTTGAGGCGTCCGCGGAGGGACGCAGAATTAGGTGAAGGGAAGAGAGGGACGGTTGATGTCGACCGTGGTGTCGACCGTGAGGCCGCGGTGAGTGCCGTGAACGCGCCAGCCGCTGGCGGTGGACTTCGTGGAGAGTTGACCAGCGGGCTCGCCGTCGGGGAAGGCGGTGACGACGGTCAGTAGGACGGCTGATTCAACCCGATGGGTGTGGGCGGCGATGAAGGGGAAGTTCCCTTCCTCTGGCGGCAGATCGAGTTGATCCCGCACGACCGTAGGCATCGCGTCCCGTGTGTAAAACTGACCACTGAGGGCCGCGAAGGGGCGCTTGATGCTAAACCGTTGGCCGCTGATCATCACCTCGCCGAGATTGTCCTCGTTGAAGACTTGGAAACGAGCGGTGAGTTCGGCGGGATTTCCGGCCGCCATATCGAGACGGTCTAAAATCAGCAGCACATCGGGTTTGAGGAAAAGCACGCTGCGATCCACCCGCGTGATCTTCTCATTGAGTAGCCGATACGCGGAGGTGACGTCACTGGTGACCTGGAGGGTATTGTCGCCGGCCTGATAGCCGGTCACGTTGGCCTGGGCCCAGGAGGCATTGGTGCCTTCGCTGCCGTCGTGGTATTGGTGGCCAACACCGTCCACTAGGACGGCGGTGTGGGCCTCGGTCTGCCGGAGCAACCAGCGAGAATGGTTGGGTGAGTAGGCCGCTTTGAACGGATCGTGAAAGAGGCGTTCGCCGTGGGCTTTGAAGATGAGAGAATTGCGGTCGGCGTGTTCGTGATTGGCGGGACCTCCGCTGCGCAATGCGACGACCGTAGAGGCGGGCGTCCAGTCGGTGCGAGAAATCACCCAGTCATTGTCGAGTCGCACATCGAGTAAGTCTTTGCCGGGCGCGCGCGTGCGGGCATCCGGATCGAACCAAATCGCGCCGGGTAAGTGCTTGATCGAACCGACCTCGGCAGCAGCAAAATTTGAAACCGGATCGTCGTGGTTTTGGCCGATCCAGGCGGCAACGGTGGTGTCGGTGCCCACGCCAGAATCGCCGAAGTTAATAATGTCACTGGCGGGGTCCATGGTGCCTTTGGGCACGTAGTTGTATTCCTTTTTCTCGTTGGGATTATTGAAGGCGGAACCTAAGCGCGGCATGCTCATCGCAAGGGCGAATCGAGTGGTGCCGGGATAGTTGATCAGGTCGCGTTCATCCACGCCGACCCGCCGATATAACACCTCGGCGAGCATCGCCAGATGCAGGGTGGTGTAGCCCCAGTAGCCGACGCCTTCGTCGTAGGAACCATCGAGTCCATACATGGTGGAAAATGCCTGAGCGCTGCGCCGTGACATCTGGAGCCACTTGTCAGCCTGCGGGTGGCGGCCCTGTAACCAGAGCGCGGCAAACCCGAGGGCGCAGGTTGGGATGATTTTGAGATTGGTGGAGTTAAGAATCAGGGGCCAGCGACTCAGATCGAAGTCAGCTCCGATGTCATCGACCGCGTGGTTGATATCCCAGCCGCGCACCCGATCAGGATACATCATGCCGTAGAGTGCATTGTAACAGGCGGGGGCTCCTTTGGTCGCGATTTGGGCTTCGGTTTCGGCCACGAGGGCAGGGTCAAGGTCGTCTCCAATCCAATCCAGCGCGCAACACGCGGCGATGGTCGCTTCTGGAGCGCGTTGGAAACCGAGTGGCTCGTTCTCTCCTTCGACAAAGTAGTCCCACGGGTCGTATTGGAGGATGCGTTCGAGGGCAGCGGTCGCGAGCTCGAGGTCAATCGGTTTCCGCCACACCGCATAAGCAAGCGCGGCATTTTCCAAGTCTTCGCGAATCTCGCGCATGTGCCGCACGCGATTGCGCAGATCCGATTCGTGGCGGATGAAATTGAGGCGTTCGGCATGATCGACGTCGGCCAATTTGGCGCGGACGCGGGCAAGTCGAGGATGCTCGAGATTGCGCCGGATGCGCGGGATGTCGGCGGAGTCAAAGAGGAGACCGGGTGTGGCGCTGTTGTCGGGCTCTCCTGCGCCCAGGCTTCGGAGGACAGGCAGGGTTACGGCGAGGGCGGCGGTGGAACGAAGAAAGTCGCGACGAGGGAGGTGCATTTTAGGATATTGGATTTCGGTGGGAAACGGGAAAGGTGGCGGGTCTGGGAGCGGACAGTTTGGGGATGGGGTCAAGTCATCATAAGTTTACTGCGCTATGCCACGTATAACTTACCAACGACATGACCCCGGCGGGCATCGGCTGTGTGGTGCTGTTGATTCTTGTTACTTGATACTTGTGATTTGTTACTTCGCGCGCGTTAGCGCGCGTGGATGGGGTCAAGTCGTCATAAGTTTACTGCGCTACGCTACATATAACTTATCAACGACATGACCCCGGTGGGAACGGGCTGACGGTCTGTTTCTGGATTTTGTTACTTGTTACCTGATACTTGGGACTTCTGCGGAGCAGCTTGTTACTTGTGATTTGTTACTTCGCGCGCGTCAGCACGCGTGGAGGGGGTCAGGTCGTCATAAGTTTACTGCGCTACGCTACGTATAACTTATCAACGACGTGACCCCGGTGGGCATCGTCGGCGCGCGCGCTATTTGTTCAGGTCAATGGGGTCTTCGGGTTCCTGGTAGCGGGTGCCGTAGGTTTTGCGGCTGGCGGCGAGTTTCATGTATTTGTCCAAGGGGACGACTTCGACTTCGTCGGAGAGATTATCCAAGATGTTTGAGACTTGTTCGATAGTCGTGCGTTCGCGGACGTGTATGAGGAGGAAGTAGGGACGTTGCGGATTCAGGCGGAGGAGTTCCTCTAGGTCGGCCGCGGCCTCTTCGGTGGGACGATCCACGCCGAGATAATAGTCGTAGCTAAGGAAGGGTTGGTCTCCGCGAAGATCGAAGGTGCGGGCGCTGCCATAACCGTTGATGAAACCGAGGACGTCGGGGAATTCACGGTAGTAGCGGTCAACGAGATCCTTCGGCAGATCGGTGTTCCCGACGTGCCGATTGCCCTCGGAGTAGTCCATGATTTCCATGATGCGAAGGTCGAGGGTCGACATGAGGTCACGGGCATCGGCCATGAGCGCGGGGAATTTATCGGCCGGGATTGATTTGGGATACATGTAACCGGGACCGCTGAGGCCAGCGATGAAGTAGTCATTGGGGGTCTTGTCTTCGTAGAAAAATTGGAGGGCAGGAGGATTCATCCACGACCAGTTCATGAGGACCTGCCAACCGTAGGGAATCTTGCCGCGGCCCGGTTTGGTCCAGGCTCCGATGCCCATGGAGTCGGTGGCGATAGCGGCGACGTAAACCTTATCCTCAGCGACGAGTTTTTCGTCGGGTTCGACGCTGTGGCTGTTGGTGAACTTGAAATCTGGAGTGAGCGGAATTTGAGAAGTGAAGGAGACGTTGGGGAGATTGTGCAGTCCCTCCATCTTTAGTCCGTAGTTGCCGACCAGAGTGGTGTGCTGGCCTTCGGTGTCTTTACCGTAAGAGTGCCAACCGAGCACGATACTAGCGGGGTTTTGACCGGCGAGAACGCGATTGAGTAAGGCGAGTTCTTCGGGGTGTTTGGGGTTGGCGGAAAGGTCGGAGAAGAATGCTTTTTGTTGCACACCGAAATCCGCAATGGCGGGCTGCATGACGGCGCCCCAATGGCCTCCGAGCACAACGTAGAAATCACGTGAACAGCGTTCGTAGTATTCATCGTAGGCCCATTGGTAGATATCGGCGTCGTCTTGGTCAGTGAACTTGCCCCGGAGATCGACGACGGGTTTGAGACCGTGACGGGCGGCGAGCTCGAGTTGGTCTTCGTTGACGACTAGGAGGTCTTCAACGCCAGAAATGGTGTAGGCCACAATGAGAGAGGCTCGAATGCCTTTGTCCCAAACCACGAGGCCCTTGGCGGCGGAGCCGAACTGGGCGAGAGCGCTATCGAGATCGCCGGATGGGTTGCGCTGCCAGTCGATGCCGTGGCGTTCTTCGAGGTAACCGATGAGGGGTCCGGCAATTTCCCACTGCCAGTCGGCGGGATATTCGAGGTAGATTTGCGGGCCGTTACGATTGGCGAGTCCCTGGAGGGAAATTAAGGTGGCGTGGGTTGGAAGATCGCCGTCGAAACGCCAATTGTCGGAGACCGTGATCAACGCAGCCTCGTCCGGAGCCCTGTCTGCGGTGGAGAGCTGAGGGGTGGCCGCGGTCAGAGGCAACTGCAGTAGTAGTCCGACGGTAGTGAATCCTAGGATACGTCGTATGGTCATGAAGGGTAAAGAGGGAGAAAGGTAATGAAGAATACCTCGGGCCCGACCGGTGGTTGGGGAGAGAACAAGAAAGAGAACGAGAACGAGAACGAGAACGAGAACGGGTGGGAGAACGAGAACGAGTAAGAGTAGGAGAAATATTAAGGGGTGGTCCGGGTGAAGACATGGGTGACGGGCCGCGGACGGGTGCTGCGAAGTTCGATCACGGTGAGACGTTGGCCGTCGGGCGATATCTGATATTGGGTGATGATATTCACTGCCCGGGATCCCTGTTGGGTTTCGAGGATCAGATCGGTTTCGAGCCGTAGAATGCGTCCTTCGTCGAGGGTGCGGGCGCGCACCGATTTGGTGGCATCGTGGGGGGTGTAGGCGCCGAGGTGACGGTTATCGACCCACCAGGTTTGGGGGACGCGGTTGACCGGCTGGCTGAGATCGAGCGTCATGCTCTCGTCGTGGTCGCGACGGCCGCCGTCCATATGTCGAGCGATGGTGAGATCGCTCCCCTTTTGGGACAGGGTGAGTTGACAGGATCGGAACGGGCTGAGGTCGGTGCTGCCCTCTTTGACGAAGGTCCAATTGCCTAAAAAAGCGGACATATCGGAGGCGGAAAGTGAAAGGGTGCCGAGGATCACAAAAGCGATCAAGGCGGGGAAAAGCGGGGCGCGGCGGGAATACTTCATGACACTATTTGGTCAAAGAGGAGCTGGAAACAGAAAGCGGTCCAACGGTCTTGGCGCTGACGAATTGTCGTCCTTAAGTAGAGGGGCATTCGAGGAAATCACCAGTGGGTGATGATTCCGGCAGGGAAAAAAAAACCGGCCCCCAAGTTATTGGGAGCCGGTTGCAATTTAGAAACGAACGAAGCAGTGCTTCGTGCGGTTTAGAAGTTCAGCGTAGCGGAGACCGAGATCAAACGACCTTCCGAGATACGGTAGAGAAGTCCACCATCAGGATTAGCTACGAATGGAATCAGACCATCATGGTTCGTGGCATCCTTGATGTTGACCTGTAAGTCGAAGGAACGGTCGTTCTTCAACTTGTAGGACATCCGGGCGAACAGATCCACATGGGTGAGCGAGGGAGCGGTGAACGGTTTGTTCACGTTCTGAGCCATGTTACCGAACTCGTTCTTCTCCACTGCGAAGCCGATACCGGTTTCACCTTGCCAGCGGAGACCACCACCAACGGTGAGGTCACCAAAGAACTTCGGAATCATTTCGCTGTTACCGAAGTTGTAGCTGGTGTTGAAGGCGAAGCGCCATTCGGACTGCTCTTTGGCGGGGTTGCCGTCTTGGAGCGCAGCGTTACGGGAGTTTTCAACGAACGTTATTGTAGCCGCCTCTGCGAGCGTCGTGGAGGAGGTATCATTGATGAAGTAGTTCTGAGCGAAGCTACTGTTCACCCACTTAGGGAGAACGTGCTCACGAACATAACGCTGAACCTCAGGGAAGGTGTTGGAAGCGACCGTTTCTTGCTGACCCGCCGTGAAGAGCAATGTCCACGCGGGGATCGGGTTGTAAGCGATTTCGACTTCCATACCTGAAGCAGCGAAATCCTGCGTTCCGGTGTCGTAGGAGTTGCGAGCTTGAGTCGCGGCCTCTGGATTGCTCCAGTCAACTACGAAGCCACTGACATCAATCACACCTTGAGGAGGCATAGCTGCCTGAACATCGGCGACCGTGAAGCCTTGGGCAACGTTGTCAGGATTATCCAACTGTTGAGCTAGGTTTACCAGAAAATTAGCTGAGCCACTGACGGCACCATTTTCGAACCGACGATTGACGACGGCGGATTCAAACCAGTTGAAACGCGCGGACAGTTTACCGTCTAATCCTTCGATAATGAATCCCGTTTCTTCGGTCACACCGGCAGTCGCGCCGACGGTGTCGTTGAAGACGGTGACATTACCGCCGGTAGGCGTGAAGTTGTCTGCCTCACTCTTGTAGACTGAAAGCTCGAAGGGCAGACGATCACGGAGGAACGGAGGCGTATGCACCATGATTGAATACGAGGTCGTTTCGTCATTAGCCGTTTCTGCGTGGGGACCCTGGGGACCAGCCATGTAGGTGGGATCAAGGGTTGTGCGAATTTCTCTCCGAGGAGCCGGCAGGTTGGATGTGCCGATACCAGTCGAACGCGCTTTGTCGCTACGCCACGTTCCGGTGAGGATAACGGTGCTGTCCCAGATCGAATGTTGAGCGATGAATACCTCTGAATCGATTTCAGTGATTCGCTTGTTCGCGTGAGACGCGGCAGGGAAACTGTTGGCATCTTCAAAGATCGTGGCGACGCGAGTGTCGAAGGTGTTGAAGACATCGTTGTTCCGGTCAAACCCGGTAACAGTCGCGACGATTCGGCCATTCATGTTACTCCGAGCACGACCATGTGAAATACCGCCAATACCAACTCCAGCAAGATCACTGAGAGAGTTGATGTTCAGGAAGTTCGTATCATTGGCAACTGGCAGTGCGAAGTATTGACCGGACCGCATAGCAGGCCAAACGAAGCCCTGTAGATCCCCACCACCAATGTTATGGGCGAGGGAGGCCGCGTCGTTAGGATCGCCGCGGGCGGAATACAAAGTCTCGTTATACATAGAACTTTCGTCGAGCAAACCGGTGAGGGTGAATTTACCCAAAGCCTTGGTCAACCAGCTGTCTTCGTCCATGAAGTCGTTGAAACGGAGTTCGCCATAACCTTGGAGACGAGTCGAACGGCGAGTCGTATGGATCCTGTTACCACCTGACGTGCCACCCACTACAGGACGGCCGAAGGTTGGGTTCGGAATCAGAGGACCATTGGGGGTTCCATCCGCTGTGGCGAGGAGGTAGGCATTCGGGTCGATGTAGATCGTACGCTGTTGAACTCCTTGGACGGAGTTATTACCCATGCTCTCGAAATCTTCCTCGTTATAGGAGAATTCGAAACCAACGCGGTTATCGAGGTAGTTACCTTCGATGCTCGCGTTGTAGACTTCCCAATCGCCGCGCTGTTGAGCGGAGCCACCGGAGTAGAGGTTTTCGCGGTAATCGAAGACGCTACGATCTTTGATTTGGTCGGACACAAAACCACCGCTCCAGAAACCTGAAGTTCCTTCAGCGACTTTCGTACCGTCGGAGCGGTAACCGCCGGTGCGACGAATGATTTGACCCTCAGAGAAGGGCTTCAGAAACATCCATTCACCGGTGGAGGAGGGAGTTGCGGTTGCCCATGGATTAGGCAGTTCACCAGCGCGAATAAACGCGGCACCACCCCAAGTGGGATCGGGGTTGGAGGGATCCTGATAGAAGCGTGAGAGCCCGCTGGACGTGCCAGGGATGGAGAGCGTCATTACTTTGTTATTGGCAACACCCGGGAAGAAATCCCCGGTGGTGCGGAACAAACGACCGCCCTCACTAGGATGGGCGACAACAGGCTTACCCAAATTGATCCAAGGCGTGATGCCATCATTGGGTGGGACGTAGTCAGGATTTGACGAGTCGCGCTCGGAGACCTCCGCACTAGCACGGGCGGTGAGGCCGAATGGTAGTTTGGCGGTGACGGCGAGAAAGAGACGGTCATCTTCCATAAATGCCTGTTTTTGCTCGTATCCTTTGTCTTCCGATAAGCCGGCGATTCTAACCGCAACGTTATCACCAATCATTTGATTGTAACGCATGGAGTAACGCACGGTGCCGTATTGGTCGGTCTCGAAACGCACGCGACCACGATTACCGAGGAAGTCGGCCTTGATGGTCGAAGCGTTGACGATACCACCGGGGCTACCGAGCCCGTAAAGGGCCGAGTTGGCGCCACGTTGAACTTCGATACGGTCCGTGTTGAAGGTATCAAACGGCACATTCGTGAGGAAGTAATCGCGGGTGAGATCAGCGGCAGCCAAACCACGCACGCGGGTCAAACCACCACTTGGGTCATCACGTTGCTGCTCAGGAATGGGGCTCGAACCTTTCGATCCGGAGTGATTACCACCGAGACCACCGACTTCGGTGTTCGGGGTGAAGATGAGAACATCTTCGAGATTTTGGGAACCGGTGTCGCGCAGGAACTCTTCATTCACGATGGAGATGGAAGAGCCAATATCGCGCAGATCGGTGCGCAGACGGGTGCCAGCAAGCGTGGAGGTTGCTTGATACCCGACGTCGTTATCGCCTGTTACTTCAAAGGGCGAAAGTTCAACGACGTTTTCGTCATCGATTTCTTCCGCTGCACTTTGAGCATACAGGCCTAGGGGGGAGATCAATAAACATGGCAGAAAGCGCCATAATTTAATGTAGTTTGTTTTCATATCCTTGGTGTGTTCTTTTGTGGGGTGAGTGACGGTTTTAGCTGTGAGGCAAAGCCGTCAAAAGTGTTTGGATTAGTTATAAAAACGGGGCGGACTGTTCTGCCCCGGCGATTTGACGCGCGGTCAGGAGTATTAATCTAGCGGCGGCCGTAATGTCGGCGAGACTGAAACTCCTATGCGTCCGGTGCTATCCGGGTTCTCGACTCGCCAAACGAGGTGATCGATTACCTTATGGATAAGCGTGGAAAGGTTGATGTCAATTGTAGCAGGATGATGCTCTAAATTGTTGTAAATCAGTGGGTTGAAGTTGCCTAAGACGACTTCGAAGTCCTTGCGGTGCTGGAGACCGGCATTCCGCAGGGTGCGAAAGAATGCTCCAGCGAAATGATCCACGGGGATATACAGTCCACTGGGTCGAGGTGATTGTTGATTCAATCGGCGCACCAATTGCTCGGTTTCACTGTTGAGGGGGTCGATCTCAAGGTAACTGACGCTGGGATCTTCTTTACCTAAAATACTGTGAGCTTTCAGGCCGAGTTCTTCAGCTCGCTTAACAAATGCATTAACCCGACGCACGTTGGCACTGTAGCTTGGATCTGCAGTCAAAACGGCGACCGTTTTATGTCCCTGTTTCGCGAGGTAATCCGCCGCGATGCGTCCGTTTTCTTCATTGTTGGGCTCGACGTAATCTCCGGGGAATTCCTCGGAGCGACGGGTCATGAACCAGACGGTGGGGAGGTGCTTGAGTTTCGCTAAAACCTCGGGGGCGGGCTCCATCCCTTGAATGATGATACCATCGAGTTTTTCGGTGGTGAGAGCGCGGGGCAACTCCCGAGGGGAGTTGGAAAAGAGCATGTGTAGATCGACATGATTGCGCGGGTTGCGCTCTTGCATATCGGCGATGCGTTCTTGAAACCAATTTAGGCTGGGATTACCGGCCTTCGCCCCGACGAACCAAACCCCAAGTCGCAGCGTGGTTGGCTTTTTTGTTTTGGGACCGCGACGACGATTCAGGGGCGCAGGGGTGTAGTCGTGCTTCTTCATCACGGCACGAATGCGCGCCAAGCTTTCGGGCGCGACGATATCGGGCTGGTTGATTGCACGGGACACCGTCGAGGGGGAAACGCTGGCCTGTTTTGCGATGTCTGCGATTAGCATCATGGAAGTAAATGAAATTTCATGGGAAATCTAGTGAAATAAACGCCACCACGTCAAGCTGATTTCAAGGGCGGCCGAAATCGTCTCACGGCCTGTGGTTCTAGTCAGCGGCCTGAATATTCAGTGAGCGAGATGGGGCTCAGCCCGGTGTTGATATGACCAGAATAGAGGGGTTATCGAAGTGGGTCAGGGAGAGCGGCTGAAGGTCTTGCGGGATGGATGTTACGGAAGAGACTGTCGCTCCTCCTGTAGCTGGGGAATATCAAGGCGGAGATAGGGTTGATTGCGCCTGCTTGTGGATGGATTAGTGTTTCTGAAATGAAGCGCCTCGTTTTCAGAGAGTTTCAATGAAATAACATGAAATGATTGCCTGAATGACGGAAAATCATAAAAGATAGCGATGGTTTTCTCAAATCGACCTCGGAAATTCCATGCTCCGTTCTCGCTTCGCTTTCACCCGTCGACCTTACGCTCGTGCCTCCAGAATCTTCCTCTCTCCCGCTTCCTTTCACCAAACGTTCCTCATGGATTTGGTCTGAAGAAGGAACCCATGCTGTCCCGGCCCCCGAGTCCCGCTCGCCGTCCCAATACCAAGTTCGGCGATTTCAGCTAGCTTTCGATCTCACAGAAGTTGGGGATTTGGCGGCGATCGTGCAGGTCAGCGCCGATAGTAGATACCTGTTCTATTGTAATGGTCTTTTGTTGGGGAGAGGTCCGGCCAAAGGGGATATCAATCATCATTTCTATGATTCGTTTGATTTAGCCGCTCAATTGCGGTCAGGCCGAAATATATTGTCAGCGTTGGTTTGGGATATGTCTCGGGTGGCCCATCGGCCGACGGATCTCGGGGCTCCATGCTCGATCATGACTTATGCCGGCGGGTTTTTGTTGGAAGGCAGCTTGGGTTCGGGCGATGACCAGGAAATCTTGGATACCGGCGTTGCTCCTTGGCAGGTGGCGGTGGATCACGAACACCGGTTTCAAAACGATGGAACCCGGTTCGAGGGTTATCACGGTTACTTTGAGGAACGCCATGATTCGGCTTCGACCGGCTCATGGTATGCCGAAGAGCAAACGGGAGAAGCCTGGCAGTCCGCGCGTTCGCTCTACCTCGCCGAGCGGCTTGAGGAGCGGCGCGATCCGACCAGCCCGTATGGCCTGATGCCGCGCATGATTCCGCAACTGATCGAGGGCCCACCTGTTGTCTTTGAGTGCGGTTTCCATCCGGGCGGGGGTGAACTTGAGCCGGAGTGGGCTGCGCTGGTTGACGGTAAAGGTGAAGTCACCGTGCCCCCAAACTCGCGGATCGAAGTGATTTTAGATACGAGCCTGATTACTACGGGGTATCCGCAGATTGTTGCGATGGGCGGAGCCGGGGCGAAGATTCGCCTGACTTATGCCGAAGCGTTGCGTCTGCCGTGGGAAACACCCGATGCCGTTTTACTGGGCGAACAACAGTCGCTGGAAAATCTCGCTTCGCACTTTGCCGATGAGGGCACTGGGTGGACCTTTGATCGCCGGGGATTGATTCACGGTTGGTCGGATGTTTGGCAACCCGCCGGTCCAGCCATCACCTACGAACCCTTGCACTGGCGGGCATTTCGATTTGTCGGAATTACGATTGAGACCGCCGGCGACGCATTTGTGCTGCAGAGCATCGCGCATCGGTATTCCGCTTACCCTTACGAAACCAAGGCTACGTTTGAGTGTGACCAGCCGGGATTGGAACGCATCTGGGACGCCGGAGTGCGAACGATGCAGCTTTGCTCGCATGAAACATTTGAAGACTGTCCGCATTATGAGCAAATGCAGTATGCGGGTGATACGATGATCACATCGCATCTCGGGATGCTGACGGCAGGAGACTACCAACTGAGTCGACAAGCCCTGTATCAATTCGACTGGTCACGTGGATCCGATGGGCTGACCGAGAGTCGATTCCCCTCGCGACTGCGCCAAGTCATCCCCTCGTGGAGCCTGCACTGGATCACCACTATCCGGGACTTTGGCTTGTGTAGTGGAGATTTGACTACGGTGGCGGATCTCCTACCCGGAGCCAAGGCGGTCGTGGATTGGTTTCGACGTTATCGCGATGAGAGTGGTCTGCCGGCGAAACTGCCATATTGGAACATCACTGATTGGTGTCCCTGGTGGCCGCGTGGAGTCGTGCCCGGTGCTGACTCCGGGCCCACCTGCATCATCTCGGCGCAGTGGATCCAGGGATTGGATGAGGTCGCGCAGATGTGCGAATGGCTGGATCAACCGGCCGAAGCGAAAGCCTTGCGGGCGGAGGCCACCACGGCTCGCCAGATTTTACACGATACGTTTTGGTCGGAAGAGGAGGGGCTTTATTTTGATCGCCCGGGTGGGCCTGAAGTTAGCCAATATGGCAACGCGTGGGCGGTCGTATGCGGTGCGGCAGATGACGCGACCTGTAATCGGTTGCGCGCCCGATTCCCGCGTGATCCGTCTCTGGCCCCGGGTTCATTCTTTTGCTGGCACGCCGTGTTCACCGCGATGGTGCGCATGGGCACCTATGATGAAATGACCGAGTCGCTGGGACCTTGGCATGAGTCGATCAATCTCGGGCTCGATACCTTCGTGGAAGAGAACAGTTACTGGCGCTCACTGTGCCATGCTTGGAGTGCTCATCCGGTGCTCGAATTCCTGCAGCGCGTACTTGGTATCCGGTCAACATCACCTGGATTTGCGACCATTCGGATTCAACCCATGCCGGGTAAATTGAACCGCGCTGCGGGTCGATTGTGCACGCCGCGGGGATTTGTCGAAGTGGCCTGGCGTCGGGTCGGTGAGAAATGGGAGATGAGCGTGGATTCGCCCGTCGATACTCCGGTCGAAATTGTTTTACCCGATGGTTCCATTCATCAATCCAACGGTGGAGCTTGGAAGCTGGAGGAGGTATCCGCATGAGCGCGCCTCTACGATTGGACGATACCGATTCCGGTAGCCTTAAAGTCGGACTCACGGGCGGCACGGATCTGTGGTCATATACCTTCGTTCCGGAAACCCCGGCCAAGGAGTCGACGCGACCTTACGTGCATCCGTTGTATTCGATTGATGGTGATGTTCTGACGAACCTTCGACCTAATGATCACCCGTGGCATCATGGGCTTAGTTTTATGCTCACTTCGGTGAATGGCGTGAACTTTTGGGGCGGGCCGACCCACCGTGCGGCCGACAGCTATCAGTGGCGTTCGGATCACGGCTTCCAGCGGCATGTTGAGTGGTTAGTGCGCACGCCGGAACGATTGGTCCATCGTTTGGAGTGGTGCGATTCTCAGGATGGAGAAACGGTTATGATCCAGGAGGAGCGCACCCTGACTACCACCGTGTTGGAGGATGGTTGGCGGCTTGGGTGGACCAGCAAATTACATAATCCGGGGTCCACGGATCTTGTCTGCGGCAATTACCACAGCATCGGAGGTCTCGAAGGTTCTCATTACACCGGGCTGCAGTTTCGCGGGGCCCGGGGGCTGCTCGATCAACATGGCGACGACACGATTCGACTACTCGGAGAATCGGGTTCGAGTGAGCTGGAGGCATTGCACGGCCACTCCGCGAAGTGGTTGGAGTGGCATGTTCAAGCCGATGGTTCGCTGCTCCGCAGTCGGATCCGGTTTGAATCCCGGAGTGGTTCGATTCCGTGGTTTGTGCGTCCGAATGATCCGCTGGTGGCGTTTGCGCCTCATCGCGAATCTCCTTTAACTATTTCCGCCGGTGACACGATGGAATTCGATCACGTGCTGCACTTCCTTCGTGTATGAATATCAATCGGAAAACCTTCTTAAAGAATCTCGGCCTCGGCCTCGCTGGTGCTGGCGTTACGCGGGCCGTAGCGGAAGCGTGGAACCTGCCTGAATTTAACGCGAGTTACCCCACCCCTTATTGGACGGCGGTGCGCGAGGGATACGAGATTGAATCGGGGTTTCGTTACCTCAACTCGGGAGGTCTGGGGCCGTGTTCTCGGGCGGTCAAAAAATATACCGCCCAAATCGAAGCCGAACTTGAGGCTCGGGTTGAAACGGGACATGATCTGCTCGAACCGGCGCGGGAATTTGTCGGTGAATTTCTCGGTGCTTCAGTGAGCGAAGTGGCGTTTGTTCGCAATGCGACCGAGGCCAATGGAATTATTGCAGGCGGACTTGATTTGGAGCCGGGCGATGAGGTGATTTTCGAGTCCCACGCTCATCCCGGAGGTTCCTTCCCTTGGCTACTCCAGGCGGAGAAACGCGGCGTAGTCGTGAAGTTATTCGAACCTGATCCCGTTTCGGTATCTGGAAATATTACTCGGATTGAAGAACTCATTACCGAACGCACGCGAGCGGTGCAGGTTTCGCACATCACTGCTCCAACCGGTATCTTGATACCGGTGGAATCAATCGCCGCATTGTGTCGGGCCAAAGGCCTGTGGTTTCACGTCGACGGGGCGCAGTCGGCGGGAATGATTCCCGTGAACTTCGCGAAGATGGGCTGTGATTCCTACGCCACGAGTGGACACAAGTGGGTCGGCGCTCCCCGTGAAACTGGGGTGTTGATTGTGAAGCGCGACCGCCAAGACGACGTGAAGTCAGTCATGGTTGGTGCTTATTCTGGCGACGTGCCGAGTCTGCCGGGTTTACTTGATTATTATCCCGGAGCGATGCGCTACGAATACGGCACCCGCGACGTTTCACGCATTCTTGGGATGGCCGAGGCGATGCGTATCCAAGAGCAAATGGGACGGGAGCGGATTGCCGAACACGGAAGTATGCTCGTGAAGCAACTACGCCGGGGAATCGAGACCGTTGCGGACGTGGAGATACTGTCTCCGAACCATGCGCAACTCAGCAGTTCAATGCTGAGCTTCCGCAGTCCCCGGATCGGCTACCGTGAATTGTTCAGCGTGCTCGTCCAAGACCACGGCCTACGTTGCCGACCCGTGTCGGAGCGAGGCCTCGATGCGGTGCGCGTTTCCTGTCACATGTTCAACACTGCTGAGGACATCGATCTCCTGATCGCAGCGATCAAAACCACCGTTTCGACGGCTTGATGCCAATGCGTGTGACCGAATTATTCGACTTCGACGATCATCGCGATCTCCACCGAGACGTTGAGGGGCAGGGAACCGGCCCCGATCGCCAAGCGCGTATGACGTCCTTTCTCTCCGAAGATATCGACCAAGAGATCCGAACATCCGTTGATGACCTTGGATTGGTTGGTGAAGTCGCCCCGGCAATTCACGAAACCTTCCACGCGCACGATGCGTTTCACGTGATTGAGCGATCCAATTTCACCGCGCAGGGTGGCCAACAAAGCCAAGGCAGTGCGCTCGGCGGCATGTTGGGCCTGAGCCAAGGTGATGTCGGTCCCAACTTTACCGGTAATGAAGTTGCCCGCCTCATCTTTCGGAATGTGTCCGGCCAAGAAGATCAAGTTTCCGGAACGCACGACGGGGACGTAGTTCGCCACCGGTTTGGCGGTGTTGGGCAGTTCAATTTTCAATTCCGTCAGCCGCTCTTCGGGGGTGTTTGCCGCCACGCTAAACCCCATCGCCAGACTCAAAATCAGGCCGCCAAATAATTTTCCAAAATTCATCCTTTTACCCCTATGCAACTCTTCCTCCACCGCAACTGCTTAACCCCGCGCATTCGTAATCGCGGCCGGTTGGGCATTCTTTTGTTTACCCTATTGGGGTTCGTTTTATCGATGACTGGTGCTCCGGCCTACGACTTCTTTATTTGTGCCAATGTGAATCGGAATTACGTGATCGGGTCGAAGATTGTTACGACCAATGGACTTTTCCAGCGTGATCCCGTGGCCAATGAGTGGAAGCACTTTGGTTATAATGATACGACGATCTCCGCGGTGGCGTTTGATCCGCGCGACCGCGACACCATCTACACCACCACGCTGAATGGTATTTGGGTGAGTTATGATGGCGGTGATACGTGGAAGATGACCAACAGCTGGGACATGACCGAGGGCCGCGATGTTGCCGTCGACCCGCAGGCACCAGATACCGTTTATTTGGCGCTGCCTGATGGCATCGCGGTATCCATCGATCGGGGACAGAAATGGGAACGTCGCGAAAACGGTTTGCCGGACCGGGGGAAATACACCCAAACGATCGAGACCGATCGCGAGATTGCCGGACGCGTTTTGGCTGGTTGTGAGAAGGGCATTTTTCTGACCGAAGATTCCGGCCAATCGTGGCGCCAAGTTCTGCCGACCGAGACTACGGTCAACGATCTTGAACAATCGCCCCACGACGCGGACCACTGGCTCGCCATGACCGATACGCACGGGGCATGGCAATCCACCGACGGGGGCGATTCGTGGCGACAAATTGAGGCGCTGCCGGCCGAAGAAGCCATCTACAACGCGACCTACGACCCGACCGACGCCAAGCGCCAAGCCATCGCGAGCTGGGCTTACGGCGTTTGGACCAGTGAGGACGGCGGCGAGACTTGGACTGAACGGAATCGTGGCCTGCCAGATGGCGCCCGCGCCTGGCGCGTCGGGGTCGATCCTAACTCCGGTCGCCTCTACGCGAGTATTTTTCAAGAGACTCTCTATTGCTCTGATGACTTCGGGCGCACGTGGCAGCCCGACGCCATGGAGGGCTCATCCGTTAACGCCTTTTTGTCCGTTTCCCGCGACTAACCCCATTCTACGATGAAGCCTTTTACTTCTATTCTTAAGACTGCCGCCCTGACGGCATTCGCTCTCGTCGCGACCGGAGTTACGACCACCGCTCAACCCTCATTTGAAAAGCCCACTTCGCGCGAAGTCGTGGAAAGTCTCGATGTGCGTCGTGGTCAGTATTTAGACCGAGTCCGCGAAATGCAGGACCATCGCATCGGTCTCTATCGCGCGGAGAACTTCACCAAGATCGACAATTCCGCCATGGCCATCCTGCTCATGCGGGGCGAGGAGATAGAGGCCTGTAACAACCGAGTCCTGGAGTTGATGCAGGAACCGGGCACAGGCCCCTTTTGGATGTTTCCGACTACGATGGTCGCTTACGCCGGGCGCGACAAATTGTCGACTGAAGCGCAAGAAGCGATCCGCGAAGCCTGGCGCACCACGCGCCAACTGCGCGGTGACACCGAGAATCACTGGGTGATGTATCACACTTCCATGTATTTGATGGCACAGCTCTACCCCGACGAACCGGGCTCGGAGTGGTGGAATGGACTCAGCTCGAGTGAGAATCTCGAAGAAGGTAAGGGCTGGTTGCTCGATTGGATGGATATCTCAACCACGATCGGGCAGGGGGAATACAATCCGACCCACTACATTGGCGAATACGCGATCCCGCTCCTGATGCTCTCAGTGTGGGCGGAGGATCCGGCGATGCGCCAACGCAGCGGTATGTTGCTCGACTGGCTCTTTGCCGAGCTCGCGACCGTCACACTCGACGGCATGATGCGGGGACCAAATTCTCGGACGGATGACACTTCGGTGGTCGAGCGTTGGTATGCGCTCGCGAATTACTTTTCATGGCAGCTCTTCGGCAACATTCCCGCCGGCGAAGGTTTCCGTGGCTGGGGCTGGGGGAACTATTTCTCGGTTCTCGCCGAGTATTACACCGTCCCCGAGGTTATCTATCGCATCGCGGTGGATCGCCGGGCTGACATCTTGCAACGGGACCGCGCCCGTTCACGTCGAATTTGGCGCTACGGCGATGAGCACATGCGCCCGATTTACAAGACGCAGTATTTGCGCGATGACTACGCCGTCGGTTCCCATCAGGGAGGCATGAGTGATCCGATCCAGTCTCACGTTTGGGATGTTACGTGGTCGGTCGATGATCCCCGGGGCGTGCATAACACCATGTTCTCAATGCACCCGCACTCGTCGGGTAAAGTGATGCAGATGTTTTTCTGCACCTACCCTGAGCCGATGCCACCGGGAGTGACCTATGAAGGTAAGCCTTCCTACAATTCTGCGAATAAACTGCTCGGCTGCTCTCCCTATGAGGAGGTGGTGCAAGACCTCGATACCGTGGTCGCTCTCTACGACATCGATCCGTCGTCAGATTTCCCCCAAGTTAACGGCTTCTTTTCCAAGGATCTCGCCGATGTGACGGAGCATGAATCTGGTTGGATCTTTGCACAGGGGGGCAGCACCTATCTGGCTTATCGTCCGTTGGCTGACTATCACTGGCAGCCCCACATCCGTTACCCCAATGGCCGCGATCCGACGATCACCGAGGAGACCGGTGGACGTATTCTTACCAGTCCCCACAGCAAGAATGGCACCATCCTGCAAGCTGCGGACGGGGATGAGTTCACCACCATGGCTGCGTTTCAGGCGGCTATTCTGGCACTACCGCTCAGTTACGAATTGGATCCGGTGCCGTCCGTGCGATTCACCTCTTTGCGTGGTCGCGAGATCGTGGCCAAGTATGGAGCGACTCCGTATGTGGACGGCCAACCCATTGACTACGGCAACTGGAAGCTCTTCGAGGGGCCGCATTTGAATAGCGAAGTGGACAGTGGTGTTCTCACTATCACGCATGGCCAACTCGGTCGCGTGCTCGATTTCAATACATTGTCTGCTACGGATATCGTAGTCGAATAAGCTGAGTCCGATCGATCGTCACTGATGCCTACCCCCACATCACTGCCGCTTGCTGCAGTGCGCTTCACTGGAGGCGTGCTGGGAGAGCGCGTGGAGATGGTGGGCTCGGTGACTTTGCGAAAGCAATGGGCCGCGATCAATGACCGCATTCCAGGAGCGGCACCTAGTCATGCGGTGCGTAATTTCCGGATCGCAGCCGGTGATGAGGCGGGCAAATACGATGGCCTTTGGTTTCAGGATTCAGACGTCGCAAAGTGGTTGGAGGCGGCCTGCTACCGGATCAGCTTTGCGCCCGACGAAATCCTGTCGGCCGCCATCAGTGAATTGGTGGACCTCTACGAACGAGCCCAGGAGTCCGATGGTTACCTGCACACCTATCATCAATTGACGCCCGGCGCCGAACGCTGGTCGAATTTACGAGACCTGCACGAGTTGTATTGTGCCGGGCATTTTGTTGAAGCGGCGGTGGCGCATTACGATGCCACCGGATCGCCAAGATTGTTGGCTGTCGCGCAGAAGCTGGCCGATTTGTTGTGCCACACGTTCGGATCCGGGCCGGATCAGATCAAAGCGTATCCCGGTCATCCCGAGTTGGAGTTGGCCCTGGTGAAGCTGGCACGCGCCAGTGGCGAATCGCGTTACCTTGATTTGGCGGAATTCTTCGTGCGGGAACGAGGATGCGTACCGCCCTATTTTGCCGAAGAAGCGAAGCGCCGGGGGGAAACGGTGCCGCCGGTCTGGGCCTATTTCGACGAGCAGGCTTATTGGCAAGCCCATGCCCCCGTGGTGGAACAAACTGAGCCCCGCGGTCACGCCGTGCGAGCGATGTATCTCTACGCCGCGATGGCGGATCTCGCGCGGGAAACCGGCGCGGTCGACCTGGCCGAAAGCGGGAAAAAAATCTGGGACGAGATGGTGGCCAAACACCTTTACGTCATTGGCGGAGTTGGGGCGGATGGTCCCGGCGGTGAGAATTTTTCGGAACCTTACGACCTTCCGGATGATCGGTCTTATGCCGAGACCTGTGCGGCGATCGGCCTGATGATGTGGGCCCGGCGTCTGCTCGATCTGCGGTTGGATGCGGGTTACACGGAGGTCATGGAACGCGCGCTTTACAACAATGTGCTCGCAGGGCTGTCGCAGGATGCGAGCCACTACTTTTATGTGAACCCCCTGGCGGTGAACCCGGGAGAGACCCGGCGGCGCTACGATTGCAAGATGGTCAAGACGCAGCGGGTGCCGTGGTTTGGTTGTGCTTGTTGTCCACCCAATATCGCACGGTTGCTATCGTCCTTGGGGCACTACGTGGTGAGTCAGATTGAGGGTGGAATCGCGCTGCACCTGTTCACCGCGATGGAACTCGATCATGACGGGTGGAACTTAAAAGTGACGACCGATTACCCTTGGTCCGAATCGGTTACGATTGAAGTGCTTGATGCTCCCTCCGGAACCGCGACGTTCGCGGTTCGCGACGCTGGAGCGAAGTGGCAGCTCAACACCGCGCCGATCCAGGAGGCTCCGGTTGACGGTTATCTGCATTTGGCTCGTCGGTGGACGGCAGGCGATCGTCTGACTGCCGAAATTCCATTACCTATTGAACGCGTGCGAGCGCATCCCAGAGTGACATCGGCCGTAGGACGGGTGGCCCTCAAGCGAGGCCCGGTGGTTTATGCGGTCGAGGAGGCCGACCATGGAGCCGGTTTGCCGAGCTTGGGTATTAAACGTAATGCTCAACTCTACGCGGAATGGGACCCGACCTGGGGCGGAGGCATCACGGTGCTCAAGGGCGAGGCCGTGCGAGAGACTGCTCCGGATAGACTTTATCAGACGGCGGATGCACCGCAGACTGAAACCCTGCCACTACGCGCCATTCCCTATGCATGGTGGGGAAATCGCAGTGAAGGCGAAATGAGAATATGGATACGGGATTACGAATCATGAAATACCTAAAATTACTTTCAGTTGGCGCCAGCGCGTTGACCTTATCACTTGCACCGTTGGTCGCGGATATCACTCCGGCCGAAGCGGCCGCTCGAGTTGCGACTGACGATGCAACGGTGAAATTTCTGGAGCTATTGTGCGATGATCACGGCGGCCGACTCACCGGAGCACCGGCCAATGAAGCCGCGATGGTGGATCTGGAGGAAGCCCTGCGAGAGTTGGGCCTCGAACCGGTGCGCGAGACGTTTCCGATGCAAGGATGGGTGCGGAAGAATGATACTCTCACCATGAATGGCCCGGTTGCCCGGGAGATGCGTTCGATCGGAATTGGTTACATCGAACCCACGGGGCCGATCAGTGGTCCCGTGATTGATTTGGGAGCTGGTGGTCCCGAGGATTTCGAACGTGATTTCCCGAAAAATGCTATCGGCCTCTTTGGTCCCAGTACAAAAGGCCGGACCGATGAAGTCAGTGCACGAGCGGTCGAAAACGGGTTGGTAGGCTTGATGTTCATCAATCGAGTTGGCGGAGGACAATTATTGGCTCGTACCGGTGGGTTTCACGGTGAGTCGCTGCCGTTGCCGGTTTATTCCGTTACGCAGGAAGAAGGTTTTTGGATGCGCCGTTTAATCGTCCGTGATGTTCCAGTTGAAGTCGGTTTGGAGGCGCGCTCTTACACCACTCCGATCGAAACCAGTAATCTCCGGGTGCGCATCCCGGGCCGCTCGGCGGAGACAGTATTGGTTGGCGCCCACTTCGATAGTTGGGACCAAGGGCAGGGAGCGATTGATAATGGTTTGGGTATCGCGCAGTTGCTGGCTATTGCCCGCGTGCTACGTGACGAACAACTCGATCGCACCGTTGAGCTGGTTTGGTATAACGGCGAAGAGCAAGGGCTCTGGGGGTCGCGCTATGCGATCGAATCCGGGTTCGATGCGAAGAACCCCCCTGCGATCATGCTTAATCTTGATATGGTGGGTGTGCCGATAGCGGTGAACGCCATGGGTCACGACGATCTTTTGCCGGTGCTCGAGCGTTGGAATAACAGTCGTGGCGACGCTGCGCTTGAACAGGGCGTGCAGAACAAGTCGTGGGTGGCGAGTGATCACACGCCTTACCAAGTAAACGGCGTTCGTATCATCACGTTCAACGCACCGATCAACGCCGAGTCCGTGCGTTACTACCACGACTTCGGAGATACTTACGACAAGCTCACTCCGGAGTTGATCAAAGACTCAGCCGCCACGATCGCTTCGTTGGTGGTAGAATTGGCTCAGGTCGCGGACCTGCCTACTGATCCTTTGTCACCTGAAGAGGTCGAAGCCCTTTTACTCAAAGCCAAACTCGATAGCCGACTGAAGGCTACGGGCCTGTGGAAATTCTAGTAATCCCACCATCATGAAAGCGCCCTCCTATCGTCCTCGAGCCCGGGCGCGTTGCTGTTGATTGACCAGAATTTCATCCTGATAGGTTTGCTGCCAGGCGTAGATCGAACGCACGGGCGGGTGGGGTCGATTTACGTCACCAGATGGCAAGATGCGGTTATCATGCATCAATACGGGCCGGACGCTGCCCGCGATCATCTGATCCACTTTTCCATAAAACCGGTTGTTGATCAGCTCGATCCCGATGCAGTCACGCGAACCTAAATAGATCGCTGCGGGGAAGGGCTCCATCATCACAAACACATTGCCTTGGATGATGTGATCAAAACTGGCGGCCTTCGCCAGAATCGCGGGCCCACGTCCCACCACAAATCGGTTGTAGAGAACGAGCCAAGCCTCGTGCATTCCGCCCATCCACATGCCCGTTTTGGTCGAAGTGATGTTGCAATTGTAGATGACGTTGCGAGGGCCGTTCGGCCCATGTCCGGTGTCCTCCGGTCCGGACGACCACATGCCGTTGCCATAGGATCCGCCGTCTTGGGATGACTCGACAATCAATCCCTCGTAGAGGTTTTCGTTCGTCCAGCCCTCATGCCATTGTGCATCGCTGTTATGAAACTGGCTGTCGCGAATCACATTACCCGATGAAGCCCACTGCAGCACAGGGGCATGCCGCATGTCGTAGGTTGTCACGTTCTCCATCAGACTATCGTAGGAATGCTCCCACCCAATGTAGGCACTGCCGCCTCCATTATTCCACGCCCGATCAAACACCGATGCGCGCACTTCGCAGCGTTTTGAATTGGGCATGTAGAGTGCTTTGTTTCCGGTCTTGATTACCTCCAGCCCACGCACCCACGACTCCCAACCATACTCAAATACCACACTGTAGAAATTGGAGCTATTGAGGTGCTCCAGTCCGAGATCCTCTACTCCACAATGCAATTGAGGTCGGAGCCGCTGCACGGTCGCCCCATCAATTACGGGGAACTCGATCCGCAATGCTTCCGGTAACTCGATGCGGTTTCCCTTCACCCCGGTGATCTCATACATGTTTCGACGATAGGAACCGCCGCGGTGGTCGTTCCGCATCAGGGCGCGCCAGCGATCGGTATTGGGCGCATTAATCACTATGCGATCTCCGACCTTCAATCCGTGACCCGGCGCCAGTTCCAAACTCATGTCGCCTCGGTTCCCATCCCGGGCCAACGAAATGAGTTCCCCCTGCACTCCCATTCCTCGAAAAGCTATCATGCCCAACGTGCCGACCGCACGCGCCCCTGCTACTGCTTACTCGGTGGCTTTCACCCGCTGCGTCACGCTGCGCTCCGAACCATCGCGATAGGATGCGGTGAGCCGCAGGGTATGTTCTCCCGCTCCCGCCTCGGACAACAGTTCTACCCCCGTGAACCGATACAAAATCGTGGTCTCCCACAGTCCCGGATACGTCTGCTGCCGTATTACTTTGTTTCCCGCCTGCAGCGTGACCCCGGTCAACCCTTCCGGATCAACCCAACCATAGAAATAGTTGGAGGGACCAATGGCACTGCCGGCCTCAGAAACGCCCCATTCGGCTTCAATCCAGCCGCGATTCTCGAGACGATGCAGCGCGGGATAAAGGAAACCCTCCGACTCGGTAGAAACCGATCGCCGACCTTCGGCGATGCTCAGCTGCCACCCTTAATCTGCCCCTACTCATCCGGCTTCGGATTACTTACAATAAGTGTCACTTGTAATATGACACTTATTTTTAAAACGTTTATATAAAGTTAGTTAAGTGATTTATTATGGGTGAAAATTACTGGTGCTCGTTCAGCTTTTTTAGGTCGAATGGGCGTTGCTGAATTCGTAAGTGAGCTCCCATTCGCGGTGGTCGCCCGGGGCGAGATCCAGAAATTGGTAAGGCTCGATCGAGAACGTGAACCCGTTCATCCAGATTGGGCATTCGGACAGCGCGAAGTTCGCCCCAAACCAGATTCCATTTTGCAGGAGAGGATGCGCCACGGATACTTGTAGGCCGGAGGTGGAGACGCCTTGCAGCAGGGTGAATGCTCCATCGTCTTTGCCGACGTATTGACGGCTGGGAGTGAGTATCCCGTCGTTTAGTTCGAAACCCGAGTCGGGCGGCAGTGCAGCATCGTCAGGCAATTGCACCGAGAGGTCGGCATTTTCACTGAGGGCAAAAAATGGATGGGCGAACCACTCGAAGCGCATGGGTTGTTCGCTGAGATTGAGCAAACGGCTGTGGCTGCGAAGGGTGCGGTCGGTCAGTGTAATCATGCGCGTGATTTCACACGCATAACCGGCCGCGCGGTGGCGGGTGCGGAATTCAGCTCGAGTGGGCTGCGCATCGATGTGCCAGCTGCAAGGTTCGATGAGCGCAACCTCTCCCTCAACGCGCCCAAGTTTGCCGACGCCGGGGGCGAGGGCTTCATCGTTTTGCCAGAGCCATTTCTCTCCGGAACGCGAGCGATCGCGGAAGGACTCGGGTAAGCCGTGGCCGTTGAAAGGCTCGGGGTTGGGTTCAGAACCTTCCGGGCCGCTGAGCAGTGGTCCGGCCTTGGCATCGGTGATCTGCCAAATAAATCCGCCGCCACAAAACCGGGGCCCGAGTCGGGCGACATCGGCGGAGGGATCGAGTAGGTCGACCTGCAGCGTCGCGTTGGCGAGGGACAACATGGCGAGGACTTAGCGAACGCTGGAGTGTTTGAGAATCGAAACGAACGATGCCGGGCAGAAAGCACGACCCGAAAATTGCCCGTGGGTTTTGGTTGTGGGTCGGGCTTTCTCCCCGACATCGAACCAAATCTCGGTCATGTTCTAGCGTTTGCCGGAAATCTTTTGGTAGTAGGGGTCACCTTCGACGATCGAGCCTTGGCGCACTGGCTTTTCGGTGAAGGCGGATTTGTAGATGGCGGTGAGTAATTCGATGGTGCGACGCGCTTCAAGCCCCGACGTGTGCGGACATTCGCCCCGGTCCATGTTTTTCACAAAGGCCCGCAGTTGCGCACCGTGACTAGATCCGACGTCAGGCGGGAAATTTTGCCAAGCCTGTAGCAGCGCGTCGTTTTGGGCGGGCGGAGCGAGGGTCAGTTTCCAGTTATCGCGGGTATAGGCGTAGAGGTGATCGAGTTCGGCTGTCGCGCGTTGAAAATCGAGACGCAAGTAGGTGTCTTGGCGCGGGCTTAAAGCGCTGTTGACGATCGAACCGAAGGCTCCGTTTTTGAACCGCACCAAAGCCATTGAGACATCCTCAACTTCGATGTCTCGATCGAGGGTGCCGGCCATCGATCGAACTTCTTCCCAGTCACCGAACAGGTCGAGGAAGTGATCCATGGCGTGGATTCCCAGCCCCATTGTGGGCCCACCGAGCTCGGTTTCATAGCGTCCGCGCCACGGCACCGCGTAGTAGGCCTCGTCGCGAAACCAGAGGGTGTTGCAGACCCCTACGAGAGGGCGGCCGAGTTGGCCGTTCTTAGCGAGGCGTTTGAGGTGAAGATTGGACGAAGCATAACGCATCTGAAACACGCAGGCGGTGTGGCAGCCGGTGCTTTGTTCGGCAGCGCGGATGAGATCAAGCTCGGCAAGGGAACCGCAGAGGGGCTTTTCGCAAAGCACCCAGGCCCCTTTCTCCATGGCTTTGATACTCATGGTCGTGTGGGTGTTGGGCGGGGTGGCGATCAGGACGATGTCCGGGCCGACTTCTTCGAGCATTTTGTCGTAGTCGGTGAAAGCGAGGGGGACATTGGCGCGTTCGCAGAAGGCTTTGACCTTCTCGGCATCGAGGTCGACAGCGGCGACCAGTTCGACCCGATTGCTCACGTTTTCGACCGCCTGCAAATGGGCGTCGCAGATGGCACCTGTGCCAACTAATACTGCGCGATAGGTTTTACTCATGGAGTGGTGGTGGATTCAGACAAGACGGTTAGCCCTTTGAGAGATTGGGTGGGCGCAGGAAAGAGATAAGACGAGAAGTAACCGAAGATCATGCAAGAGGCGACTGCGGCGGGATTTAGCAGGACCGGGCTGATATAGGTTCGCAATAGGAGGGCGCACGCCACACTTGCGGCAGTTCCGATCAGAGCGCCTTGCCAGTTGGCGCGGCGAGTGAACATGCCGAGCGCATAGGTGCCGGCGAAGCCACCGCCGAGAACTGCGGTCATTTGCAACATCGCATCGAACATCGACTTGATGTCGAAGTAGGTGAAGAGCACCGCGACGACCGTGCTGATTATGCCGGACAGAATAGTGACGAAGTAGGCGAGGCGCAGGCTCTTCGCTTCCGTCGATTTTTTAGACAATCGTTCGTAGAAATCAACCGAGGAAAGCGTTGCTATACTATTGAGCCCACTCGACAGCGTGGACATTGAAGCAGCGAAGAGTCCGGCAATGATCAATCCGGTGATACCCATGGGCAGTTCGGCAGCGATAAACACGGGGAATGTAGCATCGGTATCGATCAGGGGGTTGAGGCGCTCGGGGTGCGTTTTGTAGAACGCGAAAAGAGCGGTACCGATCGAGTAGAAGAGAAAGCTGCCGGGGATGACCACAGCGGCGAGAGTGAGCACCGAGGCGCGGGCTTCTTTGTCATTACGGGTGGCGAGCACCCGTTGCATCATCACCTGTTCTTTCGGCCACGTCGGGACATCGGTAGCTATGACCAGTAAAATAGCCCAAACCGTCGGGGTGGCAAAATCCCAGCTGAAGTCGAAGAGTTTGGCTTTGTCTTCGGCATTCGCGATGGAGATAATCTCGGTCAGGCCGCCGTCGACTCCCATGATGACATAGCCGATGGCGAAGAGCGCGCCGCCCACCATGACGAAGACTTGGATGACATCCGTCCAGATCACCGCTTTCATGCCGCCGACCAAGGTGTAGATCGTAGTGACGATACCCATCAGAACGATGCACATCACGACGTTAGCTCCGGTCACGCTGGCGATGGCGAGAGCAGGCAAGTAGAGCACGACACTCAGACGACCGACTAATTGGAAAAGAATTACTAGCGCGCTGGCCATCAAGCGGATCGAGGGATGGAACCGGATCTCGAGATAGTTGTAGATCGAGATCAGGTCGAGTCGGCGAATCATCGGGATGATCTTATAGGCGACAAAGATGAGGCCGAAGACGCCGATGCACTGTTGGGAGAGATACAGCCAATTGGTGCTGAAGGAGAGGGCGGGAATAGCTATAAAGCTGATCGCACTGGTGCCGGTCGCGTAGAGGCTGAGTCCGGCGGCCCACCAGGGGATGTCACGGCCAGCCAAAAAATAATCAGTGGTCGATCCGGCATCCCGTTTTTCTTTACTGTAACAATACCAACCGACGCCCAGCATCGCCATGAGGTAGCCGGCGATCACTAGCCAGTCGATCAGGGGTAGTGAGTTTGCGGCCTGCACCAGTTCGATGGCGGTGGGGCCGGTTTCGCCCTCCACCTGAATTAGGAATCCGCGATCAATGGGTTGGATCGAAAGGGGATCCTGGGACAGTTCAAACGATCCGGCGGATGCCCACGTATCGGTGATGGCGTGGTAGGTCAGTAGTTTGAATGTCGATCCCTCCGACCGCGTGAGCGCCAAAACGAAGGCTTGGCCCGACCTGCTGGTGATCTCGCTATAAAGAGGTGATGGTGAAGCCGCGTGTCCTTCGGGCAAATGGGAGGGCTCTGTCACGATTGTGGTCGCCTCTGCTCCGGCAACGGTGCGGGATTCGACGGTGACGAGCTCATTTTCCGCGAAAGCGTTCACGGTTAGGCCACTACAGATGAGGAGCGACGTTAGGACGGAGCGCAGGGATGAAAATGACATGGGGTAAATAGGGGCAAACATCAGACGAGTTAAGATGGTCTGATGCGATGTTTTGGACGACGGAAAATAACCCGTATTTCAGAAATTACGAGGTGATTACTAAATTAATTTCATGAAATTTCATTTCGTATGTCTGGATTTGAAAGGAAGCTGAACCCATCCGAAGGTCTGCGTTGCAGTGCCGCTATGACGATTGATCAAATTTGCTCAGTCCAGCTGGGCCTGGTTTGCGTGCCCTCTTTCGAGGGCGTGTACGATGGCCAAGAGCCACCCAGCGGGTCCAATCGCCGGAATTTTGTGGAGGCCGGGTAAGTCAACATCGTGCCATGCCTCGTCGGATTTTTGGACGAGGTAGGCGAAATCCGCGGCTACCAGCATATCAACGTCATTAAAGCTGTCGCCAATCGCGATCGACCAGAGCTCGAAATCTCGGCTATCGGCCAAAGCCGCCGCGGCTACCACAGCTTTCAATGCGGTGCCCTTGTTACAGTCTTCGGCGCTGACGGTGTAGAAGCGTCCACCGCACAGGCACTGCAGGTCATGCTGGGCGAACTCACTTTGCACCTCCAGCCATTGTGAAGGTTCGAGTTGCGCGGTGAGGGTTTCACTGAAGTCGCGATCTCGAGCTCGAGCCGCTCCTTCCAGCGTCAAACCTGTCAGGTTAGCGATCTCGTTGTCGTCCAGCGCAGAGTATGGTCTGAGATCAATATCCAGCACACCGGAAACGGATTGGACCGCATCTCGAATATTCGCGGCAGGTTGCCCGAATTCGACCAACCTCGAGCCGTCTGGGAGCTTCTGGGCGGCGTGATGAGGGAAAATGTTATTTCCCGCGGGCACGTAAATGCCGCTGCCATTTTCAACGATACCGAGAGTATCGATCCCCATGGTTCGCATCAATGCCTGCTGCTCGATCCGAGTTTTGGAAGAGCAGAACACGACCGAAATTCCGTCTGCCAACAACCGTTTGACTCGAGGAGCCGTGAGCTCGAACGAGTAGGTTTCGAAATCGATCAACGTGCCGTCGAGATCGGTAAAAACGATCATGTCAGGCCCGGACGGTCACGGCGTTGAAGTTGAGCGACTCGTCGCAACCGGCCATGAATTCGTTGAGGTTGAGTTCGGAGAGAGAGGGATAGATCCGCACGGGGGCGATTTCTTCGGGGGCTGATTCGCCTCGGCGGGTTCGCACGTTTTCCATGATCTCCTGTTTTACGATTTCAGGGCAAATCGGGGAGTGGTAAATGACCGAGAGCGAGGCATCGATCATGTCTTCAACGTGATCATCGCCCTTGGATTCGTGCATGTGCGGATTGCGGGATTCGATTTGGCAGATGGTTACCTTTTCCCGGACCTTTTCTGGATCGGTCGACTCCAAGATGCCGCCGTAATGCTCGAGCAGATTGATGTAGTGATGAGTTTCCACCGCGTAGCCAGCGGCGTATTCCAACTGCAGCGCGAGATCCACGGTGAGGGCATGTTCGCCGGCATTACCCGTTTTCACGATCTCGGTTTCGAAGCCGCTGAATTGCGTAAGCAAACGGTTGAGCATCGCATTGGAATTCACCGAACTTCGGCCCCATTTGGCGAAGAATAAGTTATTCTCCATGACCTTGGGTTTGGAGTGCCAGGAGATGCGAACGAAGGTATTGCGGCCCGGATTCATGGCGAAGCCAGCGGCGTATTCGTTGACGTATTCCTGGACCGCGCCGGGGAAGTAGTTGTCGCTATCGACGAATCCTAAGTATTTTTTACCCAACCATTTGGCGAGTAATGTGCCGACAATCATTCCTTCGGCTTTACCGGAGCGAACTACGCCAGTTTTATCCAATAAATGAGGGTAGCCGGCATCGGCGAAGGCTTTGGCGAGTCCGGGATCTTTTTGGTGAACCACGAGGATCTTTTTGCCAGTGAAGCGCCCGAAATTTTCTAAGGCTTCCTTCTCCAGCCCGAACCGATCAACCGGCCCGCGCGGACTGTTTGATACGAGGATTACCTGACAGGAACTGGGGATGCCGACCAAGACGCCTTCGATGAGTTTTAAGCGCTCGTTTTTGACCGGCACCACGATCGCCATCTCCCGCATCCGGTCGTGAAGAACCTCTCCCGGGACTCGCTCGACCATGGAGTCATTTTCGTGAGGGCCGGTGCCACCATCGAGTTCGTAGACTTTCTGCAGTCCGTAGATCTGCAGTGATCCGATGCGTTCGCAGTCTCGTGGAATTTCAAGTCTCATAATTTTTTGGCTTTGGTCCCACACTCACGAAGAGCGACATGGGCCATCAAAAGAGCAGAACTAATGCCAATTGGACGGTTTTGTCCGAAATCGGCCCGAGTCCTGCTTGGTCGGGAGTCGCCTTGTTATCCGAAAAATCCTCAATCACGTCTGCTGCTCGCTCGATCGAACTCGATCGACGGGCCCTCACTATCCTGCGCCAAAATGAATGGGGCGGTTACACGCTACCCACTCGCGGGCTCTATCCCTACCAGTGGAATTGGGACAGTATGTTCGTCGCGCTCGGATTTGCCGAATTCGATCTCGAGCGCGCTTGGACTGAAGTGGAGACGCTCTTCGAAGGACAGTGGGCCAACGGGATGGCAGCGCACATCGTTTTTCGGAAGGATGACCCCAGCTATTTCCCGGGACCGTCTATTTGGCAGGCCGAGGGTTCGGAGCTCCCGACATCCGGTTGTTCTCAGCCTCCGGTGGCCTCGAGTGTGGTGCGGGATTTGTATGAGAAAGACCCTGCAGTCGGTCAGGAATATTTAGAGAAACTTTTTCCCAAGTTGATGGCATGGCACCGCTGGTTTCACACCATGAGGGTGATCAGTGGAGGCGCGGCCATTGCGGTCACGCATCCGTGGGAGTCTGGCCGCGATAACTCACCCGATTGGGATGCCGCGTTGGCCAATGTCGATCCGACTGGCATTGCGACCTACACGCGGCGCGACACCGGTCACGTGGATGCAGCGATGCGGCCCACCAGTGCCGAATATGACCGTTACTTGAAGTTGGTGGAATACGGCCGTCAAACGGGTTGGGACCACGCACATATCACGCGAGAGGGTCCCTTCGCTGTCGCCGATCCGGGCGTGACGTTTATCCTCATGCGGGCCGACCGTGATCTGAAGGCGCTCGCGCTGGTTTTGGGCAAAGAAGGCTCGGCTCGAGAAATTGAGACCTGGCTCTATCACTCGGAAGAAGCCGCCGACTATTTGTGGTGTGAAGAATTGGGGGCGTATGCTGCCCGGGACCTGCGCACGGACCAGCCGGCAACTGGGGTTTCAAGCGTGGCATTCCTTTCTTACTACGCCGGGATGTCCGTTCCGCGGCGAGACGCGAAACTGCAGCACACGTTGCGAAGGATCTTGAACGCCGCTCCTTACAGTTTGCCGAGTTTTGATCCAGAGCATTCCAGGTTTGATTCCCGTCGTTATTGGCGCGGACCTGCGTGGGCGGTGGTGAACTTTCTCGCGGCGCGTGGTCTTGCCGAGTATGGGTTTGCCGCCAAAGCGGAACGCATCCGCGGAGACACCCGTCGCATGATCCAGAAATCCGGCTTCTTCGAATACTTCGATCCGCTTACAGGTGCGGGGGCCGGTGGCGATAACTTCGCATGGACGGCTGCGATGTGGCTTTGCTGGGCTTCCCCTACGACGGACGTTTCTTAGCCGCGAACCGGTCTCGTCCGACTTCGCCAAGGCGTCGGCGGACGCGTCGTCGTGGACGGGACGAGACCAGCGATAGTTTTTCGCCAGGGACAACTTCGGTGTGGTCCACTAGTCGGTCAGGCTGCCGGGCATACCTCCCGACTGACGTGGAGACGGTATCTTTTTGTGGATCGGGCTTTATGGGCCAAGGGCCAAGTGATGCAGAACACTTTTGGGCTGACTGAATGGCGCGCTCGGCGAGCACGCCCTACCTCAGGTTCACCTACCCATGCATGCAAATGGGCAGGGCTGTTTCGCTGAAACCGCCGTTTCATCCACACTACTCTTAGGAGAGATCGAGGACGATCCTTGGCCTCAGGTAACCGCCGCGAGAATCTTCTCGCCGGTGAGGCGTTGCTCGGGAGTCAGGGAGTGGGGGGTCTTATTGCCGTGAATTTCGGCCATCTTGGCGAAGTTGGCTTTGGCCGCTTTGACAAATTCTTCCACGGATTCTTCGTGGCCACACTGTTTCATGATTTCGGGCAGCCATTGATGGCCGTAGCGCACGTGGTTTTGTTCGTCGTTACGATCAAAGGCCAGGAGCGTGTCGGCCTCGAAGTCGTTCAACTCACGCACTCGATCCATGATCTTCGCTTTGGTGGCGAAGCTGCCCGTCTCAAATTCCATGGTCATCAGCGCGTAGCGCTCGGCGGCAGGCATTTGAATGAGGATATTGTAGAGTTCGAGTGATTGCTCGATCGTCATCAAATCGAATCCAAGTTTCGGGAGTTGGCGGAAACCGAATTGGCTGTGGCGCGACTCGTCCCACAAGTGCCGGGCCATGTCGTGATGCATGTCGAACGGTGCGTCTAGAGTTTCGACGAAAACAGTGCTCAGGTAATCGACCGCATCGAGTTCCATCATGAGCCACACGTAGATCATTGCGCGGATGACGCGGGCGTCGGTCTTGGGGTCATCCAGCCAATCACGCACGATGGGCGTCTCTTTGGGATCTTGGCTGAACACGCTCGAGCAAATCGGGTAGGGGCCTCGATTGCAGGTTGCGGGATGGGCGTAAGGTGATGCCACGTGGTGCCACGTAAAATTAGTTACGGGGGCGTCAGGGGCGTCGAGTAATGCCAGCGCCGTGCGCAGGTGTTCGCACCAAGCGTGGGTGTCCGGCGATTCGTTGAGGCGCGGTTCCATCTCCTCGGCGTGGCGTTCTTCGTCGCCGATGAATTCCTCTACGAGCTTACGCGAAGGCCAGTCCGCGAGGTGGTGCGTCGCTTCAAGGTAGTGACGGTAAGCGGCGAGGATGTGCGGTTTGAGCACGCCGTAAAATCCGGCGAGGAGGGCCTCGGGATCCGAGGGTGTGATGGCCTCGGCAAACACGCGCCAGATGGCTGGGCGCACGGTGTCGGTCTTACCAAACCCGGTCAATTCACGTCCGCGTTCGCGGAGGAAACGGGCGTGGCCGGCGCTTTCCCAGACGTGTTGGCAGAGGAGGTATTTGACCTCCGGATCACCGACCCGGGGAACGAGAGTTGTGGCGCTCGAAATGAAGGCGCGTTCAAGCTCAAAGAGTTCGCGTTGAAGTTGAGCCATTTCCTGCACCGCAACCGTGCGGCTGCCAGAACGGGGTGGAGTAAGCGTAGATGTAGTCACAGGGATAAGGGGAGGGAGGTATTCTTTTAATTACAGATTAACCCAGATCCACTCCACTGCTGGAGGGGAATCACCGAGTCTGATTTGCGTAATCTGTGGTTAGGAATTTGCGATGGAGTAGTGCGACAGATCAGCAGATACGGCCGCGTTTTCCGGCTAGGGCGTGGCCGGGAGGATTGGCTCCAACCCAGCGCTCGTCGATCGGTTCCGAAGCGCGTTGGTAGCGGCAATCGCTCGAAATTCGTAGTTGGTTTTCGGTGCGGTTATCAATGGAGGCGTGAACCAGAAACATGCCGAAAGTGATGAAATCACCGGCTTCGAATTCGGTGGTGAGCCAGCGACCGCCAAACGTGTTGCGCAGGGCTGGTGGGTTGTGGGAAAGCGTGCCGGTAAATGTCCAGCCGCCGTCCTTGGCGCGTTGCACTTGCTCGGGTTTATTTTCGCAGAACGCATCGACGTCGCGGTAAACGTAATTTTCCAACAGATCGGTGCGACGGTTGGAGTTTTCCAAAACAACCAGACCGCCGAGGTCGAATGAGATGTCACCGTAAGGCACCCAACAAGTCATGTGGCGGTGCGTGCCGCGGCCCATGTAGGGAAGATCACAATGGGGGTTGGTTCCTTTGCCGGGACCCATCGCGCGAAGCCAAGTGAAGTCGTAGTGACGCACATCTTCGCCGTAGAACTGGCGATAAAAATCCGCCAGACGATCATCGTAGAGAAGCTTTTGTAATTCGTCGTTGCCTTCGGTCAGTTCGGGCCGGAATCCGTTCTCATAGTCGGTCGCGGCAATTCCCTCGATGGCAGGGTGATCCGGGTGCAAGGCGCCAGCGGCGGCGAGCCGATCGGTGATGGTGGCGCGGGCTGCGAGGACCTTGTCGCGGCCCAGATAACCTTTCATGTAAAGGTAGCCATCTTCGTCGAAGCGGCGACGTAACTCTTCGAAGTCTTCAGCGGCGTCGGAGGAATCACGTAGGATGCCGAACTTGTCGTCGTCCATGTCGAGTGCGTGACCGTAGGAGTAAAGTTGAGGAATGGCGGGTGCGAGAGTGCTCATGGCAATTGGGATAATCAGGAGGTTCCGTCGCCTAGATTTGCGACGCGGTTAACATAGCCTGACAGACGTCGATCGAACATGGTTGAAATGGGATTAAATTTGTATAATATGGTATAAAATGACGTCCTCTCCCATATTCCGTGACGAACCGTGGCTGACCCAGCCGCTATCTTTGGGAGAATCGTCCATTCTTGCCTCTGGTCAGGTGAGGAATGTGGCGGGAATTAATCCTAAATCCATGCGGAAATTGAGCAATTACGGGCTCATATATATGGTTGATGTCGAGGGTTACTTTGTAGACGAATTGGGGACGAACCGTGACCTGCGGAGCGGTGATGTGGTGTGGATTCATCCGGGGGTTGCCCATGCTTATGGCCCGAAGCAGGGCCGGGTTTGGACTCAGATATACCTCATTCTTGAGGGAGCGCAGTGGGAGCGTTGGGCGGCCGAGGGGGTATTGGACCCACGCCGGCCGGTGACTCATGCCGAGCCCGTGGAAGGTTGGGCGAGACGATGGCATGAGGTATTCCCGGCCGATGCAGCGCCGACCTACGCGGCTGCGTTGCGAACATTTGGCGCGGTCAGCCAACTGATGCTCGAGTTACTCGCGGCGCACGACGAGTCCTCCCGATCGGATAAAGATGCTTGGCTTCTCGAAAGCCAGCGACTGCTGGGGGAACGTCGCCCCGCCCATGATTTCAGCCCGCAGGCAGTCGCGCGATCGGTGGGAATGAGTTACGAGAACTTCCGGAAGAAATTTGCCCAAAAGATGAGCGAATCGCCGGGGCATTATCAAAAACGTCGTCGAATCGAACATGCCTGCGCGGCAATTTATCAGGGAAGCCACAGTTTCAAAGCGTTGGCGGATGAGTTGGGATTCTGCGACGTGTTTCATTTCTCGAAAACTTTCCGACAGATCGTTGGTCAGACCCCGTCCGAGTTTCGAGCTAAGGCAAGGGGGCTTTGAATGTGGTCGCGCTGCGGGAATTCGCTGGAGTCAACTTACGGGTGGCGTCGTAGTTCAGATTGATGAGCGTGAGGGAGCCTATAACCGTGAAGTCAGACCGTCGGGACGGATTTTGGCGAAGACTTACGCTCGGAGGCATTCTGGGATTGGTCGTGGGCTGCCTTTGGTGGGTCAAGAACGGGGCGCTCAATGCGGATGAAGGTTTTTATCTCATGTCTTCGGTCCGGGTGACGGAAGGGCTGCGTCCTTGGAGTGATTTCGGTTTTACGCAGATGCCTTTGATCGCCTACGCAAATGTGATTTGGCTCAAAATTTGGGGGATCGATTTGGTGGGAATCCGGTTGGCGAGTTTGAGTTGGTTTATGGGGACCGTGCTCTTGGGCACGCTCTTGTTGAAGCGCCGACACGGGTGGGCTTCGGCGGCGCTGTGGGTGTTCCTATTACTCAGTGCTCCCGTGGCCCTGGACCTCATGGTCAAAGGTAAGGCCTACGCGCTGGCGGGACTGGCGGTGCTTGGAGGACAACTGGTGTTGATGGTAGCCAGTCGATCACGAACCGCGTGGGCGTGTTTTCTATTGGCGGCCGCGGTCGGCGTCGGTACGCGTTTGCCGTCCATCGCATTTTTCGGTCCTGCTTGGAT
>OJHK01000280.1_pt1 | contig 37374 bp, 38 predicted proteins | sample 1595161 | NCBI WGS metagenome assembly OJHK01 (sample SAMN05416842, study PRJEB24817) | seawater metagenome | isolation source: Sea water | place: Canada:Atlantic | collected 2013-07 | reverse complement strand
ACGACCAAACCAAGGACACCATGAACTTATATCCCAAAACGATACAGGAGAAAGCCTATGACTACCGAGACCTAAAACAAACCCCTGATCGACACCAACCTCAATATATTTTAGAAAAATATTTTTATCCCTATCAGCAATAATGCCCTGATAGATTTTCCTAAACGATAAATTTGAGTAGAAGCCGATTGACCCACTAAAGTTGATCAAAATCTAATAAGGACTGTTTTTGAAATTATTTTTGGGCCTTTGTTTCTTATCTAGATAGGATTTCTACTTTTTGGAGGCGAAGAAAAACCTTGCAGGAAGACCTTTAATCACTTTTGCGATTTTAATTGTTTTGATGATTATTTCCATACTTAGCTGTGTTTTTAAGACCCAGTGGAGTAAATCTTTATCCAAATTGATTTTAATCTAAAACATAAAAATTCGATTTTGTGCCTAAATCCGATACCTTTGCGGCCATGCATGCACAAAACCCTTACGCTGGACGTTATGACCTTAAAAGGTTGGCCAATGCGCATTCCCCCCTACAAGAACACATCGTTTTAAACCCTTCGGGTCAACAAACAATCGATTTTACTGTTTCAGACGCGGTATATGAGTTAAATAAGGCAATGTTATTGGCAGATTATAAGCTAGGCGATTATCATTTACCAAAAGGCTACCTCATCCCGCCTGTCCCCGGTCGCTTGGAATATCTATTACATTTGAGAGATTTTATTTCAGAAAAATTCAAGGCGGATAAAGCAGCACAATTGAGAGGGCTAGACATCGGCGCTGGTGCCAATGGCATTTATTGCATATTGGGTGTAAAACACTTTAACTGGTCGATGATCGGTGCTGAAAGTGATGCAGTTGCCGTGAAAACCGCAAGCGAAAACATGCTACTGACAAACACATTAAAAGATAAGATCGAAATACGTCACCAAGAAAACAAGAGTTTCCTTTTCAAAAATATCATTCAGCCAAAAGAACAGTTTGATTTTTCGGTTTGTAACCCGCCTTTTCACAGTTCTAAAGACGAAGCACTCAAAGGATCGCTTAAAAAGCACAACAATTTAGGTAGCCCATCGGATCAGAACACTTACTTGTTGAACTTTGAGGGACAAGCCAACGAACTTTGGTGCAATGGCGGAGAACCTCTTTTTATTAAAAGATTAATCAAAGAAAGTTTAGGTTTTAAATCCCAAGTAAAAGTATTCTCTTCCCTTGTCTCAAAAGCGGACAGTCTTGCCGCCATTGAAAAACAACTTAAAAAAGCAAAAGCGAACCATCAAATTATCCCGATGGATTTGGGCAACAAGAAGAGTCGGATTGTAGTGTGGTGGTTTGATTCGTCTCTATAAAACCGTTACCCGAACTTTTTTCTTTTTGAGTCGTGAATTGTTTAATTCCGCCACCAAGTCTTCGGCAATCGCCTTAGGCACCGCAACAAAGGCACAATCTTGTTTTAACTCAATCGTTCCCAATTGGTCTTTATTGATTTTCCCTTGTTTAAAAAAGAGTCCAGCAATGTCGCCTTTGGAGATTTTATCTTTTCTTCCACCAGAAATAAACAAGGTTTCCCAGAATTGGGGTTTTCTAATTGCTTTTTTGGAAATATTAACAACATTGGGATTGTCAATGTATTCGGGTAATTCTTCTTTATCCCCTTTTATTAAATAGGCAGTTCCTTTAGCGTCCACTCTTGCTGCCCTTCCATTTCGGTGGGTAAACTCTTCTTCGGCACGCGGCATTTCATAATGGATGATAAATTTTAATTCTGGAATATCGAGCCCTCTTGATGCTAAATCCGTAGCGATTAAAATAGGATTGGTGCCATTTCGGAATTTTATCAGTGCACGTTCTCTGTCTTTTTGCTCCATTCCCCCAGAAAAACAACTGTAATTAATGTTGTTTCTTTCCAAAAAACCACTCACCTGATCGATGCTGCTTCTTAAGTTACAAAACACAATTCCGTTTTGATTCCCGAGGTATTCGATTAAATCCAAGAGCGCAGGTAATTTACTCTTTGAGGTAGAAAGCACCGTTTTAACCTCCAATTTAGAAACCACATTTTCTTGTAAATAGTTGATTGTTTTGGGTTGATCCAGACGAACAAAGTCTGGAATTTTCACACTTTGTGTTGCAGAAGTTAAAACCCGTTTGTTGATGTGGGGCAACTGGTTGATGATACCTTTCATTTCCGACTCAAAACCATCTTCGAGCGATTTGTCAAACTCATCTAGAATTAATGCTTTAATACTTTTTTTAGAAAACCGATCATTGCTAAAATGATCTGCTATCCGACCGGGAGTTCCTATTAAAATTGCTGGCACATGCTTGATTTCAATCTTATCTTTTGACATGGGGCGCCCGCCATAGACCGCGTTGACTTTAAATCCAGAGCCCATGCTGCGCACCACCTGCTCGATTTGTATGGCCAGTTCCCGAGAAGGAACGATAATCAAGGCTTGAACTTCCTTAGAATCGGGATCTAATGTTTTGATAATGGGCAATAAAAAAGCCAATGTTTTCCCCGTTCCGGTGGGGGACAACAAGATGGTATTGGTTGTCGATTGTATGGCAGCAATTGCCTCCTCTTGCATGGGATTCAAGACGTGGATATTCAACTTATTTAAAATATCCTGTTGTTCTTTGATATTGTTTGCCATAATAATTAGTTCTTTTTATGCTTTTTTGTAGGCGTTTCTTTTGGAAGCGTCGTCCCCGTATTCATTAAATAATTCGCCAATAGTTTGTCGATTAGTTCTTCTTTGGTCAAATGATGAAAAACAGTACTTACCTGCTGTCTGAATTTATATGAAATGGTACGGTTGGGTTTGGTTTTAAATATTTTCTTTGCCCACAACAAACTCTTATTTTCTTCAATGCTCTGTGCATCTCCCTTTTTGAGTTCTTTAAATTTTATGCCCAATTCTTTTTCAAAATTGCCTATATCATTCACCTCTTCTTCTTGGAGTATCGACAGCGAAAAGCCCTTTGCTCCTGCCCTTGCGGTTCGTCCGCTTCGGTGAACATAAGTGTCATAGGTATCGGGCAAGTGATAGTTCACCACATAGGAGATTTCTTTTACGTCAATTCCACGGGCGGCCAGATCTGTGGCGACCAAAATATCGATATGTCCTTCTCTAAACTGCCCCATGATTCTATCCCGAATGCCCTGGGTTAAACTCCCATGAATTGAACCCGATGAAAATTTATTGATAGCTAAGTTTTTTCCGAGTTTATTGACCGCTGCTTTTGTTTTACAGAAAATTACACCCCGCTGCCCTGCTCTAGCATTTAAAAAATGCATTAAAACATCTAGCTTTTCGATGGGTGCGACCACCATATAATGGTGATCAATCCCTTGATGTCCCAAGGTTTCCATGTCGGCTTCAAGCTGCACGACATACTTTGACATATAGTTTTGAACCAATTGTTTTATCGCTCCCGAAAGGGTGGCAGTAAACAAGAGGGTTCTGCGTTTTTTAGGAATTTCTTCTATGATACGATCCAAATCCTCTTTAAAAGCGCTCACCATTTCATCGGCTTCATCCAACACCAAATACGTTAGATTTTTGATGTTTATTGCTCCTCGCCCGATTAAATCGACCAAACGCCCCGGAGTGGCGACAACAATATGTGTGGGGCTTGTCAAGCGTTCTATTTGAGGTTTTATGGGAATTCCACCGCAGACTGCTGCGATAGAAATTTCTGGAACGTGCGCCGCATACGCCATTAAATTGGCATGGATCTGTTGTCCCAATTCTCGGGTTGGTGCCAGTATCACTCCCTGAATTTCTGTATTTTCACTATCGATCAATTGCAACAACGGCAATCCAAAAGCAGCGGTTTTACCTGTTCCTGTTTTAGCCAAAGCCACAACATCTTCTGTTTGGTTGAGCACCACCGGAAGGGTTTTTTTTTGAATGTCCGTGGGTACCGTAATATTCAAATCAGCAAGGCCTTGTTGTAATGCGGGGAAGATTCCTAAATCAGAAAACGGTTTTGACATAAAATGGTTTTGTGCAAAGATAACCATACGGAATCTGAGAAGCGTGTAAATTGGAATGCTAATTCATTTTAAACAATTGAACCCGCCAAAAATGCTGTGTTAAGCTTCTTGTAAGCTACGCTTTGATTTTCTATACAGGTGGTTGGGATAGATATTTCGTTTCGCAAAACGATTCAATTTGTTGGAGTTGACCATCTTGATGTAAATGGGTTTGGTCACCCCAAAATATTCGTAAGTTGAACCGTCTAAAAAAGTGATTTCTAAGAGTAAACCCTTGTGGATGTAATCCGCGATGCCCGAATTTGTAATGGTTTCAGTATAGACTTCAAGATTTGTAGCCAGTGTTTCTGGTGCGATGCTTACTAAAAAATGATAGCCGTCAATGATGAGCTTGCTTTGTGTTTCAGCGTCTTCCCGCTTAGGGTCTCCTTCTTGAAATTTATCAGGATGCCATTCTTTTAACAAATTGCGGTAACTCTTTTTTAGAATTTTGAGGTCGATCTCGTTGACTACACCAAATAACTTCTTGTACTGATTGATTCGTTTCATGCTCGCTTTTTAACCAGCGGCGAAACTACAGGTTTATTCTGGACTATGATAGGTAAACTGGGGATTTTTGTTTAAAGAGCGTTTTAAAGTGAAAAACTAAAAATGAAAAGTAGTATAATGTTTATTTTATGGGGTACGGCTGAATTGTATTATAAAAATTCCCAATAAGATTCTAATCCGATTTAAAAACTTCGTCTGTTGGGTCATTAAAATCAAATAATGAACCAATCGAAACCCCTAAGGCGTTTGCCAACCTTAATAAAGTATTGATCGTACAATTCATTAAACCCCTCTCTATTCGTTGAATTGTAGATTTTTCCATTAGCGATAAAACCACTCGATGTGACATGCATCTCGATACAATTGCACGTTCCGTGCAATCACTCGATGTGACAAGCTTTAGGATTTGTCAGTTCGCCTGTTTTTTAGTTAGTCGTCAGTTCGAGTGTTTTTTGCTTGATTTTCAGTTCGAGTGTTTTTTGCTTGCAAAAAATGTATCGAGAACGAGAACGAGGAAGAAGACAAGCACAAAGAGCATTTAAACCCACTCTCTCCTACATATCAGATGATTTTTTACTATTTTCGTTACAGAACCTAAAAAGTGTATTATGGATTTAAAAACAAGAAAAACGGCATTTATTGAAAAAGTTTCAACAATCGAAGCTCCTGTTTTTGAACAGCTAGAAGCCTTTTTGGATCAAATGACCCGCCCTAAAACAACTTTAAAGGAGTACAACAAAGCTTTGGAAGCTGCAAATTCTCGAATCGAATCAGGCATTTTTTTTACGGAGGAGGAAGTAGAAAAAATTGCAAATGAGTGGTAATGAAAAAACTATTGTTTGGGATAAAGAAGCCTTGCATCAAGTAAAAGAAGCTTATTTTTACCTTAGAGAAAAGTCGCCTACAGCCGCAAAAAAAAGTAAGGAATACCCTCCTTGAGGAAGTCAGAAAATTAGCCTTACATCCTGAGATTTACGAATTAGATCCGTTAAAAACAAAGAATGACGGAAGTTATAGGGCCTTTGTACGCTTTCATTTCCGTGTTGCTTATCAAGTGAAAGCTACCCAAGTTAGAATTCTAAGAATTCGACATAGCAGCAGAGAACCTGATCAATATTAAAAAATTGATTGTAGGTTGCTTCTCGATACTTCTCGATACATTTTCCTTCGGAAAACACTCGAAGTGACATGCATCTCGATACAATTGTACGTTCCGTGCAATCACTTGATGTGACATGCTTTAGGATAAGTCAGTTCGCGTGTTTTTTGCTTGCAGGTGCATGCGCTTCCTGATTTGTCAGTTCGAGTGTTTTTTGCTTGCAAAAAATGTATCGAGAACGAGAACGAGAACGAGGAAGAAATCAGTTAAAGGTAGAACCTACAACATACATTAACTGGCATTACCCGTATAGACGAATTCTTTGTTATCTGGTCTATATTTTCAAATCCATCAGCAAAAAACGCTACGGGAGTAACGTCGAGTGCTTCTAACCCTGTTATATACGAACTGAGGGGGAACTCTTTTTTCTGTTCCTAATTCGTATAATTTCCAGGCCCAACGCATCAGTTTAGCGTCTGGTAAATGGCGATACTTTATTTCCTTATCGCTACCCTCTCGATAAATCTTTAGCTTTCCTCTTTTAGAAGTTTGTAAAGATACGATGATGATATTCCTCCTAGGGCATTATCTTTTTTAGGAAACGATCTAAATCCTCTATCCTTTCCTTGGATGACATGTTGGGTTTCGTGGGTGAGTAAAAATAATCTGTCACTATCCTTTTCTCGAAATTTTTCGTTGATTCGGTTGGTGTAGGTGCCGTCTGAGTGGTTTTGGATACTCCCTCCTTTGTTTTTGTTTTGGGACTCATAAAACTCAACTTTTATTTTATTTGCTAAATCAGGGTAATATTGCTCAAATTCTGGGTGTTCAAGAATGCCTTTTAATGGATAGGCTTTGGCTGTACTAACCGACTTTCCTTTCCCTAAAGTAGCAATTCTCTGCTCGTCCACCAAAAGTTTAACATTTGAATCATCAATCACTTACTTCCAATACGGATGGGTAGCCAAGAGCTTGTCTACACAGGCTCTGATGGCTTCATTACGGGGTTGAAAATTTGGCGTTGACACATGGTTTTTCTTTAATAATCAATGTACAGTTGTGAATTGATTTCAAATTGTATTTTTACCTGAGGATTAACAAGACAAGATTTAATGATCAACTTTTTTTAATCTAAAAAAGTGAATAACCCAGAGAAAGTTGTAAGGAATTCAGCTAATGAAAAGTGTATAATTTTAAGGATGATTGACAGTCCTGTAAAAGTCAATCTTAGATAAATTGTCAAGCTTATCAAGCCAAAAGTTGAGATTCTTTTCGTCTTTTCTAATGTAAAATAAAGAACACAAGTGCAACGAAAAAAGATTGGGATCATACATGTCCAGATACCATTCTTTGGTTGCAGTTTCCAAACTTAGAATTTTGAACAACTCTTGTTTGGTCGGATTGAAATCAAAAATTGTTTCCATAAGAGTAAAATTAAAAAAAAATGTCCAATATATCAAAATTTTTCCTTGACGCACAGTCGATATAGAAGGTGTTGAGATGAAGAAATAAATCCTAAATTTGTTATTTGCTCTGAACCGCCTACCTTTTTCAGTCAAACGGTGAACAAGAAAGACGAGTAGTCCAGCTCGCATAAGTCCATTTGAAGGTCTGATAATTCTCCCAAAACTAAGTTTTTTGAAGAAGAAAAGTTAATCGCTTATCGCCACGCTTGCCAATACCGATTTACAAAAAATCTGCTCGAGTAGGATTGCGTTTTAGCGCTTTTTTGTATTTTAGTGAAACAGTTGACCCCAAATCAATTTAAAATATACTTAACCTATAAAAAAGCTGCTATCTGTTCAATTAATTTGGGGTTTTTATTTTATTACTCCCCAAACCTATGCAGTCTCAGAACGCAAACAAAAACCTACACCATTATATCCTCAGAATCAATACGCTGTTCCAACAAGGGAATGCGACTGAGCACACCTATCGCGGATATTTATCACATCTTTTAGAAACTTTAGTTCCTGAAGTTAGAGCCACCAACGAACCCAAAAGGCAGACTTGTGGAGCACCTGACTACATTTTGACGAAAAAAGATATCCCTGTTGGATTTATTGAAGCAAAAGACATTGGCGACAAAGACCTTGAAGGAAAAAAGAAATCGGTCAACAAAGAACAATTTGACCGATACAAAGCATCATTAGACAATCTAATCTTTACAGATTATATTGATTTTCATTTGTACAATGACGGTGAATTTGTTACCAAAATCGCCATTGCAGAACTAACAGAAAACGGAATTGTTGCCCTACCTCAAAATTTTGAAAGATTTGTAAATCTGATTAAAGATTTTTGTGTTCACGTAGGACAAACGATAAAAAGTTCCAAAAAATTAGCAGAAATGATGGCGGGCAAAGCCCGCCTTCTTTCTGATGTGATTGAAAAGTCGTTGAACAGTGATGATGAAAATCAAGAAAACAGTACGTTGAAAGAGCAAATGTTGGCTTTCAAGCAAATTCTGATTCACGATATTACAGCCAAAGGATTTGCAGACGTTTATGCTCAAACCATCGCTTGTGGCACCTTGGCTACGTTTAGGACTTCTGACTCAAAAGTGATTCAGCATTTCGCTAAAAAAGGATTGCAAGCCCAAGTTCATTATGAAGCCTTCGAGGGGCTTCGCTTGCGGCACATCCACTCAAAACCCTATGATGCATCACTTCCAACCCTATATTTCGTGCATGGCGCGCCCGGTTCGAGCGATAATTTTGACGCCTATCTCACGGATAGTCTGCTAAACACAAAGGCCAACCTGATCAGTTTTGATCGTTTGGGCTATGGCTATTCAGAATTTGGTTGTGCCCATCCAGACATCGCACAACAAGCTGGGAGCCTTATTCCGCAACTAAAGCAATGCTCCAGCAAAGAATTACCAGGAATACTCATCGGGTGGTCCTATGGAGGGCCTATCGCCGCCAAAATGGCACTGGAAGCCCCAGAGATCGTCGCAGCAGTAGTAATGCTTGCTCCGGCACTCGATCCGGAGGCGGAACGTTACTTCGCTTTGGGAAAATTGGCGGAGTGGAAATTAACAGAATGGATGGTTCCCCTTTCGTTTAGGGTAGCGCAAATAGAAAAACGCTTTCATGCTGCGGCCTTGCGTCCTCTTGTCGGCCAATGGAAAAACATTCAAGTACCGGTCCTCATGCTGCATGGCAGTAAAGATAAACTCGTTCCCTATGCGCCCAATGTCGCTTTTGCGCAAAAACATTTTTCAAATACCCAATTCACCCTACACAGGGTGGTAGGAAAAGGACATGTCTTTCCCATGCAAGAAACAGAAATGGTCAAAAAAGTATTGTTGGGACAATAAACAAGGCTTTGCTGCCCGCCGATTCTTTGAGAATTAAAGATTAAGAGTCAAAACTGTTAACAAGATCGTTAAAAATCCCCAACTATCTGTTCTTCTTTCAGGACCAACCATTGTAATTTAGCAATAAAATTAGTTCCATGAACGATCGACACAACGATTTGCTTCGCATACGTCCAGAAATCAAAAAACATCAGACTTTTGAGGCTACGGGTGCAGAAGAACGTTTTCAAAACAACACCCTTCGACCAATATTAAAACTCCAAAACCCTTTGCTTGTGGTTGCTTTTCACAATTACATTGACAAATGGAAAGGGGTGTTTTATAATTTAAGTTTAGAAAAAAAGTTGGCCTACATCGAAAACGCGCTCAACAAAGATCAAAAGCTTCGCAATTCCCTGATGGGCATGGTCATTGGGCACTTTACGCTGACAGAATACCACGCCTACTTGGAAAACGCCCCTGCCCTAAACAAACGCATAATAAGTATGTTGATCAAACGCTTTAAGGATCAATCACAACTATTTTAAAAAAAGCTTAATAGGTTAAAAAAAACAGACTAAATGCAGGATTTACTAAAAGCCTTTCAGCATGCCACAGAAGCCGGAGCATTGGCAGCAACTGATTTTATCGGCAAAGGAGACAAAGAAGCGGGAGACAAAGCTGCAGTTGATGCCCTTCGTTTGGCGTTGAATGCGATAGACTTTCAAGGAACAGTCATCATTGGAGAAGGAGAAAAAGACAAAGCACCCATGCTATTTAATGGTGAGAAAGTGGGGACAGGAAACGGACCAAAACTAGACATTGCAGTTGATCCGGTTGAAGGAACAGCTCTGCTGGCAGCTGATCTGCCCAATGCCATTTGTGTAATGGGATTGGCTCCCCAAGGAACCCTTTGGGATCCGGGGGCTTCTTTTTTTATGCAAAAAATCATTGTGGGAAAAAAAGCAAAACACGCCATTGACATCAACAAATCCACAGCAGAAAATTTGGCTGCGGTGGCATTGGCATTAGACAAACCCATCACTGCACTTCGGGTCTTTGTGCTGGACAAGCCCCGACACGAGCAGCTAAAAGCGGAGATTAACGCTGCAGGAGCACAAGCGGCCCTTTATCCTGAAGGAGATGTTTTGGGAGGACTGCGCGCTGCCTTGCCCAACACAGACATTGACATCATGATGGGAGTCGGTGGAACACCAGAGGGCGTGTTGACCGCTTGTGCCATCAAAGCCTTGGGCGGTGGATTTATCGGAAAACGTGCACCACAGTTTAAATCAGAATTAGCCCTTTTAAGCGCCGAAAATGCAAATTTGGAGGAAGTCCTAACCCTTGACGATTTGGTGAAAGGGCCGATAGCTTATTTCTCTGCTACGGGCATTACCTCGGGTGATTTGCTTAAAGGAGTGGTCAAAAATGGAGACACGCCTGTTTTTGACAGTTTTGTATTGTCTACAGAATCGCAGGCCTAGTCTTCCAAAAGACTTATACCGTTGAGATCGGTGGTGAGCACGCTGCTCATCAGGTCAAAAAATGGACGGATGGCATTAAAACGTTGCGCAACATCTTTTAAAAATCCCTCAGACAAAACTTCTGAGTCAGTATACTTGTGAAGGAACAAATATTGCTTTTGACGTAAAAGGTCAATGTCTTTGTGTTCTTTTGAAAATCCTTTGGGCGCTACTTTTAGGACATCTCCGGTCAATTTTCCCCATGATTTTGTAAGCTTTGAGTCAGCAATTACCGCTCTGAATTCAGTGGCATCGACTTCAAGTTCCTTTCGGATGCGAAAAAGATCTTCTTTGCTGGGGTTCCAAAAACCAGTGGCGAGGAAACTATCCCCTGGCTTGATGTGAAGGTAATAGCCCCCTCTCAAGGCTGGTTTTTCTCGGTGAAAGGATACGCCAAAATGTGTTTTGTAAGGGGTTTTATCTTTTGAAAAACGAACATCACGATAGATTCTAAAAATTTTAGTCTTTTCGATTCGATCAAAAGTGTTCATTTCGGTTTCCAATTGCGCACTAAAGACTTTCATTTCTGCCTCAAGAGATTTGAAATGCTTTTTATTTGCCTCAAACCAAACGCGGTTGTTGTTTTGGTCCAGTTCTTTAAAAAATGAAAAAATATCGGAATTTATCTTTGTCATAATTTTTAATGTTTATTTCTTACGATTCTCGAGTACCTTCACCACGTCGGCCAAGCCAAAACCTTTGGCCTTTAATAAAATTAAATAGTGAAAAAGTAAATCTGCGGATTCCGAAAGAAACAATTCGTCGTTGTCATCTTTGGCTTCGATTACGGTCTCGACGGCTTCTTCACCAACTTTTTGAGCGATTTTATTAATTCCTTTTTTAAATAAAGAATTGACATAACTGGCGTCATCTGGGTTTTCTTTTCGGTCTTGAATCACCGCTTCCAATTCGGATAGAAATCCATAATCCGCAGTATTTTCTTCCCCCCAACAACTGTCAGTACCCGTGTGACAAGTGGGCCCCATGGGTTTAGCATAGACCAATAAAGTGTCCAGGTCGCAATCTATCGCAACCGACTCAAGCATAAGAAAATTACCACTCTCCTCCCCTTTTGTCCAAAGGCGATTTTTACTTCTACTAAAAAAAGTAACCTTGCCCGAACTCTCGGTTGCGGCCAATGCGGCGGCATTCATATACCCTAACATCAATACTTTTCGGGTTTGAACGTCTTGAACAATTGCGGGAATCAGGCCGTTGGGGTCTTTATTAAAATCAGGATTTATCATGCTGGGCGTATTGCTATTTTTTCTTTAATTAATTCATTTTTAAGCGCAGGAATAGAGATTTCACCAAAGTGAAAAACACTTGCAGCCAGTGCAGCATCCGCTTTTCCTTCCGTAAAGGTATCAATAAAATGCTGAATTTCTCCTGCACCTCCAGAGGCGATGATCGGGATGTTGATGCTGTTGCTGATTTTCGCTAAAGCTTCGTTGGCAAAACCATTTTTAGTACCATCATGATCCATTGAGGTGAACAAGATTTCACCAGCACCACGCATCTCTACTTCTTTGACCCAATCAAAAAGATCGATTTTGGTGGGTACTTTTCCACCAACCAAATGCACGATCCATTTACCTTCAATTTGCTTGGCATCCACCGCAACCACAACACATTGGTTTCCAAATGCTGCCGCCAGTTCGTTGATCAGTTCCGGGCGTTTCACAGCAGCGGAATTAATCGAAACCTTATCAGCGCCATTAAGCAATAGCAAGCGCGCGTCCTTAACGCTGCTTATCCCACCACCGACAGTGAAGGGGATGTCAAGGGCTTTTGCCACTCGAAGTACCAAAGCAGCAAGGGTTTTGCGTTTTTGTTCGGTCGCCGAAATGTCCAAAAATACAAGTTCATCTGCACCTTCTTGGGTATAACGGGTTGCCAATTCGACCGGATCTCCGGCATCTCTGAGGTTGACAAAATTGATTCCCTTGACTGTGCGACCGTCTTTGATGTCGAGACAAGGAATGATTCTTTTGGTTAACATTTTAATTGTTTAAAATATATTGCTCTAATTGTTTGAGCGTAATTCTGTTTTCATAAATGGCTTTTCCAATGATGGTGCCTTCACAGCCCATTTCGGCCAAACGCCCCAATTCATCGTAATCAGAGATACCGCCCGAGGCTATTAAATTGAGATCATATTTGTTTAATATTTTTTCATACAAATCAAATGAGGGACCTGCTAACATTCCATCTTTGCTGATGTCAGTGCAAATCACGTATTGCGCCCCTTCGTTTAGGTAATCGGCTAAAAAGGGCATTAAATCCATGGTAGAGGTCTCCAGCCAGCCACTTACCGCGATCTTTTCGTTATTTACATCCGCACCCAATATGATTTTATCAGCTCCGTATTGTTTGATCCATTGTTTAAAAAGCGCAGGATCCTTAACCGCTATGCTTCCTCCAGTGACTTGCTTGGCCCCAGATTCAAAGGCGATGTGTAAATCTTCTACGGTCTTTACTCCTCCCCCAAAGTCGACCTTCAGGCGGGTATGGCTTGTGATTGATTCCAAAACCTTGTGATTGATGATCTTTTTAGCCTTTGCCCCATCCAAATCTACCAAATGCAAATGTTCAATGCCATGGGCTTCAAACGATTTGGCAATTTCCAAAGGGAAGGCTCCATATTCAATTTTGGTAGAGTAATCTCCTTTTGAAAGTCGGACGCATTTCCCATCAATGATGTCAATCGCTGGAATGATTCTCATAAATTATAGTTTTAAAAAGTTTTCCAACAAACGGTTTCCCGGTTTCCCACTTTTTTCTGGATGAAACTGAACGCCATAGAAGTTATCTTTTTGAATTGCAACGCTATATAGTGTGGAATATTCACTTCGAGCAATAGTTTCATTTATCAATGGAACATAATAACTATGAACAAGATACATATAAGATTCCTTTGAAATTCCTTCAAACAATCCTTCTTGATTGTGTTGTACCAGGTTCCATCCCATTTGAGGTACTTTGACCGTAATTGGAAAACGCACAACTTCTGAAGAAACAATCCCTAAACCCTCGGTGTCCCCTTCTTGAGAATGTGAACAAAACAATTGCATGCCGAGACAAATTCCCAATACAGGCTGTTTTAAATCCTTTAATAAAAGATCCAATTCGTTTTCTTTGAGCTTGGCCATGGCGCTTTTTGCTTCCCCTTGTCCGGGGAAGATGATTTTGTCAGCAGCGAGTATTTCCTCTGGAACTTTGGTCAATAGCGCGGCTACTCCCAATCGTTCTAAAGCAAATTGCAGGCTTTTTACATTACCAGCACCATAATCTATAATAACTGTTTTCATTTATAACATTCCTTTTGTAGAAGGCAAGATCATTTTACTCGAATCTCGCTTAACTGCTACTTTGATTGCTTTTGCAAAGGCCTTAAAAATCACCTCTATCTTGTGGTGTTCATTGTCTCCTTCTGCTTTTATATTTATATTGGCTTTGGCACCATCAGCAAAGGATTTGAAAAAGTGAAAGAACATTTCTGTTGGCATTTTACCAATCATTTCTCTTTTGAACTCAGCTTCCCAAACCAACCAATTCCGCCCTCCAAAATCTATGGCAACTTGTGCCAAGGCATCATCCATAGGCAGGGTGAAGCCATAACGTTCAATTCCCAGTTTATTACCCAAGGCCAATGCAAAGGTTTCCCCCAAAGCAATGGCGGTGTCCTCAATGGTGTGGTGCTCATCGACTTCTAGATCTCCTTTTGTTTGGATACTAATGTCCATTTGTCCGTGACGTGCCAATTGATCTAACATGTGATCAAAAAAAGCAATACCAGTGTCTATGGTGCTTTGCCCCGAACCATCAAGGTTTAAGGCAATTGCTATTTTTGTTTCTTTTGTGTTTCGGGTTAAGGTTACTTTTCGGTCTTTTAATAACAGTCGTTGGTAGATTTCCTCCCAAAGTTGTGTTTTAAGAACAATGACTGCATCCAACGCTGCATCTGTCACTTCGGTGGCTCCTCTTTCCGTATCGGTATCGATCAAAATTCCTTTACAACCTAGATTTTTGGCCAACTCCATGTCCGTCAAGCGGTCTCCAATCACGTAGGAGTTTTCAAGGTCATAGGCCGGGTTGTCAATGTATGATTTTAGCAGCTCAGTGCCAGGCTTTCTGGTCGGTTGCTTGTCTTTAGGAAAGGACTTGTCAATAAAAACTTGATCAAAAACGACTCCTTCATTCTCAAAACTTTGCAATATAAAATTATGAACAGGCCAAAAGGTGTTTTCGGGAAAACTAGAAGTTCCCAAACCATCCTGATTGGTTACTATAACCAATTCATAATCCAATTCTTTTGCGATTTTGGAAAGGTATTGGAAGACATTCGGATAAAAAATCAATTTATCAAATGAATCCAACTGAAAATCATTTGGTTCTAATGTTAGCGTACCATCGCGATCGATAAATAATACTTTTTTCATTGATCTAAGTTTTTACAAATGCTTATTAGTTTATTATTTTCTTCTGGGGTTCCTATCGTAATTCTTAAAGTGCTTTCACAATTGTGAAGCTTGGATCGATTCCTAACCACAACCCCTTGTTTTACAAGCGCATCGTAGCGTTTGTTGGCATCATCGACTTTTATTAAAAGGAAATTGGCATCACTTTTAAACACTTTTTTTACAAACTTAAATGTTGAAAAGGCAGTGGCCATTCTTATTCGCTCTGAAACAATTAATTGAATTTGTTGTTCAATGGCCGGAGCATCCTCTAATCCATCAAAAGCAACACTTTGTGTCAGGACATTGATATTATAAGGTGGTTTAATGGTGTTTAAAACAGAGATGATTGTTGCATCAGCAAAACACATGCCCAAGCGTATTCCAGCCAAACCATAGGCCTTAGAGAGCGTTTGACAGACAATCAGTCTTGGGAATTTATTTAAAACGGACAAACCGCCTTCTCGTTCTGAAAAGTCCACATAAGCTTCATCAAGCACAACCAATCCATCGAAAAAATCAAAAAGACTTTCAATTTCATTTAAAGGCAAAGCATTCCCTGAAGGGTTATTGGGGCTACAAACAAAAATGATTTTTGTTTTAGTGCTCACCCTTGCTTTTATGGCTTTAATATCCAATTGAAATTCCTCGTTTAAAGGAACTTCTTGAATGTTGATGTCGTTCAATTTTGCAAGTACTTCATACATGCCATAGGTAGGCGGCAATAGCATCACTTCGTCTTGTGAGGGTTCGCAGAACGCACGAAAGATTAAATCCAGCACTTCATCGCTGCCGTTGCCCAATAAAATCTGATCTGCATAAACGCTTTTGATTTCTGCCAATTTGCGCTTTAACTTACGTTGTTGTGGGTCAGGGTAGCGATTGTAGCCATTTTCAAAAGGATTTTCATTGGCATCCAAAAAAATATTTTGAGCCTCAAAATCTTCAAATTCGTCTCTTGCTGATCGATAAGGTGCAATCTTAAGCACCAAAGGTCGTACCAGTTTTTTTAAATCTAATCCTTTCATCACTTCATTGATTTAAGCCGGAGTGTTACGGCATTTTTGTGTGCTTGAAGTCCTTCGGCGGCTGCCATCTCTTCAATCGCAGGACCAAGGTTCATCAAACCTTCTTTGGTTATTTTCTGATAAGTAATTGCCTTTAAAAAACTATCCAAGTTCACACCACTGTATTGACGTACATAGCCATTTGTAGGCAAAGTATGATTGGTTCCCGAGGCATAATCTCCAGCACTTTCTGGGGTATAATTCCCGATAAAGACAGAACCAGCACTTTTTATTCCCTCAATAAATTTTTCTTCTTCTTTAACACAAACAATTAAGTGCTCCGCACCATATTGGTTGGCAAAATCAAGCGCCGTTTGGTCGTCATTAAAGACAATGATTTTTGAGTTGTCTAATGCTTTTTGGGCGATGTCCTTTCTGTCTAGATTTTCCAGCTGTAAAAGCACTGCTTTTTGAGTTTCCTCTGCAATGGCTTTGGAAGTTGTGATCAGCAGCACCTGACTGTCTGGCCCATGTTCGGCTTGAGACAATAAGTCAGAAGCAATAAAAGATGGATCGGCAGTTTCATCTGCGACTACCATCAATTCACTGGGGCCTGCTGGCATGTCAATCGCTACATGATATTGTGTTGCCAATTGTTTGGCTACGGTCACATATTGATTCCCTGGGCCAAATATCTTGTCTACTTGAGGAATGGTTATTGTTCCAAAAGTCATTGCAGCAATGGCTTGCATTCCTCCTACTTTAAAAATTTTGGTTACGCCACAGCGTTTGGCGGTATAGAGTATCACATCGGGAAGGTTTCCGTTTTTATCTGGGGGCGAACACAATACAATCTCTTCACAGCCTGCAATATTTGCAGGCGTAGCCAACATCAGAACAGTAGAAAACAAAGGTGCCGACCCTCCTGGTATGTAAAGTCCTACTTTTTCAATGGGTGTTTTTTTTTGCCAACAATATACTCCTGCTTGTGTTTCAACTTTTACGGTTGTTGTTTTTTGTGCTTTGTGAAATGCTAGAATATTGTTTCTAGCGATTTCAATGGCATTTTTTAGGCTTTGTGGCACACGCGATTCTGCCGCTGCTGTTTCCTTCGGACTCACCTGAAAAGAATCCAAAGAAACACCATCAAATTTTAAGGTATAGGCAGACAATGACGCATCTCCATTAAGCCTTACGTTTTCAAAAACCTCTTTGGCCAAGGGTTCTAATGAAGCATAGCTAGCAGCGGCACGTGCGGTTAATTTTTTCCAATCCGACCTGATTGGGTTGCGATATTGTTTCATTACAGTACCATTTTTTCAATAGGACATACCAATATATCCTCTGCTCCTGCATCTTTTAAAGCGTCAATGACATCCCAAAAAGAACCTTCATCTATAACGGAATGTAATGAAGACCACCCTTTTTGTGACAAAGGCAATACCGTTGGGCTTTTGAGCACAGGTAAAATATTACTTATTTGTTTAATTTTATCATTGGGTGCATTGAGCAAAATATATTTCGATTTTTTGGCCCTAAGCACAGCTCTTAAACGAAAACGAAGTTTTTCAATCAATTCATTCTTTTCAGAAGACAAATTGGGTGCCTGAACCAAAACGGCTTCTGATTCCATTATTTTAACAACCTCTTTGAGATTGTTTTTAAACAAAGTGCTCCCACTGGAAACGATATCGCAAATCGCGTCAGCCAATCCAATGTTTGGAGCAATTTCTACCGATCCATTAATGATGTGGATGTCCGCAGCAATTCCATTTTCTTCAAAAAAGTGTTTTACCGTATTTGGATATGAAGTTGCAATGCGTTTTCCGTCCAATTGTTTGATGTTATTAAATTCAACTTCCTTAGGGAGTGCAATACTTACCCTGCATTTAGAAAAACCCAAACGCTCGATCGTTTCGATTCCTTTTCCTTTCTCATGAATCAAATTCTCACCAATAATCGCAAGATCAACGACCCCATCCCTGAGGTATTGTGGGATATCACCATTTCGCAGATACAACACTTCTAACGGAAAATTTCTTGCCGCAGCCTTGAGTTGATCTTTACCATTGTCTATGGAGATCCCGCATTTCTTGAGAATCTCTAAAGAATCAATGTTAAGCCTCCCTGATTTTTGAATCGCAATTTTAATCATTTTATCAAATTTTATTTAAAAAAAAACCCGCTTGGTGCTCAAACGGGTTTTAAAAATATTGTTAATACACAACTTTCTCACCTCACTTGAGCGATTGAAAATTGATGTGTATGTAATTTTATGTTTTGCATGGTGCAAATATAATATTTTTTTTGAAATTGAAAAAAGTCTAATTATTGATTCCCAAGAATTATTGGTAATCCTCCTTCGCCACCCCCGATGACAATCACTTTGGAATTTGGTGATTGTGAAAGTTTAAGTGTCGCTTCAATTCCTTTTTCTTGTAGAATCAACCTTGACAAGGAAGCATTCAAAATACGGTTGGCTTCTGCCTTTCCTTCAGATTCAATTCTTTGTTTCTCAGCCTCTTGCGTTGCTTTTTCAATTCTAAACTCATATTCCAAAGCTTCTTGCTCTTGATTCAGTTTACGTTCGATTGCTTCACGAATTGCAATAGGTAAAGTAACGTCTCTAACCAAAACAGCATTCAACTGAACGTGTTGGTTTTCGACTACTTTTTTAGTTTCTTCAAAAATTTCATTTTGAATCGCATCTCTTTTGGTAGAATACAATTGCTCTGGCGTGTAACGACCTACAACACTTCTAGCAACCGCACGAATTTGAGGAATGATAATAATGTTTAGGTAATTTTCTCCTTTGGTTTTGTGTAAAAGTCCTAATTCTGAAATCTTAGGCTGATAAAGCACAGAAATGTCTAGGCTAATTTCTAGACCATTTGAAGACAAAACCTGCATTTTACTTTCAAAAACCTCTTGTTGTTTTACATTATAAACGTAAACCTTGTTCCAAGGCGCTATAATGTGAAATCCTTCCCCTATTGGTGGATTTTCCGTATCTACACCTCCACTAAAGGTTTTGAAAAGCACTCCTGCTTCCCCATAACCGATGTTGATAGAAGATTTAGAGACAAAGATTATTAGTACAAAAACCAATAAGATTATTGGCAGTCCAATTTTTGGTAATTTATTCATGATATAGATTTAAAATTAATTTAAGTTAGCATTCCACCATCGACCTGCAAGACCTGTCCTGTTATGTAATCTGACATATCAGAAGCAAGGAATACGCAAGCATTGGCAACATCATCAGGTTTTCCACCTCTTTTAAGTGGAATTCCATCTCTCCATCCCTGAACAACTTCTTCAGGGAGTTTATCGGTCATTTCGGTTTCGATAAATCCAGGGGCAATGACATTGCTCCTTATGTTTCTTGAGCCTAACTCCAAAGCAATTGCTTTAGAGAATCCAATAATTCCTGCTTTTGAAGCAGCATAGTTAGATTGACCCGCATTTCCTTTTAACCCGACCACCGAACTCATATGTATCAGTGAACCACTTCTTTGTTTAAGAAAGGTTCGTTGAATGGCCTTGGTCATGTTAAAAACGGATTTGAGGTTTACTTCAATTACTTCATCAAAGTCAGCTTCACCAATTCTCATTAGTAAATTGTCTTTGGTGATTCCTGCATTGTTTATCAATATATCAACGTTTTCAAAATCTTTTATGACTTGTTCAACTAGTTTTTGCGATTGATCATAATCACCTGCATTGCTCTGATAGGATTTTGCTTTAACACCTATAGCGGTCAACTCTTTTTCCAAATCAGTTGCAGCAGTTGTAGAACTGTTGTAAGTAAAAGCGACATTACATCCATGTTTTGCGAAAGCTAATGCAATTGAACGGCCGATACCTCTTGTTGCTCCAGTAATTATGGCTGTTTTATTTTCTAATAATTTAATCATAGCTAAGATAAAACTTCGAGTACTTTTTTACCTATGTCTGCAGGAGAATCTACCACATGGATTCCACAAGACCTCATAATTTCTTTTTTTGCTTCTGCCGTGTCATCTTTTCCACCGACAATAGCTCCAGCATGACCCATGGTTCTTCCTTTAGGTGCTGTTTCACCAGCTATAAATCCTACAACGGGTTTCTGATTTCCATTTTCTTTAACCCAATGCGCAGCATCGGCTTCCAACTGTCCTCCTATCTCACCGATCATGACAATGCATTCGGTTTCAGGATCTTCCATGAAAAGTTTCACGGCGTCTCTGGTGGTTGTTCCAATAATTGGATCTCCACCAATACCTACAGCAGTTGTAATTCCTAATCCCTGGCGAACAACTTGATCGGCAGCTTCATAAGTTAGTGTTCCTGATTTTGAAATAATTCCAACATTTCCCTTTTTAAACACAAAACCAGGCATGATACCTACCTTTGCCTCCTCTGGAGTGATAATCCCAGGACAATTAGGGCCAATAAGAGTACAATCTTTATTTTTAATATAAGAAGCAACTTTGGTCATGTCATTCACAGGAATTCCTTCTGTAATTGTTATAATCACTTTGATCCCTGCATCCGCAGCCTCCATGATTGCGTCCGCAGCAAAAGCGGGTGGGACAAATATGATGGAAGTGTCAGCATTTACTTTTTCTACAGCTTCTACTACTGAATTAAAGACGGGCTTTTCGAGGTGCGTTTGCCCTCCTTTGCCAGGGGTTACTCCGCCAACAACATTTGTTCCGTATTCAATCATCTGGGTGGCGTGAAATGTCCCCTCACCGCCTGTAAAACCTTGTACTATTATTTTAGAGTTTTTATTAACTAATACGCTCATTCTGTGGATTTATTATTAAGGTAAAAATATGGAATTTATAGAAGACTTAAGTTAAGAAGGAGTTATTCTTTAACACGTTCTTGATAATTCCCTTTTTCAGTATCAATTTTGATTTTATCTCCCTCGTTTATAAAGAGGGGCACATTGATTTGCGCTCCAGTTTCCACCGTAGCAGGCTTGGTTGCATTGGTTGCCGTATTGCCTTTTACTCCAGGTTCTGTGTGTGTTACTTCTAAAACAACACTCGCAGGCATGTCTACAGAAAGCGGCAGTCCATCTTCTGTATTAATAGAGATGCTAACCAACTCGCCTTCTTTCAACAAGTCTGGGTAGTCCAAGATGTTTTTATCTAATGATATTTGATTGTAGTCTCCTACATTCATGAAATTAAAGTCCTCACCTTCAGAATATAAAAATTGGAATTTTGAGGTTTCTACGCGTATGTCTTCAATCTTATTTCCTGCAGAGAAAGTATTGTCGATGACTCTACCTGTAGTGACGCTTTTGAGCTTTGTTCTAACGAAAGCGGGTCCTTTCCCTGGTTTAACATGAAGAAATTCGATAATTTTAAAAATATCATTATTGTATTTTATACAAAGTCCTTTACGAATGTCTGATGCTGATGCCATAATAGTTTAGTTTTTTTGGAAATAACCTTTCATAATACCTCTTTGTGAACTACTAATGAATTGGATTATTTCATCGCGCTCTGGTGTCGCAACCATTTCGGCTTCGATTATTCCTGAAGCTTGACTGTTATTGAATTTCTTTTGATAAAGAATTCTATAAATATTCTGGATTTCAGCGATTTTTTCTGATGTAAATCCACGTCTTCTTAATCCAACTGAATTGATTCCAACATAGGATAATGGCTCTCTTGCTGCTTTAACGTAGGGAGGAACATCTTTTCTAACCAAAGATCCACCAGCAATGAATGCATGGTCACCGATTGTACAAAACTGGTGTACTGCCACTAGACCTGCAAGAATGACATAATCTCCTATGGTTACATGCCCCGCAAGGGTGCTGTTGTTTGAGAAAATACAGTAATCTCCAATAAAACAGTCATGCGCAACATGACAGTAAGCCATAATCAAACAGTTTTTACCAATTTTTGTTTTTTGACGATCCGAAGTACCTCTGTTGATGGTTACACACTCCCTTATGGTTGTGTTGTCTCCAATTTCAGCCAAAGTGTCTTCCCCTTCAAATTTCAAATCTTGAGGAACTGCAGCGATTACTGCACCTGGAAAAATACTACAATTCTTTCCAATCCTTGCACCTTCCATGATGGTGACATTAGATCCAATCCAAGTCCCCTCGCCTATTTCAACATTTTTATCGATTGTTGTAAAGGGTTCGATTACTACATTTATAGCAACCTTAGCTTGGGGGTGTATGTAGGATAATGGTTGTTTCATTTAATCTTTACGTTTAATAATCTGTGCCATCAGCTCTCCCTCTGTCATCAAGTTTCCATTTGCGAAAATAGACCCTCGCATGTGGCAAATTCCTCTTCGGATGGGTGAGATTAATTCTAGTTTAAATATGAGTGTATCACCAGGCTTTACGGGTCTTTTGAACTTTACATTGTCCATTTTCATGAAAAATGTTAAATAATTTTCAGGATCTGGAACTGTATTTAATAATAACACTCCACCCGCTTGCGCCATCGCTTCTATCTGAAGCACACCTGGCATTACGGGGGCACCGGGAAAATGACCTGCAAAGAAAGGTTCATTCATTGTCACATTCTTCAAACCGACTACGTGGGTTTTAGAAAGCTCAAATATTTTATCTACTAATAGAAATGGTGGCCTGTGTGGTAGTATTTTTATAATATCGTTAACGTCTAAAAGTGGCTCAGAATTCAGGTCGATTTTTGGGACGTTGTGCCTTCTTTCTTGTTTAATAATATGCGATAGTTTTTTAGAAAACTCAGCATTTACTTTATGCCCTGGTTTTATTGCGATTACTTTTCCTTTAATGGATACCCCAACAAGTGCTAGATCTCCAATAACGTCAAGCAGTTTATGACGTGCGGCTTCGTTTGAATAGTGCAGACTTAAGTTGTCTAAAATTCCGTTTGGACTTACAGATATTTTCTCCTTTCCAAAAGCTTCTTTAAGGCGCTCCATATTGCTTTCTGAAAGCGGTTTGTCGACATAAACAATTGCATTGTTTAGATCTCCCCCTTTGATAAGCCCATTTTCCAAAAGCATTTCTAACTCATGTAGAAAGCTAAAAGTACGAGCAGGAGCGATTTCATTTTTAAAATCAGTAATATTATCCAAAGAGGCATTCTGAGTTCCCAAAACTTTTGTCTGGAAATCAACCATGGTTGTTACTTGAAATGTATCGGATGGGATCAGTGTAATTTCACTGCCCGTTTCTTCATCACGGTATGAAATTATTTCTGTAACGACATATTCGCATCGTCTTTCATTTTGTTCGACAACTCCTGCACTTTCAATAGCCTCTACAAAAAACTTAGAAGAACCATCCATAATTGGAGACTCGGATTCATCTAGTTCTATAAAGCAATTGTCAACGCCCATACCAACAAGTGCTGCAAGTACATGTTCGGAAGTTTGTATTTTATAATTGTCCTTTTGAAGGTTGGTTCCTCGGTCTGTATTAATCACATATTGAATGTCAGCCGGAATTTTCACATTTGGAGTTACATCGGTTCTGACAAACACAAAACCAGTGTTGACGGGTGCAGGAACAAATTTTAATTTAACTTGTTTTCCAGTGTGTAATCCTACACCGTTCAGTTCAACCTCTTTTAATAAGGTTTTCTGAAGTGCAATTGAGTTATTCATAGGTCAAGTTTTTTTTTAATTTGATTTACTTCTTTAGCAAAATCAGGGAGGTTTTTGAAACAAACATAAGATTTGTTATATGCATTGTAGGAGAAAGCAGGTGTTCCTTGAATGATCATATTGTCTTTGACACTACTGATCACACCTGATTGCCCTTGTATTTTAACATTGTCACCTACTGTGATGTGCCCCGCAAGTCCAGCTTGGCCACCAATCACGCAGTTTTTTCCGATTTTTGTGGAGCCTGCGATACCCGACTGAGCAGCGATAACAGTATTTTCCCCTAATTCAACATTGTGAGCAATTTGAATTTGATTGTCTAGTTTAACACCATTACCGATAGAGGTAACCCCTAGGGTTGCTCTGTCTATCGTGGAATTAGCTCCAACATCTACATTGTCTCCTAGAACGACGATTCCAGTTTGTGGAATTTTTTTGTAGGCTCCATTCTCTTGAGGCACAAAGCCAAAGCCGTCTGCTCCTATAACAACACCACTGTGAATGACACAGTCTTGCCCAATAATCGTGTCATCTAATATTCTTGCTCCAGGAAAAACAATCGTGCCTTTTCCAATACTCACATTTGAACCGATGAATACCTGAGGAAATATTTTCACGTTATCAGCAATTACAGTGTCTGATTCAATACAAGTCATGGATCCAACATAGCAGTCTTTTCCAAGAATAACAGACTCATCAATTTCAGCGGATATAGCAATTCCTTTTTCACCTACTTTAACTTTGTTGTAATAGTCTAAGAGAACTGTAAAAGAGTCATAAGCATTGTTAACTCGAACCAAGGTCGTTTTCAAATGGCTTTCAGCAATAAAGTCATCGTTAACGATGGTTACAGAAGCTTTTGTCTTATATATAAAGGGGGTGTACTTAGGATTTGAGAGAAAAGTCAGAGAACCTTTCTGTGCATCTTCAATTTTAGAAAGCTGGTATACTTCAGCATTGGGATCACCATCTACTGTACCTTCCAATTGAACTGCGATTTGTTGTGCAGTAAATTTCATTGTGGCAAAAGTATAAAATTTAACTCAAATTAGTATTCCTTGGATAGCATAAATAATATTTCACTTGTATTTGTGAAAGCTCATTTGAACTAAAAAAAGGATTTGCTTCTTGCAAACTGGTCAGTTTCCCGTTTTTTAATAAGATCAATATCTCTTTATCTAATGGCACATAGGTTTGATTTGATATGGATCCCGTAAATACAAAATTCTGATAATCAGACTCCTTAAAGCTGAAATTCTTAAGTTGTTTAATCTTTAAATCAACTTCAGAAGGATCAAAAGGGTCTGTTTGAATTTTAATTTTTAGCAAGTTTCTTTCAATTAACATTTTAGACATTCTACTTAAAATAAAATCATCATGGTATTGCCATGTTTTTAAGCCCTGAATAATATCAGAATCATCCAAAGAGAGAAAATTTTCTAGTGCATCCCCCGAAAAATCACTTTTACTTATTTTTTGTGACATGAAAAAACTCAGTGCCGGCGAAAGTGATGGCGGAATTCCATTTTCAACACAATGACGAACTCTCTCCAGAATTTTTACAAGCAAGAATTCTGCAGAAAGACTTGTTTTGTGAAGATAAACTTGCCAATACATCAATCTTCTGGCCATTAAAAACTTTTCAATCGAATAAATACATTTTTCTTCGAACGCCAGCTGATCATCAACTACTGTTATCATTTCGATGATTCTTTTCGAATTTATATTACCCTCAGTTGCCCCAGAATAAAAACTATCTCTTTTAAGATAATCCATTCGGTCCAAATCAATTTGGCCAACGATCAATTGGTGCATGAATTTTTTATGATACTGATTGGTGAAAATTGCGATGGCAACATCCAACGCTCCTTTCAACTCCTCATTGAGGTTTTTCATAAGGTCGAGCGAAATTTCTTCATGAGACTTTATGCCCGCCAAAGTGGCTTCTGTTGTATGGGAAAAAGGGCCATGCCCTATGTCGTGCAACAATATAGCGAGCTGCATAGATTCGGCTTCCTTGTCAGAAATTAAAACCTCTTTTTTTCTTAAAACCCGAATCGCCTCTTGCATCAGGTGCATTCCACCCAATGCGTGTTCGAAACGAGTGTGGTGTGCACCAGGATAAACCAAAGAAGATAGTCCCATTTGAGAGATTCTTCTCAATCGCTGAAACCATGGGTGAGAAATTACCTTAAAAATTAATGGCGACTGGATGCTAATAAATCCGTAGATTGGATCGTTTAAAAAAGTAACCTTTTTTGTTTTCAAAATTGTTTTTCTAAAATGCAAAGATATACATTATGACATCAATTAAAATTCTTTGGGTAGATGATGAAATTGAGCTTTTAAAATCTCACTTTCTTTTCTTAGAACAAAGAGGCTATCAGACCACTCCCTGCAACAATGGTCAAGATGCCTTGTCTTTAATTAAAAAAAACTCATTTGACGTAGTGCTCCTGGATGAGAACATGCCAGGGTTGAGTGGATTGGATACTTTAAATGAGCTTAAAATCATTTTGCCCAATCTTCCTGTTATCATGATTACAAAGAATGAGGAGGAACAAATCATGGAGGAAGCCATTGGCGCTAAGATTTCTGATTATTTGATTAAACCCGTTAATCCTCATCAAATTCTTTTGGCGCTTAAAAAATTATTTCAACACAAGAACTTGATTGCCGAAAAAACGATCAGTAACTACCAGCAAGAGTTTAGGAAAATCAGTTTAGAATTAAATGAAATCGAAACAGCTAAGGATTGGACTGCATTTTATTTAAAGATGACTTATTGGGAAATGGAACTCCAAACACTCGAAGACAATGGGATGCTTGAGATCTTTGAAGAGCAGATGAAAGAAGCCAATCACTTATTTTCGAAATTTATAGCGCAAAATTATAAGAACTGGATGATGAATGATGAGGGACCAACAATGTCTCATCAACTTTTTAAAGAAAGGTTATTTCCTGAAATATTACCTGGAACAAAGGACACCACATTACTTCTAGTGATTGATAATTTAAGATATGACCAATGGAAAATGATCGCTCCAGTCATAGAAAATTATTATGTAGCGAAAGAGGAAACTACATATTTTAGCCTGTTGCCCACAGCAACACATTACTGTAGAAATGCTCTTTTTTCAGGACTTACTCCATTGGAAATGAAGGAAAAACATCCAGATTTGTGGGTAAATGAAAACAAAGAAGGGGGAAAAAACCTTAAAGAATCTGAATTCCTTCAGGCCCAACTAACACGGCTGAATAAAGACATTCCCTTTAGTTATGTGAAAGTAACAAATCTAAAGGCAGGAAAAGAGTTGCATAAATATCTTCAGAACTATAGTAAAGACAGGCTGCTTGTCGTGGTTTATAATTTCGTTGACATGATTTCTCATGCCAAGACGGAAATGGATATTATTAAGGAACTCGCTTCTGATAATAAGGCTTTTCGCTCTCTCACGCTGTCGTGGTTTGAAAACTCGCCCCTAATTGATATTATTCAGAAATCACAAAAACTAGGATTTAAACTTGCGATAACGACTGATCATGGAACCATAAATGTTGATCAAGCAACCGAAATTATTTCTACGAAAGATGCTGGCACTAACCTGCGTTATAAAACGGGGAGAAACGTTAGTCACAATTCAAAAGATATTATTGAAGTTGCCAATCCTAAAGAATTCATGCTCCCCGCTGAGCACTTGAATAGTAAGTTTATTTTTGCAAAAGGAAGTCAATACTTTGTCTTTCAAAATAATTTTAATCACTTCGCGACTCACTTCAGAAACACTTTTCAACACGGGGGGGTTTCAATGGAAGAAATGATTGTTCCCTTTGTTGTAATGACGCCAAGAGAGTCGTAAATTTGTTTCATGAAAATTGAATTTAGTTTAAAAGAGATCAATAAGGCTGTTGTGCTTCTAAACGAAAAACTAATACATCCGATTGTCTGTTTCAATGGGGATTTGGGTGCTGGGAAAACAACCTTTATTCGTCAACTTTGCCTAGAATGGGGAGTTGTGGACAACATAAGTAGTCCCACTTTTTCGATCATAAATCAATATAAAAGTACTTTAAAAGGCAGTGTTTTTCATTTTGATTTCTATCGCATGGAAGATGCGAAAGAAGCAATGGATATTGGTGTCGAGGAGTATTTAGATTCCGGACAGATATGCCTCATCGAATGGGGAGAGAAAATTGAATCGCTACTACCTCAGGAAAACATTCATATTGTTGAAATTTCTTTGGCAGCTGACAATAAAAGAGTTTTAGAATTAAAAAAATAACAATGAAATTAATCTATAGAATTGGGTATTATCTCATGGGGTTTGCAGTCGGATTGGTTTTTCTGTCTTTCGTTTTGAAGGGTAAAAAAACAAGTTGTAATTATGGCCCTAATGATCGTGTAATAAGCAATATCTCAAAAAAATCTTGGGGATCCGTAGGCCACAGTAGCAGTGAGTTTTCAAGTTTTGATTCCATTGCATTTCAGTCATTTTTAAAAATGGCCAGTGTTGATTTTGGCAAGAGTGACAGAGAAAAAGACAGTTGCAAAACCTATTACCTAACTGGTTATTGGGAAGGTAAAAACATTAATGTTGAGTTAGAGAATTGTGAGGAAATGATTAACATCATTCAATTAAGGAAGAATTTATCTGAATAATATTCACCCAATTAATTTATTAAAATAAAAACTTATTTTTGTAAACATGATCAAAAATTTAAAATCAATCAAGGGATCAAATTACGAGGTGACTTTCTCAGAAAACGGATATGTTGCGCTTAATAATTTATTAGAAAGCAAATCCTATTCAACAATTTTTATTCTAGTTGATAATCACACGAAAGACTTTTGCCTCCCCTATTTTCTTGAACATTTTGAAGATTTGAAGGGAATCCCTGTGATCGAAATACCTGCCAATGAAATAAATAAGCATTTGGATACTTGTCGTGTTGTTTGGCAGAAACTATCCGACATGGGTGCAGACAGAAAAAGTTTGCTCATCAATTTGGGAGGTGGTGTTGTCACAGATCTTGGCGGATTTGTTGCATCGACTTTTAAAAGAGGAATTGATTTTGTGAACATCCCCACAACCCTGCTTTCTATGGTAGACGCTTCGGTTGGAGGAAAAACAGGTGTTGACTTGGGAGGGCTTAAAAATCAAATTGGTGTTATTGTAAATCCCCAATTGGTTATTGTTGATTCTGAATTCTTAAAGACCTTACCAAAAAACGAATACAAAAGTGGCTATTCTGAAATGTTAAAACATGGTCTAATTTGTGATGCTTCTTATTTTAGAGAATTATCTCAATTTAAAGGTCTTGATGAAGAGAATATTCTACCACACATACACCACTCGGTAATGATAAAAAACGAGGTGGTAACCGAGGATCCTTATGAAATGGGCAGAAGGAAGATTTTAAATTTTGGACATACACTGGGTCATGCAATCGAATCTTTCTTCCTGACAGATTCAAATAAAACAGCACTCCTACATGGAGAAGCCATAGCAGTAGGCATGATACTAGAAGCTTATTTGGCCACGCAGCTTTGTGAGCTCAGTTCTTCTGAAGCTGATGAAATCAAAAGCGTTTTCTTAAATCTATTCCCAAAAGTTGATTTTTCTAAAGAGGACATTCAAGAAATTCTTGCGTTGTTAAAATATGACAAGAAAAACAGTCACGGGAAAGTGAAGTTTGTTTTATTAAGCAAAATAGGAATCCCTGTGATTGATATTCAAATCGAGGACTCCTATTTTGAAGATGCTTTTAATTATTATCAAAACGACTAAGCAGAGTTTCTGCTTGCATTGATATTTCCAAACAAAGATCTTGTCACCATTTTTTCATAAAGCGCAATCATCTCTTCAGAGACAGCACCTGTGGTTTTAGACTCTTGTATGGTCATGAGCGCATACTGTTGTATTGTTAATAACGGTTGCACGATTTCTTCTCTAACTTTTATCGAAGCCTTACCTGTTTGCTCATTCTCCATAAGATCATTTAAGCCAGTGAGCTTTATGATCATTTCTTTAGTTAAAAGATATTCGTCATGAATCACATTCCAGAATTCACCAAATCGCGGATCGTTTTGCATGTGAGCTGTTAAAGCGAAAAATGATTTCGTTAAACTCATCATGCTGTTTGCAATTAACGTTTTAAAGAAGGAACATCTTTCATACAATTGAGTCACACGCTCAAATTCACCATTAGCTTCAAATGATTTCAATGCCGTTCCAACCCCAAAGAAACCAGGGACATTCTGCTTGGATTGACTCCAACTTCCCACAAAAGGAATTGCTCTTAAATCTGAAAAATCAAGTTTACTTGACGAGCCTCTCTTGGAAGGACGACTTCCAATATTCGCTTTTGAATAATAACGCAGCGTGGTTATTTCTTCTAGATAAGGGAGAAAATCACGGTGAGATTTGAATTTTTGATATTTATCATGACTTTCACTCGCAAGAATCGTTAGAGTTTCTCTGTCGTCATCGTTGAGATTACTTCGCTCGGAATTAAAAACTTGATTTTGAATTCCAGAACTTAAAAGTTGCTCTAAATTATATTGACAAGAATCTTCAGTTCCAAAATTAGAACTAATGGTTTGCCCCTGAACAGTAAGTTGAATGTCATCGGCTTGGATCTTATTACCCATCGATGCATAGAATTGGTGTGTGTTTCCACCACCACGGGCTGGTGGCCCTCCTCTGCCGTCAAAAAAGGCAACATTCAATCCATATTGTTTTGAAAGCTGTGTTAAATCCTCTTTTGCTTTGTAGATACTCCAATTCGCCATAAAATAACCTCCATCTTTGGTTCCATCAGAGAAACCTAGCATAACAGTTTGTTTGTTAGCTCTGGATTCAAGATGATTTCTGTATACCGAGTTTTCATATAAAGACCTCATTATATCTTCGCATACATTCAAATCAGGTATCGTTTCAAACAATGGTATTATGTCAACTGTTGGTTGTTCCCAATCGCAGATTTTATGAATGGCAAAAATCTCTAATATATTTTCGAGTGACTGACAATTACTGATAATGTATCTGTTGCAACCTTTTTCTCCATTGAGCTCTTGAATTTCACGCATCGCCCGAATACTCCCGAGGGTTTCTCTAGTAATCGTAGACTCAAAAATATCAACCGGTACGTCTCCTTTTACTTTAGTGAGAACATCATATCTCGCTTCTGTATCTAATTCGTAATAATTAGTCGGGAAATTTTCAACATATTTTGAAATTTCAGGATGTGTAAAAATCTCATCAAAAACTGTTTTATGAACTCTTGAATCTTGTCTAATGTCCAAACTAGCAAAGTGAAAACCAAAAATTTTAACTTTATGCTTAAGGTCAATGATTAGGTTTTCATATAAACCATCGTATTGGTTGACAATTATTTGATGAATTTCTTCTAACTTATCATGAAAATATTCAAGAGTAAAATACTGTGGCTTGGTTTTAGAAAACAGCATTGCATACAGATCATTCTCTAAGGCATCAACTTTGTCTTCTAGATTATCAAATGTTAGTTTTCTTTTGATTTTTCTAAGCTCTCTAAAGTAGTTTCTTAGTATCGAAAACCTTAGGCTTTGTGCTGTTTTTAGTGTTATTTCTGGAGTAACGTAAGGATTACCATCGCGGTCTCCACCTGGCCAAAATCCAAAATCAAAAATTGAATTGTCAATCAATTGATCTTTGCCAAAAACATGACTTTGAAGGTAAGTGAAAATTTTACTCGCAGAATGATAAAAAACGTTCTCAAGGTACCATATTAGGCTAATCGCTTCATCGAATGGAGAAGGTTTGGTTTTTTTATAAAACCTTGTTTTTCCTAACTGAGTAAGTAAAAGTTTGACCTCTTCTGTTTTATCCGTGTCAATGGCCCTTGAAAGGTCATTTATAATTCCTAAAACGCTTCCGGGATAAAACTGAGTTGGATGTGCAGTAAGAACTATTCGAACCTTAAAGCGGTTTAAATAATCTTTTAACGCGTCCATTTTATTGTTGGCTGTTGCTTCTTCTTTGATGTGACGAAGCGTCCCCCTACCGTGCATGTTATTGACATAACCGAATGCAGAATCCTCTATGGCATCAAACAGAACAACTTGGCGTTCTATAAATTGAATGAATTGAAATAGGAGATCAACTTGTTTCTCTTTGTCATATTCTGGTAAGTAGCGCGAGAAAAAAGTAGTTGTTATCTCTTTCGGGTTCAGATTTTGTTCATAACCCGTTTTACAATGATCCGCGAATAAAGGCAATAGAACGGAAGTGTTACGAATGGAATCAAAAGGTAAGGTTAGAAAAAGACTATTGTAAATTTGAAATTTAGAAAGTACACGTTCATTAAATCTCTCGATTTTAGGTTTTCTAGCCATTGATTTGTTTATGTATATTATAGATCATTAAAAATTCGGTGCATTAATCTTTTCTTGTCATTGATGCTCTCCTCTAGTGAAATCATCGTTTCTGTTCTTGAAACACCATCAATATCATCGATCATAAAAATGATATCTTTTGCATGTTTAGTGTCATGAGCTCTTACCTTACAAAAAATGTTGAATTTCCCTGTTGTGATGTGGGCTACAGTGACAAATGGTATTTTATTCAAATCTACCAAAACTTCTGCGATACGCTGGGTTTTCTGAAGAAAAATACCAACATAAGCAATAAAAGAATACCCTAACTTAACATAGTCCAAATTAAGCGATGATCCTTTAATAATTCCAGCATCTTCCATTTTCTTTACCCTAACATGAACTGTTCCAGCAGAAATAAACAAACGTTTTGCTATATCTGTGAAAGGAACTCGTGTATTATCAATTAGAATATCAAGGATTTGGTGATCTACCTCGTCTAGTTTTACTTTATTCATTTGGTTTATTTATAGGACAAATTTAACATAAATATTGACTATTAATAGGCAAATCGGTAAAATTGTTGATTTATTATCAATGAAAAGGCCAAAACCCCTCATTATCAATATTCTCGCCTTGCGAAAAGTAAAACACTGAAGGGCTCGAACTGTTTCGAAAATCAATTGTTTTATGTGCCAAAAGTTCAATCCGGTCTCCGAAGGAATGGAAACTCGGTAGAAATTTAATTTTATCTCCTTCTAATTCCTCAATGAATTGGACTGCCATTTCTTGATTATAAAACACTTTAGTACCCTCTTTTATTGTTACATTCTTGCATAAAATGTCAACGTAATCCTGATGATTTTCAGGTATTTTGAGATACTCAGATACGGAAAAATTCAAATAAGTTTTATTTTGAATTACATCAATGGCGCATTTAAGGGCTTCTAAAATGAATTTTCGAGTAATATTTCGATTGTAATCGTTTGAATAATGACCCGCTTCAAACAAAATTGTTGGAATTCCATCACAAGAAAAGTAATCCCCTACGCAATTGTGATTGAAAGTATCATCAAAACGACCTATTTGATCAGGAATACTTTGCTGCAATTGATTGCTCATTGCTGCGATGACCTGCATTGCTTCTCTCCTAGCAGAAGTGACGCTCCTTTCTGGATCGGCAGCTGGGGCAAGAAATGACACCGTAGCTGTTTTCCCTTTTCTACCTGCTGAAAAAATAGTTCTTTGTCCGTGGAGGTTAAAGCAGAAGTCTGGTTTAAAATCTTTATACACTTTTCTTAAAACTTTACTTTCTGGCTGTGAGAGATCAAGCGCATCCCTGTTGAGGTCTACCGCATTGGCATTTAATCGTGTGTAGGCTTCAGCACCGTCAGGATTAAGTTGCGGTATAATATAAAGAGTTAGCCCTTCAACTGAAATTGACCTTCCTGAATCGTTTAAGGAAAGGATTAGATCATAAATGGCCTTGGTCGTTGTCGATTCATTGCCATGCATTTGTGACCACATCAATACTTTTGTCTTACCAGAACCTATTTTAATTCCATAAATGGGTTGATCTAGAACAGATTTTCCAATTACTGATAATTTGAATTGTTTAGGTAAACTCTCTAAAACAGAATTGAATCTAGAGGGCGGTAAATAACGATCAATAAAATTCACTTATAATTTTTATACAAATGTAAACAAGTCAAAGTTTACAATTATAAACAACTATAATTTACATTTCTATACAAAGTGAACTGTTTTGACCTCTATTTTGTATACAAGTGTAACCTATTTTTAAATTATGGAGATTAATCATATGATTATCAAATCATTATGATGAATATATGGATTAAAAGTTTAAATAAAAATGAATTGAAGGCTATTTGTTCATGTCCTTTAATATGGCTAAATTGCAGTATAATTAAATTTGTTTACAATGTTAAACACTTCTGAAGTAATCAATAGACTTGAGGAAATCATGGCAAATCACAACTTGTCTGCAGCCTCATTTGCAACAAAAATTGGAGTACAACGATCTGCCATATCTCACATTCTTTCAGGAAGGAACAAACCTAGTCTTGACTTTTTAATGAAGGTTTATGAGTCATTTGATGAAGTTGCTTTAGAATGGCTAATTTTAGGAACGACCACTTCCCTGCCCCGCGAGGTTCAAGATCTTGATCTATTTAAATCAGAACCGATTAATCGGGAAATGTTGGACAAAACCAAAAGCGAGGCATTGACAGAGAATATCATTAACAGCCCAACAATCACCTCAAAAAGCGAAATTGCTCTGAAAGAAATAGTTCATTTCTATGAAGACGGAACATTTGAACGCTTTAAACCAAAAACTTAATTATTTTTGCTAAAAAAATAATGCGCTATTCGATTATAATATTTCTCTTTTTTATTTGTTGTTATTCAGTGGAGCGCGATTGCTTGCCCTTTCATCAAGGAACATTTGAGTTTACCACTATTGTCAATAATGAAATGAAGACGTCATACTTTCTTCGTACTGCTAATCTTGAAATCGAGACCTATGAAGGCGTTATAGATTCAGCCGCTATTCGATGGGTAAATGATTGTGAATGTATATTGACAAAACTTAATCCAACTTCAAATCAAGACAAGCGCCCTGTTCAGATAAAGATTCTGTCTACGGAGAAAAACGCTTATGTTTTTGAATATTCAATGGTGGGCGACGCTAAGAACAAACAGCGTGGCACTATTAAAAAAATTAAGTGAGTTTAAAAATCAAGTTTAATTTGTGATTGTTCATCCTCTTCAGGAGTAATTTCATTCTTAGCATTAACATCTTCTTTCTGAACTTCAATTTCGTTAATATCCTCCGGCTGATCGTCATAGGGAAGTAATTCTTTCAAAGTTATGGCTTTGACTTTCTTATCTGTTAATTGATTTCCCAATGCTTTGTATCCCTTGACTGAGATAAACTCTTCTGCATTTATCTCCAAAGGAGTTAGCGGGTCTTTTCCTTTTGGTTTAACAAAATCAACGGTTATAACAGGTCTCCAATCAGAATTGAAAAAAATCAACTCTCCTTCGGGTTTCACGAAATCGTCTTCTTTGTTTTCACTTTCGATTAGAAAACGTTTAATAAAATAGCGACTTTTCTCTGAATCAAAATAAACTGCTGTTAGTGGTTTTTCAGGAACCCATTTTTCTAATCGCAGCATGTCATCATCAAAATGCAAGCTCAATTCGGGTGCAACAACTCTTGCTGATCCTCCTTTACTGACGATCAGGAGCTTGTCTTCCCCTTTGAAAGCACCGAGAAGAGTTCCGCGATCATCAAAATTTAGCCGCCTTATGGTTTCATCAAACCAAATGTTTCTGGGTTTCAAAGTAGAAACTCCCTTTTCTTTGAGCTCAATTCGAAGAATAGAATATTTACTTACGGTATTTCCCTTTACGGCCCTTCCTTTTATTTGAAGATCTGCAAAGTCCAAATCCCATTTTAATTTTTTAACACTTCCAACATTTCTGAGGAGTACCGTTACCACTTCAGCCTCACCATTTGGGTTTGCTGTAAAATAAAGCACCTTTGAACCAGCTGTTCCTTGACTCATATCATAGGCCTTGTCCCTAGTTACTCCCTTAACGGCAAATCTTTTTATAAAAGAGGTTCCTTTTGCTCCATCCCTGTAGACCATATTGTAAATCGTGCGGGTATCATTCTTTTTAAAGATCGCGGCATGAATGATTTCTTTTCCAACAAAAACCTTGCTGTCAACTTTAACCACTTGCATTTTACAATTAGAAGTAAATACAATAATATCATCTATGTCAGAGCAATCGCATAGATATTCATCTTTCTTAAGAGAAGTACCAATAAACCCTTCTTCTTTATTAATGTATAGTTTAAGGTTTCTCACCACTACTTTTTTGGCATCCACCTCATCAAAAATTCTTATTTCCGATTTCCTTTCTTTCCCGCCACCATAGGTTTTAATCAAATGTTTGAAATAACGAATGGCATAATCTATAAGGTGTTCTAAGTTGTTTTTAACCTCAGCGATGTCTGCCTCTAGGGCATCTATTTTTTGTTGGGCCTTGTCAATGTCAAACTTTGAAATCCTCTTAATTCTAATTTCAGTCAAACGAACTAAATCTTCTTCTATGACTGCACGTTTTAATTTTTTAGTAAAAGGTTTTAATCCATCATCGATAGCCTTAAGCACCCCTTCCCAAGTGGAAACTTCCTCAATATCACGATAAATTCTGTTTTCAATAAAAATACGCTCTAAAGAAGCATAATGCCATTGACTTTCTAGTTCTCCAAGTTGAACTTCTAGTTCCTTTTTAAGCAATTCAACCGTATTATCTGTCGATAGCCTAAGCATTTCGCTAACTCCAATGAAATTAGGTTTGTTGTCTACAATGACACAACCCAAAGGAGAAATTGAGTTTTCACAATCGGTAAATGCATAAAGTGCATCGATGGTTTTATCGGGAGAAATGTCAGAAGGTAAATGAATCAATATTTCTACAGCCGCCGCCGTATTGTCCTCAATTTTTTTGATCTTAATTTTTCCCCGCTCATTGGCCTTAAGGATGTTTTCAATAAGCCCAGACGTCGTTGTTCCGTAGGGGATTTCATTAATCACCAAAGTACTCTTGTCCAACTGACTGATTTTAGCTCTTGCTCTTATTTTACCCCCTCGATTTCCATCATTGTAATTTTGTACATCTATTATTCCACCTGTTTGAAAATCTGGATAAATGGTAAAACCTTTCCCTTTTAAGTGTTGAATTGACGCATTGATTAACTCAATAAAATTATGGGGTAAAATTTTGGTTGAAAGTCCCACCGCAATACCTTCGGCACCTTGTGCCAATAAGAGTGGGAATTTAACTGGCAGATGAACCGGTTCTTTTTTTCTACCGTCATAGGAAAGTTGCCATTTGGTGACTTTAGGACTAAAAACAACCTCCAAAGCAAATTTGGACAACCGCGCTTCGATGTACCTTGAAGCGGCAGCTCGGTCACCAGTTAAAATGTTACCCCAATTTCCTTGTGCATCAATCATCAACTCCTTTTGACCTACTTGCACCATTGCATCAGCAATACTGGCATCTCCGTGGGGGTGATATTGCATGGTATGACCAACAATGTTCGCTACTTTATTATAGCGACCATCGTCAAGATCTTTCATGGAATGAAGAATACGACGCTGCACGGGTTTTAAACCGTCATTGATTGCTGGAACGGCTCTTTCCAAGATTACGTATGAAGCATAATCCAAGAACCAATCCTTGTACATGCCGGTTACTTTAACCAATGAGTCATTGGAGGAATCCTCTGGTAAAGCTTGATCAATTATTTCATCCATAGAATTGCTAATTTACTATTTCAGACCAAGATTTTATGGGAAAAATCACTGAAGAAATTAACAAATTATAGTTGCTGTCTCTTATACACATCTGACGCT
>OJHK01000271.1_pt1 | contig 37681 bp, 27 predicted proteins | sample 1595161 | NCBI WGS metagenome assembly OJHK01 (sample SAMN05416842, study PRJEB24817) | seawater metagenome | isolation source: Sea water | place: Canada:Atlantic | collected 2013-07 | reverse complement strand
TGTCCCTAACTATTATAAAAAAGGTAAAAAATCCAGCCTAAAACTCTCAATTTAATACCCCACCCCTTCAAAATAAATCCACTTTCCTTTTGGGGGATACACTGGTGAAATGGGTATATAATCTAATCTCCTAATCCAACTAGGGTTTTTTTATGCTTAATTATATTTTCATATATTTAAACATCTAATAACCAACACTATGAAAAAGCTACTTTTTATTTTAAGTCTTTTTTTATTGATTTGTTCTTGTTCGCAGGAAAAACCTAACGTTTTATTGGTGGTCGTTGATGACCTTCGACCGCTAGAGACTGCAATTACTCCAAACATGGATTTTTTGGCTAAAAAAGGTATTCGATTCACTAACGCATATTCACAATATGCAAATTGTGCACCTTCCAGGCAGAGTTTATTCTCTGGTCTAAGCCCTGTAAGAGGAGGTAGGGGGGGTAATTTAAATCAGTATTTAAAGGACAATATTCAAGTAAGTATGCCCAATCACTTTAATCAAAATGGCTATCAAACAACCTCATTAGGTAAGGTCTATCACGGGTCAAAAGATGATCGTAAGTCTTGGGACTATTTTTATGATATTCCTTTTGAAAAAGGGGTTCATCCCTGGGAATCATATGGAAGTATTAAAAACCAGCAAATTAAAAATAAAAGTAATAGACCGGCTGTTGAAATCGGGGAAGAATCATTATCTAAATTCAACGACTATATGATTTCCATCGAAGCAATGAAGATGATGGAAAAGTTAAAAGAGTATCCTTTTTTTATGGTCGTTGGTTTTCGTAAACCCCATCTTCCATTTGCAGCACCGAAGCAATTTTGGGATATGTACCAACGGGATCAATTCAAATCCTCTAATTATCAAAACGCCCCTGTTATCGGTGATACAATAGTATATCAGTGGTCAGAATTATCTAGTTACTCACCTTACGCAAATTCCTACAAAACAGAAAACTATCGTCAAAATAAAGTAACTGAATACCAGAGCAGCGAATTAAAGCACGGCTACCACGCGTGTGTCTCTTATATAGATTTTTTGGTTGGACTCCTGTTGGACAAGCTTGCTACTTTAGACTTAGATAAAAAAACAATAGTGGTCTTAACAAGTGATCACGGATTTCATCTAGGAGAGCAACAGATTTGGGGAAAACATAGCAATTATAAATTAAGTACGCATGTGCCATTAATCCTATATGACCCTAAATTAAAAATTGATCAAAAAAATCGAAATGGTTTTGTCGAGTTACTGGACTTGTATCCTACGCTTAGCGAACTAGCAGGTTTAAATAAACCAAAAAAAGTTGATGGAAAAAGTTTGGTTCCTCTTATTAAAAATCCAAATGCATCAAACTACTCTTCTGCATTTAGCATGTATCAAAGCTTTCAAAAAGAAGTTTCAATTAAAGACCTAAAAGCCTATGCAGTTCATTCTAAAAATCATACATATATAGAATGGTGGGATCCAAAAATTAAAAAAATAGTCCAACAGGAGCTCTATGAACTCAAAAATGGCTTCGAAGAAATTAACATTTTCAAAGAAAAATCTTCCGCAAAGATTATAATAGAATTTTCAGAAAAAATAAATCATTATAATTCAAAATTTAACCTGCAATGAAAAAAATACCCATCATAACAGGGGAAATTTAAAACAAGATCTAAAAGATAATTACGGAGCAATAGCAGACTATACTAAAGCGATAGAATTAAATCACCTGACAAGATAAAATACCATTTGTGTGCCATTGAAAAAACTCCCCTTGGAATGATCCATCCAGAAGTGTTACACTTCTGGCCTTAGTCCCATTTTCATGATATGATACTATAATTCCATCATTTTGGATACCGTTTGTAAATTCAGCTTCAGTCCTTAATTGACCATTTTCATGATATAATTTTCTAGTTCCATGAGATTTACCATCCTTGTTAACTTGGTACTCCTCCTTAATGTTTCCATTATCGTAATATGTTTTTTTTGTTTCCATATCAATATATTACCAAATTGTCTACGTATTATTTCTGTAAATATGTTATTACCTAAACCTGAGGACTTTAAATATATGTAGAGCCAAGAAGTGCTTGGAATTAGTGTGCCCAAGTATTTTTCAGTCGTATATCTCTAAACCCCATATTTTACTGGGGATAGCTGAGTTCTAATTACCCCCTTTTATTTGGGGGTAAACCAAAAAATCCAACCTAAAACTCTCAATTTATAACCCCACCCCTTCAAAATAAGTCTATTTTCCTTTTGGGGATTTGTTTGTGAATTGGTATATAATCTAATCCTCAATGGTAAAAGAAGGCTCTAGTAAAGCGACCAAGCTCTTCCACCGGTCGCTTCTTCTATGGATACACATCCTTTTTGTTCTCCAGGAACGGGAGCATAAGCCAAAACAGTTTCGCCAATTACTTCAGAATTTTTAAAGGCAGATACCGCTAAACTTCTCAAACTGTTTATCATAGAATGTGCAGCGCTGAAATTTTTGAATATGGAATGTTTCTATTCTCGACATCAATTATTATTGGGCATTTCTATAACATTCGGAATTGTATAAAATCTTAAATAGTGTCAATTTTTTTACTCTTCTAATGACAATACTTTAGAAGAGAAAGATAGTTAGGGTAATTTAATGATTACAACAACGCACATAAAAAATCACTAGTAAATACTTAATTCATTAGCTATTTTATATATTTGTGATCTGTCTTAAACCGAAAGGTTCGTAGTTATCTTAACAAAACTCTCCATATACCAAGCCGTTAGCCATTTTTTAGAAACCAAGGAATCATCGAACCACTTTCTTCACAATTAAAGGAAGTTTACACTCGTTAATTAAGTGTTATTGTTGAAGGAGAATTGGATTTCTTTCATGGCGAGTAGATCGACTAAAGAAAAGGTTGTGCTGCAACTTTGAATAATAGGGAGGAGCAAGCAGTAACCGCTTCTAAAGCAATTAAAATCAAGCCCTTACGACAGCAGGAGTTTTTTTAACAAAACAATAACACAAACCTTATAGTACTTTTGTGCCTCTCAACTGTATCATATATAGAAAAGATTTTATGTTTGAAATTTGTTTTAAAAATACTTATTACGGTTTGGTTTCATATCCTTCTGTTTTGTAATGTATTTTGGTTAAAGGAACCCTCTGGTGATTCGGAGGGTTTTTTTATGCTTAATTATATTTTAGTTATCTTTTCATTTCTTTAAAAATCTAATAACCAACACTATGAAAAATCTGCTGCTTTTTTTATTAGTAGTTCCAATGGTTTCTTTTGGACAGACTAAAATTGGATATGGAAAACAAACTTCATCTTATGATGTTACTGTCAGAGATAATTCACTTGCACCTGCAGCTCAGAACAATACTGAATTATTTCCTCAAAAGGATTTATTAATTCCATATCATTCTGAATGGACAAAAAACCATTATAAAGAACGAATTGAGGTTTTCAAAAATGATCCTTTGAATTTTAATGAAATTGTTTTTATAGGTAATAGTATTACTGAGGGAGGAAAAAATTGGTCAGAAAAGTTTAATATTCCTAATATTCGAAACCGAGGGATAGGAGGAGACGTTACTGACGGAGTTTTAGAGCGATTGGATGAAATTATTTTTTTTAAACCAAAGGCTGTTTTTATTCTTATAGGAATTAATGATCTGTTTAACATCTACTATAAGAAGCAAGTACCCTCACCAGAATATGTAGGTAATAATATTCTTAAAATAGCAAGAACGATTAAACAAAACTCCCCATCAACACTAATTTATGTCCAGACTTTACTACCAACAAGTAAAGATTTTATGAAATCCAATATAGAGGTAGTTAATAAAATTATTGCTGCGGACCTTCCTAATGATATCTTTGACATAATAGACTTAAATAATTTTTTTTCAGACGATAAGGGTTTTTTAAAAAAAGAACTTACATCAGATGGGACACATCTTACAGAGGAGGGCTACGCATTATGGGTAAAAATTGAAAAAAACATAATCCTTTCAGTTCACAAAACAATGCCATTTAATTAAATTCAATAACGAAACACTTAAAGAAGCCGTCAAGAAATAGCTAGAAGATGCAACCAAGGCTGAAGCTAAATTTGGAACTACTAAATCGTTAAAGAGTTTGCTAATAATAACCACATAGCAGATTATAAATAATATTATAACCACAATAAGCATCTAAAAATAATTTTAAACCAATTAAATGAAAAATATTACTTTATTATTTTTTATTCCATTCATTGCTTTTGCACGAATATCTAATACGAATAAAACTGATCGATTAATAAAAGTTGAATCTATTAAAGACTCTATTAAATTTTTACTCCTAGATAATCGAATTATTGAAAGAACTGAAAATGTAAAACTGCAAGTTGGTAAAGTAAAAAAACACCCTTCAAATCCACTTTTTAAGGAAGAAAAAGATTAGGAAATGCGTTTCGATAATTTGTATGCAAATGTTATTTATGACAAGGAAGGAAAAATTTACAAATGCTGGTATAGTCCATTTATAGTAGACACTTGTTCAAGGAATAAAGAGCCTGGTAAAACTAATAGTAAGTACAGTCCCCCTCCAGTTAGAGAAATGGGTATTTGTTATGCTACATCAAAAGATGGAATTAAGTGGGAAAAACCAAATCTAGGTTTAATTAATTTTAATGGAAATAAAAAAAATAACATAGTTTGGAGAAGACCTCATGGAGCTGGAATTTTTAAAGATTTAGATGAAGAAAACCCTGCTAGGAGATATAAACTAATCTTTAAACATATTCAAGAAGGAAATTGGGGTTTGAATGGAAGTGAGGGAAATAGTTTAGCTGTAAGTTTTTCTGAGGACGGTTTGAATTGGTCAGATAAAATAAATATAGCTGACTTTCCAGCCGATACTCATAATAATGCAAATTGGATACCTAACTTGAATAAATATGTTGCAATGACAAGGGACTGGGTTAAATTTGAAGGAAAAGAATGGGGACAACGAGCTGTTTTAAGAATTGAAAGCAATGATTTTATAAATTGGGAAAACCCAAAGCGAGTGCTTATTGGAGAAAATTATGATTTACAAACATATGCTATGCCTTACTTTTTTTATGAAGGAGTCTTTTTAGGCTTAGTTGCTATACACGACCAAAAATCAGATAGGATTTGGACTGAGTTAGCATGGAGTCTTGATACAATTAAGTGGAGTAGAATTGATATTGGAAATCCTTTCATTCCTAATTCAGAAAAAAAGTTTGATTATGATTATGGTTGTATTTACGCGGCTGCAAAACCAATTATCAAAAATAATGTAATTCAAATATTTTATGGTAGTAGTGATTATTTACATTCTGGGTGGCGTAACGGCTATTTTAATCTGGCGACACTTAGACCTGACGGATTTGCTGGCTATGTGCAAGAGAACTTAGACAAAAAAGGTTTAATCGTTACAAAATCGATAAAATATAATGGTGGTTTTTTAAAGTTAACTGCAGACGTAGACAAGGGTGGGTATATTAAAGTTCTTGTATTTAACCGTAAAGGAGATCAAATAGGCAGTTCAAAACGTATTAAAAGAACTATTACAGATGAAACTGTTGAGTTCTATGAAGAAATTAGCGAAGAAAACATAAGCCTTAAAATAGAAATTAAAAAGGCTAAAGTTTATTCATTTAAAATTTGAGTCAGCTATTTACAATCCTGCTCTCAAAAGAAATTAATTAATTTTAAATCTTCAATTAATTTATTTCTTTCAGTAAATAATAAACCCTTGAAAATCAAGTGATTAACAAGGGCTATAGTACTCAAGGGGGACTTGAAACTGTATATTTAAGCACCTCCCGTAGCCCCTGTAAAATATAATAAATCCCTTTAAAGTTAACTAAATCGAAGTATATCAATCATTTTTAGAAGTTAACTAAAGTTAACTGAAATGAGTTATGATTAAAAAATGGTTGGCAAACGGTTGGCAAGAATTAAAAATGTGATTGCATTGGCTGAAAAGCTGAATTATCAGCCCAATATAATGGCCATCAATTTGCTTCGCAGAAAATCAAATACGATTGGAGTGATTGTACCGCAGATTACGAGTCATTTTTATTCTGCTATAATAACTTCCATTCAAGACGTGCTATCAAATACGGCTTTCAACCTAATGGTCAGTACGTCTGAACCCTTCCCAATAAAGTTCAAAACCACGCTCCAAGAATTTTATGAGTCATATATCTATAAACCACCTATTTTACTGGGGATATGCTGGTGAAATGGGTATATAATCTAATCCCCTAATCTAACTAAGGGTTTTTTATACTTAATTATATTTCCATATATTTAAACATCTAATAACTAACACTATGAAAAGATTAATCCTATTATTTTTATTAATATCATTTACTTTATATGCTCAAGAACAAGAATACGTTTTAAAAGAAAATATTTATTATTATGAAGATAATTCATCTAATGCCTACAAAAAAGAAAAGTGTAAGTTAGATCTATATTACCCGAGAAATTTAAAAAAATTTCCAACAGTCGTTTGGTTTCATGGAGGAGGATTAACATTTGGAAATAAATCAGTACCCAAAGAATTAAAAGAACAGGGAGTTGCTGTTATAGCGGTGAACTATCGCCTCCACCCTAAAGTGAAAGCTCCAACTTATATTGAAGATGCTGCTGCTGCGGTGAGTTGGGCATTTAAAAATATATCAAGTTATGGAGGAGACGTCTCTAAAATAATCATTAGTGGAAGCTCAGCGGGGGGCTATTTGACTTTGATGGTCGGTTTAGATAAAAGCTATCTGCAAGTTCATCAAATTGACTCAAATGACATTTTTGCCTTATTGCCACTTACCGGACACACCATAACACATTTCACAGTAAGAGCTGAACAAAACATTCCTAAAACTCAACCTATAATTGATCGTTTCGCCCCTCTATTTCATGTAAAATCTGACGCACCACCAATTGTTCTATATACTGGTGACCCAGAGTTAGAGATGCTCGGAAGAACAGAAGAAAATGCATACATGATGCGCATGCTTAAAGTTGTAGGTCATCAAAATGTTAAACATGTTATTTTAGGAGGATATGGTCACGGAATTCAAGCTCCTGCTCTACCTTTAGTTATAAATGAAATAAAAAGTCTATTAAAGGATAAAAATAAATAAAATTAATCCTCCAATTAACAAGCATCAAAGCGCCCTTCTAATAGTTCCGTTTTAAAAAATATTTTGGGAACATGAAGGCAACAAAGCAGTCCGTTTGGGAGACTATAAATTAGTTCAGGATTGGGAAAAAGGAATTACTGATAATTGGGAATTATACAATTTATCTAAGGACAGAACCGAAATAAAAAATATTATTTCTGAATTGCCGGATAAGGCAGATCAAATGGTAACTATGTATAATAATTGGGCAAAAAACATAGGTGTTATTCCATGGGAAGGTCTTGAAAAGATTAGAAATAAAAAGGACTAATGTTTTATTTATTTAACTAAAAAGGTTATACAAAAAAGTAGATTTATAAAAGAGATAAGATAATCTATTAGCGCAACAGCCTTGACTTAAAATGAAAAAACTAACATACTTGTTTTTAATCAATTCAGTTTTAAATGTTATAATCTGAATAATAAATAAACTTTTTGAAATTTATAATGACAATTTTAAATCAAAAACTGAAAGCAGTAATAAATAAAACTTTGTTGAAAATGAAAAAATATATTTCAAAAATTTCGATGGGATTATTATCGATTTTAATATTAAATTCTTGTGATTCGCCCATAAACAAAATAGAGGATCCAAACTTCATAATATTTATTGCTGATGATATAAGTTGGGACGATCTCGGTTGCTATGGAAATAAACATGTGCAAACTCCAAATATCGATCAACTTTCAGCTGAGGGTTTGACTTTTAATAATATGTATTTAACTACAAGCTCATGTAGTCCAAGTAGAAATTCAATAATTACAGGAAGATATCCTCATAATACAGGTGCACCTGAACTTCACTCTGAGCCTCCATCTAAAATGTTGAGCTTTACTGAAGAATTAAAAGAAAATGGTTACTATACAGTTTCATCAGGTAAATTTCATATGGGAGATTATGCAAGAAGAGGATTTGATTTAATTCATGAGGATAAAAAAATAACTGGAGCTGGTGGTGAACTTCAATGGGTTAATGTAATAAAAAATAGACCTAAAGATAAGCCATTTTTTTTATGGTATGCATCGCATGATGCTCACAGAGATTGGGGGGAAAACGAATTTTCTGGAACTCATAATAGCCAAAGTCTAATTCCACCTAGCTATTTAATCAACGATAGTTTAACAAGACTTGACTTGGCTAATTATTTTGATGAGATCAAAAGATTTGATTATTCAATTGGTGAGGTAATAAATACATTAAAAAAAGAAAAGATTTATCAAAATACAATTATAATTGTTATGGCGGATAATGGAAGACCCTTTCCTCATAGCAAAACACGATTAAATGATCAAGGTGTCAAAACACCATTCATTTTAGTTCACAAAAATGGTAAGATATCGGGTAACACTAAAAGTTTAGTTAGCTCAATCGACATTGCACCTACAATTCTTGAATTTGCCGGTATTAATATTAGTGAAAATTATCAGGGAAATAGTTTTAAGAAATTACTTGAAAAACCTGAAAAACCGTTCAGAAATTTTGTTTTTGCAGAACATAATTGGCATGATTATGAATCTCATGAAAGAATGGTTAGAAATAAAGATTTCATGTTGATTGAAAATAATAGAAATCAATATCCCCAATTAGGACCCTTAGATGCAATAAATAGTGATTCATATGCAAGCCTTTTGAGTAAATTTGAATCTGGAAAAATTTCTGACATTCAAAACGAAATATTTATTAGTCCAAGACCAAAAGAAGAATTTTATGATATGAATGAAGATTCATTTCAAAGAAATAACTTAATTAACGATAATGATTTAAAAATTAAAATCAAAGATTTAAGAACTGTCTTAAATAGATGGAAAAATGAAACCGGGGATTCAAATCCAAAACAAATTACCAAGGATTGGTATGAACGAAAACCAGGTCCTAAAAGTGAAAAATTGACCGGAAAAAAAGACATCCCAACAGGAGGGAAATATAGCTTAACAACCCCATATTATAAGATAAGAGGTGAACTTCCTGGAGCTTCAAAAAATGCAACCTCAATAAATAACAAAGGCCCTTTTTAAATATTATTAATTAATACAAATTTAGTAATGAAATATTTAAGCTCATAAAAGTCAGCTATAAGCCTTAGTTTGATTCATTTTAAGAGGACCAGAAATACCTGGACTTACTGAAGATGATATGCCTGTATTAAGGACTAGTAACCCCCACACTCTCAAAAAAAAGCGGTTTTCATTTATGGGCCCGTTGCTGAAATGGGTATATAACCCTTTGCCTCTGTGTGTGGTTTTAGTTTAATTAATACGTTTGTAATACGGTGGTATAAGTTTGGTAAGCGGCTTGTAATACACGGCAGGGTGAGTTTTAAGTCATTATTCCCCTCAGTCCGTATCTTATCAACTTTACTGTAGGGCTCTCTTCTAACTAAAAAAATATGATTCATGACCCATTGATCCTTCTCCAAGGATTTCATGTCTTTGGTTTGGAATTTTGGGGATCTGATGTGTAATTTGCAAACGACCAAGCTATAAGAACTCAGACTGTGAAATCTTTATATTTCAATTTCTTAGATAAGCATAAGAGCCTAGTACTTCAATAAATTCTTTGCGAATTCCTTTTTCTTCTTTAGACATTTCTGAGTAAGGAATAATATTTTTTTCATATGGATCTTTTTTTACATTGTAAAATCGGTTACCCACATACATTTTATAATTTTCATTTCTTACCCATTCATGGGATCTAAAAAGAGGGTTTGAACCTCCATTCCGGTTGTACCATGTGTGAATCCATTTTCTTTTAGGACCATTTTTATTTGTTAACTCTGGATAAAAACTGACTCCATCTAAATCCATAGATGCTTCAACTGGTACTCCTGCTAAATCAAAGAGGGTAGGAAAAAAATCACTAAAGTCTACCAAATTTCTCGATTTTGAATTGGGTTTAATAACACCTTTCCAGTTTACTATTAAGGGAACGTGAGTACCATTATCAGTAGTTTTTCCTTTTCCACCTTCAACCTCAATATTATCCATCATAGAGACTATTGGTTTGTCTGTGCCATTGTCGCCAATAAATAAGATAATGGTGTTTTCTCTTAATCCCAATTGATCAATTTTATTTACAATTCGCCCTATGGAGAAGTCCATATAGGATACCATGTCTCCAAAATATTTCGCATTTCCTTTGTAAGTTTTCGATCCCATATCAAAAGCGTTCCAGTCTTTGGAATGTGGAGTAGGAACAAAAGGACAGTGGGTAAGAATCATAGGGTAATAAACCAGAAAGGGTTGATTTTTTTTACGCATCATAAAATCGTTGATATAATCCACTATCATGTCAGTAGAATATCTCCCTTGATTTTTTTCGTATAACTCTCCATTTTGTTCGAGTACTGGGTTTACATATCTTTTATCTCTAGCAAGGGAATCTCTACCAGTGGTCGACAATTGCCATAATAAGTGTTCATCAAAACCAAAATGATTAGGTAAACTAACATCTTTACCTAATTGCCACTTTCCGGCAATCAAAGTAGCATATCCACTTTTTCTTAATATTTGGCTAAAAGTTTTTTCCTTAGGATCAAGATATCCAAATTCAACATGATTTTTTTTATTTGACTTTCCAGTCATTAGTTTAACTCGAGATGGAGTACATATTGGCTGGGAATGACAATTTTCAAACTGCATTCCAGTATTGGCTAAAACTGATAAATTTGGAGTATTATATGACGTTCCGCCATAGGAGTTGACACATTCATAACCCAAATCATCAGCCATTATTAAAACGATATTTGGCTTTTGTATATTAGTTTGTGCAATTAACATCATTGAAGTAAAACCAAAAACTGTTAATATAAATTTATTCATCTCTGTATTTATTTTAATAAAAAGTCAGTTTGACCTTAAGTGGATAAGATAAAGTTCCAAATCCTATGAATCTTTTTGGACTTCGATTATTCTTTAAATTAATTAAAATTATTTCATATAAATAGGTGTTATGGTTTTTTCTTTTTTAGAGTATTTTCCCTCCGAAGCCCATCGAAAACCTCTCATTTGAATAGTCATAACCTCAGGGATATCAAAATCAGTTAGGTAATGTCCTATTGATGAATAAAATATTCTTCCTTTACCATAATTTTTTTTCCAAACAACAGGCATAACGCTTCCTTTAATATCATTTCCTACATCAATATTGATATAATTTCTTTGTTCTAGTTCGAGAGTATTTAACTTTTTATAGGTTTTATTAGTAAATTCAGAAACAGCCAATACCTTGATATTTGGATCAATGAGCATATAATATTGCTCAGTATCATTCATTAAAAAATTACTAATATTTCTTGTAATTGGATCATAATTATCTATAATTTTCACTTCAAAATTAGTCATGTTACCTGGGTGAGCAATAAAATGACCTCCTACCATAAACTGATATCTTCGATTTAAGGGATTTGAGTCTCCAATCCCACCATGCCACCCTGAAAAACCAGTTCCATTGAGAATAGCAATTTGCAATCCTTTAAATTGTTTGTTATTCATTTGTTGATCTTCGGGGGTAAAAGCACTGGTGAAAGCCTGAATAATTAAATCTGTTTCTTTCATTATTACGGGGTCCTCATAAATATTAAAATTATCATATACTTTAACATTCGCACCCTCTTTTTCAAGTATAGGAATGAAAAGATCCGCACTTTCCTTGGGACTATGTCCTTTCATTCCTCCATAAACAAAAATTATGTTTTTATCTTTTAAAGAAGGTGAAACAGTATCTGATTGACAAATACCATCATTAAAAAATAACAATCCAAAAAATATAAAACAATTAACAGGGTTTTTAATTGATAATAATTTATGAGAAATAATATTAAAATTTAAAAAAGAGTACATTGGAGTATACATATTATTGAAATTTTAGAATAATCGATTATATGTTAAATTTCTAAAAAAAACATAAATACCATATAAAAAGAGAGGAATACTTAAGAATTGGCCCATATTTAAATATAGATTATTTTCAAAGGCAACTTGATTTTCTTTAAAGAATTCTAAAAGAAATCTTGCTGGAAAAATAGTTATTAAGAATAGCCCAAATAAACTTCCCGGCCTAAGTTTTTTCCGATGCTTATTATATATAAAATAAATTAATAGCCATATGAAACCATAAGTTATAGCTTCGTAAATTTGTGAGGGATGCCTATAGATTCCAACTGTTTCAAGGTGAAGTTCAAAGCTATTGGGGGTTCGGACAAAGGAATGTTCAACTTTTGATCCCAAGGGATTAATTACATGGCTCCCCACATGAGTATTAACGGGGAAGATAAAGCCCAAGCTCTTTTGAATACTTTTACGAATTCTACTTTCCATATATAACTCATTTTTAAAAATAATTGAAGTTTTTAGAATTGGTCTTCCTTCTTTTTGGAATTGTCCTGTCTCAGTAAAGGTGACCTCTTTAACAAAAGGTAATTGATTTTTTATTTGATTCTCAACGGGTTTTGTAAAGATCACACCATAATTTCTTTCGGTGGGTTTACCAATTATTTCTGAATTAATAAAATTTCCAATTCTAATAAGTGAACATCCTAAAGCAACGGCAATAATCATTCTATCCATTACTTGGTAATAATCATATCCCCTTCTTAAACGATCTTTTAGTCTGAAAAAAAAACCTTTCATATGAATGTAATAAGAATAAAAGCCCATACTCAATATAATACCAACAGCAGCTCCGTGACTTGCCAAACCACTTTGCCAAAAAAAGAAAAGTTCAAAAAAATTTTTATTTAATAAACTAGGTTCGTAAAAAAGTATGTGACCTATTCTTGATCCCATAAGGATCCCAATGACCATGTAGACCATCTGTAAGTCAACTGTAAGGTCATAGCCGTTTTCTAATTTATAAGAACGAACAACTATAAAACGACCTATTACAAAACCAATAGCAAAGAGAACGCTATACCACCTCAATGAGAAAAAACTACTCTCAAATATAAATAAATCAGGATCCCATAAAAAAGACCACAAACTGAAAGACTTGATGAAAATCAATTTTTAAATATTATTAATTAATATTTTCTTTCGTTCCAAGAGGTCTTTTCTCTTTATCTAGCTTGGACTGAAATTCGGAAAGTCTTTCTTTGAGTTTATAAGCTATCTCCGGATAATCTAAAAGTCGATTATCTAATTCTCTTAAATCAGTACTCAAGTCGTAAAGAGATTCATCATGGTTAACCTCCCATTTTCCTTTTCCATTTTTACCATCTTCTCCAGGCAATTCCACGCTATTGAATGTCGATGGCTTAAGATACTTCCAATTACCCTTTCTAATGCCGTATAATGTATCCTTTTTATGATAGAAAAAAAATCGTTCTTTAATCTCTGGCATTGGCTTATTTTGTAATAAATCAATAACATTTATACCGTCAATTTTATTTTCAGGTAGTTTAGCACCCGAGACTGCGCACAATGTTGGCATTATATCAATAGTCGAAATCAATTGATCAATTTTTGTATTAGGTTCAATTTTATTTGGCCATGAAATCACACAAGGCACTCTATAACCACCTTCAAAAACATCAAATTTTCCTCCACGTAAAACCCCTGATGATCCTCCGTGATTACCAAATGTTAGCCAAGGACCATTATCAGAGGTATAAATTATTATGGTATTATCAAATTCCTTTCTATCTTTTAAAGTCTTAACCAAACGTCCAACGTTGTAGTCAATCTCTTGAATTACATCTCCATATAAACTGCCTTTTGATTTACCTCTAAACTTGTCAGATGCAAAAATCGGAATATGCGGCATTGTGTGAGCTAAGTAAAGGAAAAATGGTTTGCCTTTTTTTTGATCATTGATGAAATCAATAGCAAAATCAGTATATCTTTTTGTTAATAAAGACTGATCAGGCTTAATTTCAACAACCTCACTATTTAGCAGAAGGGGTAATTCTTCTTTATTCATATCATTTGAGTAAGGAATCCCAAAATATGTATCAAAACCTTGTTTTGTAGGAAGAAATGGCGGGTTATCTCCAAGGTGCCATTTCCCGGTCATTGCAGTATTATAGCCATTATCCTTTAAAACCTCTGCAATCGTAACTTCATCAGGATGTAATCCAACTCCTTTTGATTTAGAACCACCAAATCCACCATGTCCCTCTGGCCATAATACGGTATTTACACCAGTTCGAATTGGGTAAGCACCAGTCAAAAGTGCAGCTCGAGAAGGTGAACAAGTAGAGGAAGCATTGAGAAAATCTGTCAAAATTGCACCACCCGCTCCTAAAGCATCAATATTTGGTGTTTTGATATACATTGAGCCAAAAGAACTTAAATCTCCATATCCTTGGTCATCAGTATAGATTATTATTATATTAGGCTTTTCATTAATTAGATTTGGTGACTTTTTCAAACTTGAATTACAAGAAAAAAATAATATTAAAACAAATGTGAATTTAAAATAGTTCATTTTTTAAACTTTTAGGTTATAAGGTTTTCTATAGTGTTTACCTCTTCTTAAATTAGCTTCAAAATCATCGATAAATTCTTCTTTAATAGGATCCCAATTTAAAGGTCTTCTATATTCATAAGCTAAATTTGCAATATGACATACTGTTGCTGTTCGGTGACCGATTTCTACATCACAAATAGGCTTTATACCTTTTTTTGAACAGGTTATCCAATCGTTTTCATGACTTTCGGAAACGTAGAGTCTTTCGTCAGTTGATTTCAACTCAATATTTACTAATTCTTTTGGGGTAGTTTCAAAAAAACTACGGCTTATATCAAGTGTACCTTTTTCACCAAAGAAACGGACAGCAAAGCCCCGTCCAAAATTTTTATGCACAACTTCAATTCCGTTTTCATAATACATTTTAAGTCCTCTTGATGCAGTCGGTTCTATTGGAGCTTGGTATTTAATAGGACCAGAATTATCCATTCCAAGAGCCCATTGGACTATATCAAACATGTGAGCCCCCCAGTCTGAAAGTATTCCACCTCCATACTCTCTATACCATCTCCAGTGGGGGAACCACCCTGTCCCTTCCACAATAAAATCATGATAAGAGCGAAGTGGTGCTGGTCCTGACCAACGATCCCAGTCTAAATAGCCTGGGGTTGGTTGATATGGAAGATTACATGGTGCAGATGGATTACCAACTTCAATCCAAACTTTTTCAATCTTCCCTAGATATCCATTACGAACTAGTTCACAGGCTTTTCTAAAATCAGCTCTGGATCTTTGCATACTTCCTGTTTGTAATATTCGATTGTACTTTCTAGCTGTCTTTTCCATCGCTCTTCCCTCATTGATGGAATGAGACATAGGTTTTTCACAATAGACATGCTTTCCTGCTTTCATAGCATTTATAGAAGGTATTGCATGCCAATGATCAGGAGTACTTACTATAACTCCATCAATATTGGAGTTTTCAATTAGTTTTTCAAAATCCTCATAGATTAATGCAGTTCCTTTAATTTTGTATTTTTCATATTGTTCAGCAATTAATTTTCTGAATTTAGAAAGTTTTTTTTGATGAATATCACAGCCTGCAATAATTCTTGCTTCAGGGATTTTAGATATACGTTTAATAAGGCCATTACTTTGAGCGCCAAGTCCAATAACACCTATATTGAACCGATCGCTTGGTGCGGTAAAGCCTTTTCCCATTACATTCCTAGGGATAATTGTTAATCCTGCAACAGCAGATACTGTTCTCTTTATAAACTGTCTCCTATTATTTCTCATTTTTTATAAAATATTTATCTTGTGATTTGTAGTCTTGTTTAATTCCACCATAGGGAAAACCAGGTGTTTCACTTCTTTCTTTTTTAAAAATATTATTAATAATTTTAATAATTTGTGGATTTTGATTTGCCACATCTTTCGATTCTGATTCATCACTAATTAAATCATATAATTCAATTTTTGAATCAATCCCATTGCGGATACCTTTCCAGTTATCTATTCTTACAGACTGTCTAAATCCTCCATTTGGAATTTTTTGAAACCAACCGCTCAATTGAATCTCCCAATTCAAAAAATCATGTTTTTCTTGATGTTCACCCAATAAAATTGGCAAAAAAGAAATTCCGTTAGATTGAATTGGTTTTTGAATTTTAATTGCCTCAGCAAAAGTTGGCATAATATCTTGGAAGCTTGAAACATGTTCGATAGACAGTCCTGCATTTATCTTATCCTTCCAAAAGACCAATAGCGGGACTCTTAACCCCCCTTCATACAAGTCTCGTTTCCCACCTTTTAGTTTTCCATTACTGTCAAAAAATTCAAGACTTTTTCCATTCTCTGATCTACTAAAATGCGGACCGTTATCACTGGTGTAAAAAATAATGGTATTATCAAGTTCGTCAATTGATTTGAGATATTTAATCAACCTTCCAACCTGTTGGTCTTGAAGGGTTATTTTTGCTGCATGAGCTTGCTCTACTTTTGGCCAATTTTCTTTACCATATGACAATGTATCCCTTAAAGGTCCTTCAAAAGAATGAGGTGCTCTATATGACATAAATAAGAAAAAAGGCTTATTAGCATTTCTTTTTTCAAGAAAATCAATTGCAAAGTCTGTATGAAAAGCATCTTTACAGTCATGATCTTTAAAATCATATGGAACATGTTCTTCATCACCATTTAGCCATAGTCCGGCATTAGGGAATTTACGTTTACCAAAACGAGCAGACCACTGTTCCTGAGCAGCAAAATCAAAACCATGGCTAAAAGCCCAAGTTTCAGGTTTATCGGGGTCATCCAAATGCCATTTTCCAATAAAAGCAGACTGATATCCAGCGAATTTAAACATTTCGCCTAGAGTAAACTCCTCTTTATTCAATGATACACCTTCCCACTTATTATTTCCAAAATATCCTGCATTTCCCCGAATCGGAACATAAGTAGAGCTTTTACCAGTTAAAAGAACCGCTCGCGAGGGAGAACAAACAGAGTTCCCTGCATAGAAGTTGGTAAACTTTGCGCTTTTTTTTGCTAATTCATCTAAATAAGGTGTTTTAATGACTTTTTGACCATAAGCGCCTATCTCATTATAACCCATGTCATCTGCTAATAATAACACAACGTTTGGACGTTTCTCTGCTTCTTTTTCACAAGAAAAAAACAAAGTAATATTAAATATTACTACTAAAATTATCTTTGTATTGTATATTTTCATTTGATTGAATTAATTTTGTGAACTAAAAGGAGAAGCAGGTAATCCCTCTAGATTAAATAAATTTGGAGAAATATAATTCTTCCATCCAAATCTTACATACCTGGGAGAGCTTACTTTTTCTGACCATACAATTACTTGATTCTCTTTAATGTATGCTTTCGCTGGAACATACTTTTTGTTTTCCCCAGCAATTTCAAAATCTGTCAGTTCTTTGTCATTTGAAAAGAGTCCACTTCCAATATAATCAAATGTCACGACAGCTTTTTTATTTTTAAAATTAACATTTCTATAAATTGGTCCTGAATAAACTAATTCTTTAAAGCCATAATCTTTGGCTAAAGCCCATAATGCAAGTCGATCCCCTACAGGTTTTTTTCTTGATGGATGAATAGATGTTTTATCTCCAACATCCGTAGTAACTACCATGCCAACATTTTTTTTAGAAAGAGTGAGGAGTTGAGCTTCCCTTAATTCGGCAGTGTGGTTTTTTGATTTTTTTTCGCGTTGAGAATTACCTTGAAATGGTGCTAGCTGAACATAATAAAAAGGTAGATTTTCATCTTTCCATTGATCTCTCCAACTATCTATTACACTTGGAAATAATGTTTTATATTGTTCTGCTCTTGAAGCATTTGTTTCTCCTTGATACCAAATAAAACCTTTAATAGCGAAGGGAGCTAATGGAGCAATCATTGAATTATTTAAGGTTGTTGGTGAATGAGAATGACGAGGCATTCTAAATGGTGACGGAGAAACAATTTCTTGTATACCATTTTTTAGCTCATAAAAATGCCCATCAGCAAGGCAGCTGGTCATTTTTAAAGACCACTTATCTTTGAGGTTATATATTTTTTCATCTTTGTTAAAAATGCCACGTTCTTCATCCTGGATAAGTCCTCCTATCCCCCAAACATCTATAAAACGAATGGCTATGACATTTACCCCTTTTTTAAGTAGTTCCTTTGGAATTTTATAATGGGTGTCAGCGTCCGGCCAATTCTCTTTTCTACCAATAAGTTCTCCGTTTATAAAAATAGAATATAGGTCATTTGTTTTTCCAATATTAAAAACTAAATCAGAAGTCACATTCTCTGTTATAACAAGTTTTTGCCTTATCCAACCGGTGCCATTAAAATTGTCTTTTTCAAATGCTTGAGCAACTTCTTCTAAAGTTGCCTTTTGCCAATTCTCATCATCAAAATCAGTTTCAACAATAATTTTATTTTTTTGGTTGATCCACCTTATTTTATCAACACGAATGAGACTGTCCCACTCAACATAATTTCTTTCAGCTATCCATTTATTGAATACAGTTGAAGGGTCATTAGCAATCTTCAATCTTTTTTCAGTATCGTCAAAACCATTAATTTTCTCTAAAAAGTCAAGCTTAGACCAGCTTTCTGCGGGAGATCCACCCCAGCTAGAATGAATTATTCCAATGGGAACATTTAATTTTTCATGAAGTTTTTTTGCAAAAAAATAGCCAACAGCAGAGAATTCGAGAATACTTTCTGGAGTACAAATATCCCATTGGCCTTCCAGTATTTTTTGAGGTTTAAAGGCCACGGTCCTTTTAACAGTAAACATTCTGATTTCAGGAAAATTAGCTTTAGGTATTTCAAAATCAGCACCTTCAATTAATTCAAATGGTTTTGAATACTGAAAACCTTTCATTGGCATTTCCATATTAGACTGACCAGAGGCCAACCACACTTCACCTAATAGAACATCTTTTATGGAGATTTTTTCATCCCCTGCTTTCAATATTATTTGATGTGAAACATGATCTGCTTTTGGTGTTTGAAGCTGAAATCTCCATTCACCTAACGAATTGGTTAAGGTTTTGGATTGGGATCCCCATGTAGTTTCTAAAAACACAGGCATATCTGGTTGGGCCCATCCCCATATTGTTAATTCATCTTCTTGCTGGACAACCATATGATCTGAAAATGGACTTGCGATGGATAAATTAACATCTATATATGATTGACACGATAAAACAAACAAACACAATAGTACAGAAATGTTTTTCATAATATTTAATTTAAAGTTTCAATTCCTCTATTCATAATTTCTAAAAGAAGAAGCAGGTAATCCCTCAATATTGAAAAAATTAGGTTTTAAGTAATTTTTCCAACCATACCTTACATATTTGGGCTTTCTTACATTTTTAGACCAGGCTATGACTGTATCATTTTTTATAATAGCTTGAGCTGGGAAAAATTTTTTATTTTCTGCCGCTATTTCAAAATGCTTTAAGTTTCCATCGGAACAATACAATCCACTTCCTAAATGGTCGAAGGAAATTAAAGCCTTACTTTTTTTAAAATTCACAGAGTTAAACATTGGACCAGAATAAGTCAGTTTGTCAAATCCATAGTCTTTTGCTAAAGCCAATAAGGCGAGTCGCTCTCCAACAGGTTTCTTTATTTTAGGATGAATATTTAAACTATCTCCAATATCCATAATCACTGCCATTCCAACATTTGGCATATTTAAAGTTAATCTTTGTGACTCCCTAAGTTCAGCGACTAGTTCTCTTTTATATTTTTTCTTCATGAGTAAATCCTCATATGGGGCTAATTGAACATAATAAAAAGGCAATTCTTTATTATTCCATTGTGCCCTAAAGCTATTAATTACAGATGGGAAGACTTGTTTATAGGCATCAGCTCTGTAACGATTACCCTCTCCTTGGTACCACAAAACACCTTTAATTGCAAAGTCACGAAGAGGCTTGATCATTGTATTATTTAGTATGGTTGGTGATCCTTGTTCTTTACTAATTCTTAATTTACAGGGGAATACAACTTCATTTATTCCATAATCCAATTTGTAAAAATTACCGTTTGTAAGCCATCCAACAATTTTATAATTCCAAGATTCATTTAAAGAAGCTATTTTTTTATTTTTTGAGTAAAACCCTCTTTTTTCATCCTCAATCAAACCACCATTTCCATAAAAATCAATAAACCTGATGACAATTGTATTTACTCCTTTTTTTATTAATCCTTCTCTTAATTTATATTTAGAATTTGTTTTTGCCCAATTGGATTTTCTTCCAATCATTTCCCCATTTATGAAAACAGAATAAAAGTCTTGAATTTCGCCAATGTTAAACTCCATGTTTGGTTCTGCCTCACAATCAAAAATAAATTGTTGCCTAATCCAACAGACGCCATCAAAATCGTCATTTTTATTTCTCTGTATTTCTATTTTAAGATCAAAATTTTTCTTTTCAAAAATATTATTGATCTTCGAAATGTTTATTGATTTCCATTTAGTATCATCGAAATCTGCATTAGTGAAAAGTTTATTTTTTTCATCTAGGTACTTTATATCATCTTTATTGATAAATTCCGATCTATCTATAATCTTGTGAGTTCTTATCCACTTATTGTATTGAGTGTTTGGGTCAAGTGAAATTTTCAATCTCTCTTTTAAGTTTTCAAAACCGGAGACTTTTTTTAAAAAATCAATATCAGACCATGCCTCTGCTGGAGTACCACCTACGCTGGAATTAATAATTCCAATTGGAACTCTTAAATCATTATGTAATTTTTTAGCAAAAAAATAACCGACAGCTGAAAATTCTGATACAGTTTCAGGAGAACAGACTTGCCATTTACCTTTAAAGTTTTTTCTGGGTTTAAAATCTAAACTTTTTTCAATATTAATCATTCTTATTTTTGGATACTTTGATAAAGTGATTTCGTTATCCTCTCCTTCTTTTAATTTTTCTTTTTGTTTGTAAACTCTCGACATTTGCCATTCCATATTTGATTGACCTGATGCAAGCCATACCTCTCCGATAAGTATATTTTTAATTTCGATTATCTCATTTTCTGATTTTAGATTAATAAAGTGAGTTTTATTATCAGCTTTTGGAATAGAAATTTTAAAATTCCAAAACCCTTCATCATTAATCTCTGATAATAAATTTTCTCCCCAACTAGTCTGTAATATAATCTTTGATTTTGATTTTCCCCAACCCCAAATCTTAGCAACAGTATCTTGCTGAATTACCATGTTGTCTTGAAATAGATTTCCGACAACCAAATTGGTTTTTTTTTCAGTTTGAATACCGAAAAAAATAACTAAAATTAATAAATGAAATTTTATCATTATAAACTTGATTTTCTAAAAAATTCAACAATAATAGATGTTTCTTGATTAGATTTTAATAAAATAAAATTTAATATAAACAATTATTATTTTTTGACATTGTATAATTATTTACTCATCGAATTTCTTTTCTTATCATGGGAATTTGCAGGATAAGTTGTTTCGCTTTTAACTCCATTATAGACATTTGTAATTCCATATTTAAATCCCAGTCTATGGGTAATTATTTCTATTGTATCATTAATTTTTTCATCTATGTGATCATAATATTTTTTCCAACCCAAATAAGGGGCCTTTTCAGATGCATATCGATATCCAATTTGTGCACCAGGAGTTTTACAGCTAACGTGGATTTTTCCATTATTTATTTTTATTTCAGGTCCAGCTGTTGATTGAGCTTTACCTTCAGGATAAAACTGTGAAATTAAATCTACCTCATTGACATAACCCTTGTCATCAATGGCTTTCATCCAACGGCTGCATTCATTCCTTAGGGTGAATAGTACTTCGCCATATGAAGGATCGTTTGCAATATTATTTAATTCATGTGGGTCATTTTCGAGGTCAAAAAGCTCCTCATCTTCCTTAGTTTGTCTAAACCATAGTGATTGATTTTTATCTAGTTCACCAGCATCTCTCATTTTAAGTAGCTCTTTCATTACTTCCATATTTTCCCTATATGCAAGGGGTAGATAATATGGTTTTTCCGGATTAAAGTTTTTTAAATATTTAAAACGCTTATTTCTAACCGCTCTTATCATATCAACACTTTCATCAAAACGATCAGCATGAGCGTGAATAAATTCTCTAGATTTATTAGGTTTATATTGTCCTTCAAAAGCTTGACCTTCCATGAATGATGGGGGTTTGATTCCAGCCATGGATAGTAAAGTAGGAGGGAAATCTACAAAACTAGTCAATCTATCATCTCTTTCTCCAGCTCGATTTCCATCTGGAAATCTTATTATAAGCGGAACTCTAAGACCCGAATCATAAAGCAAACGCTTTTGCCGTGGAAGAGGTCCTCCGTGATCTGAATACCAGACAATAATAGTTTGTTCTAAAAGGCCATCTTCTTCTAATTGATCAAGAATTATTCCTACGCCCCTATCCATTCTAATTATATTAGTATACATTCGCCTCATTGCATTTTCGCCAATTTCATTCTGAGGTAAGTATGGAGGAACGTCTACTTGAAGATCATTTGACACCAATAGCGGCACATGAGATTTTTCATATTTAGCCCACCATTTTTTGATTTTTCTGTTTGGAGGAAATTCATTGTCATCAAATAGATTTTTTTTAAAGTTCCACATACTTGATTCGTGGGTAACACCAAAGTTAAATATTGAAAAAAAAGGTGTTTCTTTATTTGGCCTATTTCTCCAATGCGCATATATACTTGATTCGTCCCAAGCCAATTCAGATTTAAAAAACTGATAATCTTCTTTTGCATTATTTGTTGTATAATATCCATTCTCACGCATTATTTCGCTTACCATTTTAACCTCTGCAGGAGGAACAGCTTGATAGTCTATTATCCCCTTCTCTCTCGCTGCTGGTTGTTGAAATAGTGTACGCATGTTGTGAGCACCAAAGGAATTCGGATACAGGCCGGTAGCAAGTGTTGCTCGACTTGGAGAGCACACACCTGATACAGAAAAATTATTAGTATACACGACTCCCTCTCTAGCCAAACGATCCAAATTGGGTGTAGCCGCTCTTTGGTCTCCATAGGCATTGAGATAAAATGGACTCAAATCTTCTGCTACGAGCCAAAGAACATTTAAAGGTTCTTTTTTGTCACTTTGCAGTTCGCAACCCAGAAGGATTGAAAAAGCAATCAACGATAAAATTTTGTTTTTAGTTTTCATTTTTTGATTTTAATGATTCTTTTGTGTGAAAACTTTTTACTTGCTCGTTTCATATTTTAATATTAGTTCAACGAAAATTCGCTATCATCAACCACTACCGATTTGTCATTGTGCAGGTATTTGTCAAAAAAGTTGAGCATTTGTTGGGTAATACGGTCATGCCTAACACTATGAGGACCATCTGTGATTCTTTGAAAGTAAATTTCTTTTGCTCCAGATCCTTTTAGTTTACTATATAAATTTTCTGACTCATCAATTAAAACAGTTTTATCATTTCTCCCATGATAGATAAAAAAGGGGATACAAGTGCTGTCAGCATGATTAATTGGAGATGTTATTTCTACAATTTCCATATCACTATTAAAAAAAGATTTAAATCGTGGAGATTTTTGTAGAGGACCCAAACTTTCATTGTTTTGAAATTGGGTCAGAAAATTTGAAGGACCAAACGCATTTATTGCACAAGTTACTGATCCATTTTCTTTTTCATAATTCCCTACATCTCCCTCAAGCTTTTTAGATGTGGAGGTTAGTCCAATCATTGCTGACAAATGACCACCCGCTGATGTACCCCAAACACCAATTTTGTTCTTATCAATACCATATTTTTTTGCATTTGATTTTAGGTAACGAATGGCAGCTTTGCAATCGTAAATCATTTCTAAAACATTAGCTTCATTAGATAAACGATAATTAATTGAAGCAAAGATGTATCGACCTGTCCTCAAGTATGGCATCCCACGTCCAGCATAATTTTTACTTCCTCTTTGAAAGCCACCTCCGTGGATATAAACCACCAAAGGTAATTCATCAGAAATTCGGTTGTGTGGGATATAAATATCTAATGCCTGACGAATATTGCCATTTCCAGCATAATCAAGATTTCTATGAATTTCATAAGCGAACTCATCTGCATAATCTAGTTTTTGTCCTATTAAAATAAATGGATACAATAATAATATTATTAGTGTTTTTTTCATGATTACCTTTTTTTTCCTCTCATTAATGCTGATTTAACAGATAATTCCGATACTTCAATTTCTACCTTTTGTTTTAGTAGGTGTTTTTTATAGAAATCTTCTATTGCAGAACTAACTGATTTACTGACTTTAGGGTCAAATTGTAGATTTCTTTTGCTGCCATTGGTGATTTTTTGATAATAGATATCTTTAAATTGTGCTTCTTTCAGCGCATTATATAATAAATCAGTTTGAGCCATTGGTACTTTTTCTTCAGCATCACCCTGATACAGATATATGGGAAATTGTGTTTCATTTGATACCCAGCTGATTGGAGATGCTTCTTGAGCTTTTTTTAATAAATCATCAATTTTACCGCCCAGAAGTACTTCAACCTCTTTTCCACCAAGTTCCTCTAGATTAGACGGGGCAAAGCCACTTACGACACAGTTTATTTTACTATCCTCATTTAAATAGTTCCCTATATCACCTTCCATCGTTTTTTCATTACTTGTCAAACCTAGCATTAAAGCCAGATGTCCTCCCGAAAGTTTACCTTCTACCGCTATTTTGTCTTTATCAAATCCAAACCTGTCGGCATTTGCCTTAATCCACCGGATGGCCGCTTTACAATCGTACAATTGAGCTGGCCACTGTGCTTCTGTACTTAAGCGATAATTAATTTTTACACAGGCATAATTACCATCAAGTAAGTAAGATAGAAAGGGACTGTCTCCTGCCCACATTTTATCACCTTTTCCCCATAAGTCGTTCGTTCCAAAAATGGTTACAATAACTGGTAGTTTTTCACTTTTCTTGTGTAGAGGCACATATATATCCATTGTTTGAGCCATGTCTTTATTTCCGGCATAATTTATTTCAGTGGTTACGGTATATTCAATTGATGGCAATGTGCTTTGAGGTACTTTCTCTTGGCCCGTAATGGTGAGGGAACAAAGAGCCAACAAAAATAGAATGCCGAGTTTCTTAATATATATCATAATTTTTATTTTTATCTTTTGTGATTAATCTTCAACATATTTGAAATATCCTCTTCATTTTGTTAAAACACCCAACCATTGTATAAACTAGTGATTTTTGCTTGGCATGTGATCAAATGCCTGCATTTCCGTTTCCTGCCCTTTATCACCGCATTCATCCATCCATTTCAACAATTTTTTTCGCAAATCCTTTTTGATGGTGGAAAATGCGTAATCATCAGCAAGATTATTTTGACACCACTTATCTTTGTTTATATCGTACAACTCCTCCCTGGGGCGATTTTTAAATTTGGTCAGTAACTCGTTAGCCCTTATGTCTGTCTTTGCTTCTTTTACCCATGATAAATACCACTCGCTTGGCTTATTACTGTTCGTAATAATATTTTTAAATTCAGCTTCCGGAGTCAAATTCCAGATATACCGGTATTTTTCATTTACAATCGCCCTGATACCATAATATTCACTTCCGTTAGCGATTCCACGGGTTGTTTGAAGACTATAGGCATAGTCTTTTATTTTCTTTGCCTTTTTTGTGAATAAAGGAACCAGGCTCTTCCCATCTAACCCCTCAACTTCATTCCCGCCTGCTAGATCGATAAATGTGGGAAGCAAATCGGTATATTCAACGATGGCATCCGATACTGATCCCGGATCAATCAGACCAGTCATTCGGGCAATAAGCGCAGATTTAACCCCTGCTTCATAACAGGTCCACTTTGCAAAAGGAAATATGTTTCCCTGCTCACTGGCAAATATGACGAGTGTATTATCGTCAAAACCGTATTTTTTTAACAGTTCCATAGTTTGCCCTACCTGACCATCCAGGTAGTTGATTTCAGCCAGATAACTACAAAATGCCTGACGAGTTTCTTTGGTATCTACGTAATTTGGAGGAAGTGTTATTGTTTGAGGATCAAAAAGGCTCACATCGCCTTTATCCCAGGGATTATGGGGTTCATGAGAGTTAAGCATCAGAGCAAAAGGTTCTTGTGTTTCTTTAACATTCTTTAGAAATCCGTCAATCAAATCAAAGTCTAAATTTCGCTTTTCACTGAGGTATTCAAATGGGAAAACCTCGTCAGGACCAATATGTCTTTTTCCAGAATGAGCCACCCTGTATCCCAATGGTTTGAGATAATGAACGATACTTTGTGTACCCACAGCAGCATTAGTATGATTGGGATAAGCACCTGATTTCACAGGATAGAGTCCGGTTAAAATATTATGCCTGGTAGGGGAGCACATGGGTGCAGACTGGTAGCATTTGTTAAATTTAATCCCCTCTGCTGCCAACTTATCAATATTCGGAGTTTTTGAATCCGCACTACCGTAACTACCAATATCCCATAGTGTGCAATCGTCAGCAAGAATAAAGACAATATTTGGTTTTTTAGAATTTTCTTGAGAATATAAAAATTGATTTGAAATGATTAAAATTAATGTCCCGAATATTATTAAAATATTTTTCATTTTTTTTATTTATTGTATTTTTAATTTTATAAGTTCCATTTTAATTCATCTCTCCTTCTAGCACTGGCATTTTTCGCCAGCCTCCTATTATTATATTTCTATGAGATGAACTCTCCCATGTTATCTTATCTCCGTCAAATTTAAATTTGTAAGTATAATAGCCCACCATTTCGCGAAAACGAATGGTTACCTGATAGGTATTATTATCTATCCATGCTCCGCTGGTAGCTGTCATTGGTAACATTTTTTCGGCAAAAGGTAAAGACTTTCCATTTTCGGCTAATACATAATTGTTGTACCCAGCGCTAAATGATGTTTTTCCTTTATCACTTTCTATGTTAATGACAGTATTATTTCCATTCTCGAAATTAAAACTGATTGATTTGAAGTATTGCTGGTTCTCTTTGAATTGGAATGCCTTACCTGAAATTCTATTTGCGGTTTTATTGGTAACATCTCCCTCCATAGTTTTTAACTTTAGGTTGGCGCATTTTTCATTTAATGCTGCTAATGCTTTTTCATCTTCTGGCAAAGCATTCTCTTCCATTGCAGGTAATAAATGCTTCCATACTTTTTCCATTAGGTTAGCCACACCGCCGCCACTGGTAATCGCCACTACCAAATCGCTTTTCGGACATACAATACATAATTGGCCCCCAGCACCACTCCCTCTATAGCAATCATTAGTGCATTGCCAAAATTGAAAGCCATACCCTTTTGACCAATCACTTTCAGTGCCATTAGTACTCGAAGTCTCAATTTGTAATGAGGTTGCTTGCTCAGTCCATTCTGCTGATAATAGCTGTTCGCCATTCCACATCCCCTTTTGGAGGTAGAACTGTCCCAGTTTCGCAATATCTTCGGTAATAACATGAATCCCCCAACCTCCGGTATTAATGCCCATCGGGCATTCATCCCATTCTGGTTTATTTATTAGCAATGGTTGAAAGAAGCGGGTATCCAGGTAATCAACCACTTTATCGCCAGTAACTTGTGTTACAATGGCAGATAGCATATAGGTGGCTATGCTATTATATCTAAAAATTTCTCCGGGTTTATCATCAATTGGAGTAGCTAAAAATACTTTAACCCAATCAGTCTCGTTACCTCCACCAAAAATTATTGGCGGCTCTCTTTTTTGGCCCGTACTCATAGTAAGCAGGTTGCGCACGGTCATTTGTTTTAAATATTCTGAAGGATTTCTAGGTACTTTATCGGGAAAGAACGAAATAACTTTATCATCTATATTCAATAATCCTTCTTGCACTGCAAAGCCCACCGCAGTGGAGGTATAACTCTTACTGAGAGAATTCATTACGTGTGGCAGTTCTGCAGCATAAGGCTCCCACCATCCTTGCGATATAACTTTGCCGTGGCGTAAAATCATAAAACTGTGAATTCCATTTGCTTCTTTATCCACAGCGTTTACAAAATCCAATACTGCTTTAGAATATATTCCCGCCGCTTCGGGGGTGGTCTTTTCAAAAGAGAAACTTGTTTGGCCCGTAATGGTGAGGGAACAAAGAGCCAACAAAAATAGAATGCCGAGTTTTTTTGGGAGCAACATAATTTTAAATTTCTCAAGGTGTGTCATAATTTTTAGATTTTATTTTAACCGAACCCTTGTATATGGGCTTGAGATATATGTTGGATATTTTGTTGATAATCGCTGCAATATTTTTTTATGATTACTAAAAAAATCGATATGGGAAACATCTTTGGGCAGTTCTATTTCTGCAGTCCACGCTTCATCTTTACTATAGTATTCCATCTCTAACCACTGATCATCTGGAAATAGTTCTTCGAGGTATTTGGGACTACCGTCAGGATGGCGATTATACATCCACCAGATCCTGCCACTCTCTTCTTTGGAGCCGGATTTGAAACGAACTCGGACATTTAACTTATCTTTCTTCACTTTGTAGTCCAAAATCGGAGGCTCAAGCATGGGTTCCATATCTTTAAAGAAATGTCCCAACAAGAAGGCAGGTTTGTTTGCCTGATCTTTCTCTACTGCCTGATGATTATCTTTCCCATGGCCATGACCGGAATTGACTTTCAGATATATCGGAATTTGTGGAAAGTGTTCTCCTCCCCAGGGCACATCATAAGCCACACAATCGTGTGTCCCGGGTTCAAATAAAAGATCCACGCCTCTCTGTTCCAGTTTGCCTAGATTTCTTGAAATAAAAATGAAATCAGCCAATTGAAGGGCGAGCTGCTGAATATCTTCCGTGCTATGCCCTGCCTCAAGAGCGGCATCATTATATACCGGTCCAAAAGTACCTCCCTGAAAAAGCTTCCTAAACGGCACTGTCTCAGCGTAAACCTCATTTTCTTTTTTTAGTATATTCCAGGCAGATGAGTCGCACAAGCGCAATGGGGAATCATAGATGGGTGAAATTGTTGCATGCTGAGCAGTAATGCGCTCATCGTTAATAATCGCCACGCTAGGAGAAGCTCCGTTTTTTGAGCCGCCCGAAACTGCCACTTTCCCCTTATCAAAAAACTCATTTTCCGCATATGCAGCAGTTATAGCACGCATAATGGTTGCTGGCCATACCCAGTATTGTATCGAGTACCGTGGATTGAGGGTCTCAATAAACCGTCTGTGCATCTTGTCTCCTAGTTCCTTTTTCTCCTTAGATCCTGACATATTCTGAACAATGGTATAAACCAGTCCGACCCCGCCGGCAATAAGTTCGTTTTCAAACGACTTGAGCTTCACATCACTTTTCAATTGCTTTGATTCATGTCCGCCAGTCAAATGAAATCCCTTCGCTTTGGAACTTGACGGAACTATCATTCGCACGGGTATACGATATTCCTGTCCAGACCAGAGTTCACCAACATTGATGTTAATTAGTTTTTGGCGAGTTGGAACTTCCCCATCAACCTTGTGCCAATCTTCAATAACTTCGACATTTAGGCTAGACTCGTTACGAATCTCTGACATGTTAAACAGGGGGTTCACACCATAAAATTTCTTGCCTGCCGTATATATCTGTGGCTGCCCTACTACTCCCCAAGAGACCAATACAAAAATCAAGACCCCAAGGGTCAATTCCACTATATGTTTTATCCTTTTAATCATAATTAACAAATATTAAAAACGAGGGTATCCTTTGTAGCTTACCCATTCAAAATCCACATACCCCTGTGTTTTTTGACCGTTTGAAGTAGCATAAACACCAATGTTTGCTCCAGTGTACATCATCCCTAATAAAAGATTATCGGGTGTTTCAGCTAGTTTATCATAAGTAACACCACCGTCCAATGAGAATGAGAATAAATATTTCTCATTTTTTGACTCTATTTTCAATAAGATCTCACCTTTGTAATTAGGTAAAGCTTTAGATTTATATGCTTTTAACTCTGGGTTGGAAGTTATTCCAGAATCGCTCAAGCTAGAGATTTTATCACTTTTGTCTTTTAAAGAAACTTTCACATAGTGTTTTTTTTCAATTTTTTGAACAGTAAGATTTATGTAGTTTACATCTTTTTGATAAACACTAATTCCCGCTTCTTCCAGGTTTTTTTTAGGTGAAAATTTCATTTTAGATTCCCAAACAAATTGACTTTCTTTTTGAGTAATCCCCATTGCACTATATCTTTTTCTAGGCTGAAAGGTTTCTGGTTTTAGGTATAGTCTTAAATGTCCTTCATTTGCAGTTAGTGAAAATGTTTTTGGTTGTGGCACTCTTCTAAAAGTCCAATCTGATTTTAATTTTTCTGAATCAAAACTGTCATAAAATCCATCATTGTAGTATTGCTTTTTATCAACAAAGGGTAGTGGATTGATTCGCTCTACTTTCCCAGTTTCAGGAGCAGCAACTGGGAAAAGATATTTTACAGGCTCCCATTTAGACTCAGTTACTTGTTGCCAACGAACAATTTGAGGTTCCCATACTACAGGTATAAGGTGAGTTTCTCTTCCCATGTTCGAATGACCATCTCTGTCATTTCTTTTACCTAGTGCAACCATATACCATCTCCCATCATTTAATTTTACCAAGTCTGCGTGACCTGTACTATGTACCCAGTTATTGATTGACAGATGCCTTGATGTTAAAATTGGATTTCTAAGCCCCGTTTGATATGGACCATATATGTTATCGCTTACTGCAATCATCACTGCATGGTGGTGACCAGTTCCCCCTTCAGCAACTAATAAATAGTATCTACCATGTTCTTTGTATACATGTGGACCCTCAGTATGATTTTTGTCACAAGCACCTTCCCAAATGCTAGACCTGTCACCAATTAATTCCCAGGTTTCAAGATTTAATTCTTGAACCCAGATTGCTCCAATTCCACTTGAGGTAACATCTCCTGGTTTATGAGTCCCTACAAAATACACTTTCCCATCATCATCAAAAAACAAGTCCGGATCAATCCCAGGAGCTCCATCTATTACATGAGGCTCAGACCATGGACCTGAGGGGTTCTTGGCCGTGATAATAAAGTTTGTATTTGATTTGGTTTTATTAGGATTTTTTTTATCAATTTGGGAATACATATTGGTTGTAATAATGTAAAAAGTTCCATTATTATATCTTATTGTAGGAGCGTGTATTCCACCATTCTCTTGGACATCAACAAGGTTGACCTCACCTGACGCCTGGCTAGGGCGGTGTAAGCCGTGACCAATTAATTCCCAGTTAACTAAATCCTTACTGTGGTGAATAGGCAATCCTGGAAAGTACTCGAAGGAAGAGTTTACAATATAAAAGTCTTCGCCAACCCTACAGATAGAAGGATCTGGATAACCGCCTGGGATTATGGGATTTATGAATGTATTTTGTGCAACACCTATTTTAAGACTCAAAAAGGCAAGAAACAAGAAAAATGATTTCATAAGTAAAAAATTAGATTTTATTAGGAATAAGAAAAGGGGTTTTTTACCCCTTTTCTTATTCCTAATAAAATTTTATAATTAAGGGTTATTCACATTTAGTACCTAAAACAATATCACTGCTATATCCTGGATTTTGGACTAAAACTGTTCCATCAGCATTAGAGAAACTGAGATGTAACTCAGTAATAATGTTTCCCGCAGGTACACTAAAATATGCAGGAGGCCATATTGTTAGCTCCCACACATTATTACCTGTTAATGTCATACTAGATGCAGCATCTCTATCAGCTTTGATAACAGTTGTTGCGTCACCCATTAAAGCAGTAGCGTTCATATTAACCGCACCAGCATTAAAAAGAGCAGTATTAGCTCCATCTTTACCTTCTTTAGCATCGAATTTAATTGTTATGATATCATCAAACATATATCCTTCTGGACTTATAGCAGCAGTACTCGTAGGAGCGGGCCCGGTTAGATCTGTTGCATCTTCGCCAGCGCCTGTTATAGCAATACTTTTATAACTGGAGTCCCAATGACGCGACTTAGCACTTGGCGTAGAGTCTGCAAGAGGATCTTCTTGCTTAAAGCCATTCCCATGATATCCTACCCAATAACCCAATTGAACTGCACTGTGACCAGCTCCAACTTTAAGGGTAACTGTGATAGTTCCATCTACAGTTGTATCTCCTATAGTAGCATCAATAGGATTTTCAGATCGAAAAGAAACCCATTCAACCTTTCCATAGTTTTCTCCTATATCTAAGATATTATTCATGTCGGTAGTCCATGAATTTCCAGTTGGTTGTCCATCAAGTCCTCTAGATTTATCCCCCCAAAAGCTTGGTGTTTCTCCTGCTACAGGATCAACAATCATATTACCTGAACCAGGACGTTCCGGCGTGAGTGCGATCGATGATTTAAATACCACAGTAGCATTTTTAGCAACTTCCCAACTTTTCGGGACTAACATACCAAAAATTAAAAATTTGTAATTTTGACCTTCATCTTCAGAATCGTAGTTTACATTGACAGTTATATCAATAGTCTCACCCACTTTAGCAGAGGCGGGTTGGGTAACTCCTGTAATATCAAAACAAGATGTAACGAATAATGTTACTACTGGTAGTAATAGAAGGCAAACAAGTAAAGTTTTATAATTAAATTTTTTCATTTTATTATTTTTTAAATTGATATTGATAAGTTGATGCTCCACATCCAAGACTAAACTCAAGGCCTAGTGAGTTGTTGTTTTTGCCATATAACGGATAAGTAAGATTTACCGGAACAGTCTCAGAGCCACCTTTAAAATGGATAACACTTGGCTGATAATCATCATCAAAAGCCCAATTTCCAGTCGAAAAAGCAGTTCCAGTTGTTTTTAAAGTTGGAAAAGGAAGCGAAGACGAACTCAGAGTGAAATTAGCTCCAGAAAGAGTCAATTTCATCCCAGAGGTATCGAAGTGCTCGCTTATATCTGTTTTATTTCTTGTGATGCTGAATAAAGTCCATTCGCCAGATGCATCGGCTTTGACGTTTTCTAAAGAATCTTGTCTTACTTCGAATTCTTCCGAATCACAAGCTGTAAAAAAGGCGAGTGAGATAAATAAAGTTAAAAAGAGGATATTTTTCATAATAGTTTTGAATTTTAATTATTAATCAGATTTATAAATTTTTACCAGTTTTGTATTCTACTCTCAGCATTTGGCAGCGGATAGTATAGTAGATTATTATATTGAGAATGAGACACATATCCATCACCGGATTCATTAATTATGTCTTTTTTTAATCTTCTTGTATTAAGGAATCTGTCTCCCCACTCAAAGCACAACTCTTTTGATCTTTCATTAAAGATTATTTCAAGCATTGCAACTTGATTCGGTAATCCTGAAACAACATCTGATGCGCCTGCTCTATTTTTGATCATATTTACATCGGATACGTCATCAGCTGAAACTGAATTATTTACCATAATGTTTGATTCAGCTCTAGTTAAATACATTTCAGCTAATCTAATCCCAATATAATCTACTGCATTATTTGGATATTTCCCATTAGCGTAGATAAGTCCATCTCCCTCTTTCATTAAATCAGTGAATCTTTTGTCAACAGGATCAGCAGCTCTTAATTTACCGATTAATCCATTAATGTTAACCGAAGCTGTTCCATTTGCTTCATCTGCTTGAAATTGTTCAAATCCTTGAGAGCCTGCTCCAAAATTGTTCTCACTCAAATTCGTAATTATAGAATATATAACTTCTGATGAAGCATTACCTTTGGTATATATATCAGCAAGATTAGTCTCTAGCGAATAGCCACCGTCTGTTATTACTTCATTTGCTCTTTCGTAAGCAAGATTATATTTCCCATGATAAAAATAAATTCTAGCAGCCATAGCAGTTGCAGCTGCATATGAATTCACTCCGCCTTTAACTAATAAACTGGTTCTGGCAGCTTCAATATCACTCTCTATTTGGGTTCGTATTTTCTCTGAAGTCTCAAGAGGAACTCTAGCATTCGTTCCTAATACTGTTGTTACAAGAGGAACAGATATTCCAGTATTTGGATTAGTGAAATAATTATTTAGCTGGAAATATACTGCAGCCCTAATAAAAAAGGCATCACCTTTAACACTTGCTCTTTCTCCAGCAGTTCCATACATATTGTCAATATCAGAATTTAAAACAGTATTAACTTTATTTAAGGCTCTAAAGGCAGCGTTCCAACTATTTCCTGAAAACATTGGTGGAATTCCACTTGAAGTCCATTTGTAAAAGGGAATCCAATTAGCTGATCTTCTAATCTTAATATCCCTAACTAGTGATGTTGTAATCATAGGCTGATACGCATAAAATGACCTAAGATCATTGAATGCTCCTGCGTTTAAGGAATTCATAGAAGATATATCTGTTAACTTTTCTGCTGACAGTCCAATTGTAGAAGTTTCTTCAAGGAAATCTTCACAGGATGTAAAAATTAGACCTGATGCTATTACAAGAAAAATTATTTTTTTCATAGTAAGTTTTTTATTTAATTTCATTTTATTAAAACTTTATATTTAAACCTAAGTTAGCAGTTTTTGACACTGGCACTTGTGCCCATTTATCCATCAAATTAAGATTTCCAGGTCTTACATAATTTTCGGGATCATACATCCATGGCTCTGCATTTGTCCAGGTAAGAAAGTTTGTTAATTTTATATATAAATCTAATCCCTCTATAAAACTATTTTCTGGCAGATTAACCGAGTAATTAATATTGAAATCTCTCAGTCTTAGAAAGTCTACATCTGAAACTTGTTCAGTAGTCCTAGGATAAATGATAGGGGAATTATCTACCTGGGCAACATTTGTTATTTCTCCTGGGTTTCTCCACCTGTTTAACTGACTTCTTAATGGAGTTTGATCGTATGCACCATATGCATATTTGGTGAGGACATTTTCTTTTGAAGCAATATAGTTTTGTCCTACTGAGAAAGAAAATAAAGCACTGGCTGTCCAGTTTTTATATGATAACCTTGTACTGAAACCTCCGGTAAAGTCTGGATATGGTTGTCCAAAGGGCACTACATTTGCTTGAAGAAAGGCCAGAACAGAACCAGATTCAGCTATAGCTTGAGATTCAGTAAGGAATTCTCCGGTTGATTGTTGTTGGTATAAATCTTGTCCTGTAGCAGGATCAACTCCCCCCCAAACACCAATAGTCTGGATTCCAATTGGATGCCCAGCATAAATAGCAGTAGACCCAAAACCAGGAATGTTAATTCCTTCGGGGTTGTCACCAATGCTAGTAACTTCGTTACTGTTTTTCGCAAAATTAAATGTCGCATCCCAAGAGAGGCTTTCATTCTCAATTATCGTTGCACTTATAGATACTTCAATTCCTTTATTAGAAAGTTCCCCTAGATTTGTTGTTACCGCCCCTAAACCACTCAAGCCAGTAACGGGATAAGGGAGAAGTAAACCATCTGTTATCTTTGTGTAGTAATCAACATCAGCACTAATTTTACCATCAAATAACTCCAAGCTAACACCAAAATTAGTTTGAGTTGAGGTTTCCCAACCCAATTCTGGATTAGCGATATTACTAAGTGTTAATCCATTTAAATTATTGTAATTAGCTTCGCTGTATCTTGATTCATTTAAATAATTTCCTATTTCAGCATTTCCGGATATACCGTAACTGGCCTTGATTTTAAGGTAATTAACAGTTTTTTTAATTCCTTCAAAAAACTTTTCATCACTTATATTGTATCCTAGGGAGGCTGCTGGAAATATCCCCCATTGTTTATCTTTTCCAAATCTTGACGATCCATCTCTACGAACAGTAACAGAAAAAAGGTATTTACCTTTAAAATCATAATTTAACCTTGAGAGCATAGAAAGAAAACTATAAGAACTTTCTGTAAAACTTGGAGTCAGTCTAGCAGCATCTATTGGATTCTTTAAAGTAGAGTTAGCAAAATCTTCACCCTTAAGTGCACTTAGAGAACGTGAACTCTTGGAAGCCTCAATACCCGCTAATAAATCAAAGTTGTGGTTTTTAAAGCTTTTCCTGTAGTTGAGGAGATTTTTAAAATTCCAAAAGTATCTTGTCCCGATTGATTGAAAAGCAGTTGACTCTCCAACACTGCTGATTTTACTATCTCTCCACTGATGAGCTTCAGTTGAGACACTATTGACACCATACTCAGATCTAAAAGTTAGTCCATCAAGAAACTCATATCTAAAAAAGCCATTTCCCATGAAAGTGTTGTTACCTTGACTGATTTCCCATAAATCAAGTGACGCTTGAGGACTCCTAAGTGGGTCGAAATAAGTACCATCCTGTTTATAAACTGGGTGGATTGGTAACATATCATTTGCTTTCCCTATACCATTTTGAACTGCAACTGGATTACTATCAATGTGGGTGAAAGATAGGTTAGCTCCAACACTCATCTTGTCTGAAAGATTATGTGTTACATTTGATCTGGCACCAATTTTTAAGTATTCATTACCTACAAGAATAGATTTCTCATCTAGAAAGTTACCACTTATGAAAAACTTGGTTTTTTCATCTCCACCAGATATGGATATATTTGATCTGTATGAGATACCCTGTCTTAGGGCTGTATTTTGCCAGTCAGTATCATTTTTTAATGCTTCTGCTCTAGTCAAGCCGTCTGCTAGAACACCACTATTGCTCCAAAACAGAGTGGGATCTTCACCCGAATTATACCAAGCTTCTTGAGCTAAAGTTAAGTATTCACTTGCATTTACAAAATCAAGTTTTCTAGTTATTTCGGAGAAACCTGTGTCGATCGAAACTTCAACTTTTGTTTTACCCGCTTTACCTGATTTAGTTGTTATTAAAATTACTCCATTTGAACCTCTAGCTCCATAAATTGCGGTAGCTGCAGCATCTTTAAGGACTTCCATTGATGATATATCATTTGGATTGATGGAGGACAGTGGGTTTTGAGTAGTATCTAAAAATCCAATGTCTGCAATACCGCTTTGCGAAGATGACATATAATCACCAGATTCTAAAACCACCCCATCAATTACATAAAGTGGTTCTGATCCTCCTGTTCCAGAACCAGCACCTCTAATTCTAATCTTAGTCATCGATCCTGACATTGCGCCACCACTTGTTACTTGAACACCAGCTGCACGACCTTGAAGAGCTTGTTCAAAAGACGCTAAGGGAGTCCTTGCAATCTCTTCACCGCTAACCCTAGCAATAGAACTAGATAAGTTTTTTTGTATCTGGCTTCCGTAGCCAATTACAATAACTTCATCAAGTTTTTCTTCAGATTCCTCAAGGATAATAGTAATGTTAGTTTCTCCGTTATAAATCAACGTTTGACTTTCGAATCCCAAATATGAAAATTCGATTTCATCTCCCGGTTTAACTGAATTAAGAGAAAAGTTACCGTCAAAATCAGATAGTGAGCCAGTTTTAGATGTTTTGTTTATAACATTAACACCTATTAAAGGTTGTCCATCTGAAAGGATACTTCCATTCATTTCTTGCTGTCTCTTATACACATCTGACGCTGCCGACGAATAGAGAGGTGTAGAT
>OJHK01000263.1_pt1 | contig 38722 bp, 38 predicted proteins | sample 1595161 | NCBI WGS metagenome assembly OJHK01 (sample SAMN05416842, study PRJEB24817) | seawater metagenome | isolation source: Sea water | place: Canada:Atlantic | collected 2013-07 | reverse complement strand
GCGCAACGTCGTGCGGGTCATGCCCAGACGTTCTGCCGCTCGAACTTGGTTTCCTGAAGCCGCAGTTAAGGCACGTTTTACCATTTCTTCTTCAATTCGATTTAGGATCGGTTGCTCCTCAACCGAGAGCGCATCGTGCAAGAAGTCTAAGGCCTCTTCCACCGAAAGTTGGTTCTCTTCCGAAACTGGAACATCAGCACTTCGAGATAACCCCGCCGCCGCGGTTTCGCTAGATTCGAACGGGGCATCGGTCGTGACCGGGGCAAGTCCCGGGGGGATCGCCACTTGAATTTCGGGCGGTAGATCCTTGGGTAGAATCGTATCCCCCTGAGCGATAACAGCGCTGCGATACACCACGTTCTCAAGTTCGCGCACATTCCCTGGCCAATTATGGCCAGTGAGCACCTCGATTGCCTCACGAGAAACTTTGGAGACCCGTGTTTTTCGCTGCTTCACCAGATTCTGCAGGCAGAAATCCACAATTTGCGGAATGTCGTCCACCCGATCCCTCAGCGGCGGCATTTTGATCCGCACCACGTTTAATCGGTAATAAAGATCTTCGCGGAACTCCTTCGCTGGGACCATTTCCTCGAGGTTCTTATTGGTCGCTGCGATAATGCGGACATCCACTTTAATCGTCCCCGTGCCTCCTACGCGTTGGATATCTCCCTGTTGGAGCACACGCAGTATTTTAGTCTGCGTCGCGAGCGCCATGTCGCCAATTTCATCGAGGAAAATGGTGCCTCCATCGCAGAGCTCGAATTTGCCGATGCGTTGGCCCGTCGCGCCGGTAAATGATCCCTTCTCGTGACCAAAGAGCTCACTCTCAATCAAGTTGTCCGGAATGGCCGCACAATTGACTGCAATAAAAGGTTTACCCGCGCGATGGCTATGCTGGCAGATTGATCGGGCGACGAGTTCTTTACCCGTGCCGCTCTCCCCCGTGATCATGACCGTGACATCGCTCGCCGTGACCTGACCGATGATTTTGAAAACTTCCTGCATCGCGGCCGACGAGCCAACGATGCCCTCTTTGTAGTCCTCGCTGTTGATGGTCGGTTTGTAATCACCGACCGCGTCCATTTCGGCAATGGCCTCGAGCGCCTTCTCCACCAGCGAAATGACCTTAGCCGGTTCGAATGGCTTCATGATGTAATCGAACGCGCCAAATTTCATCGCCTCGATGGCGGTCTGGGCCGTGCCAAATGCGGTCATGAGCACCACCAGCTGCTTCGGATTCACGCTGCGAATGTGCTGCAGTGCCTCGATTCCGCTCATTCCGCCCATGCGAATATCCAGAAAAATCAAATCAGGCGCAGGTCCTTTTTTAACCGCTGCGACTCCTTCTTCGCCACTCGCTGCTTCGGTGATCACAAAATTACCGAAGGACAATACCCGACTCAGCGAATAACGGATTTCGTCATCGTCATCGATGATCAGGATGGTGGCGTTCTGGGCGACAGTTGCGGACATGTAGGCCAAAATTAGAGCAAGGTTCGTGCCTGATGCAAACGGAGTTATTGTTCTCGGAATTGCGAAGGATGAAAAAACTCCTTGCGTTCGCCCCTTCAACGGGAAATCTCGCCTCTCTTTAGGGCCCTTAGCTCAGTTGGCAGAGCGCCTCAATGGCATTGAGGAGGTCAGCGGTTCGACCCCGCTAGGGTCCACCAGCCTTCGCCGCGCCAAGCGTGGTCGTCTCGTCGGGACGACTAAAGCTTCGGCTGGCGCGGCCAGCTGAAGATTGCGAAGGCTGCCCGCCATAGCTCGCGGAGCGACGGAGGACCTAACGTCACCTCTTCCCTTTTTTACACTCAACTACCCTTCCGTCAGTCGAATCACGGTCTGGAATATTTCCGCCCGCTTGGTGGGAGGCGAACCCACGGCCGGAATATTCTGAAATGCTGCCAAAACTGCGCGATCGAATTCAGAGCTACCTGATGCGCGCGTAATGCGAGCATCAGAAATTTTCCCTCTCACGCTCACGCTGAATCGCACCCCCGCATCTCGAACATCCGAGATGCCGGCTCGCTCTAGCGCGTCGCGGATCCGTTGCACAATCATCGCTACGTAACGTTTCGACAAGGATACTTCATTGGCTGTCATTGCCGTGCCTCCCGCTCCCTCGGTAATCAGGACGGTGTCCGCCATAATTTGATCGATATTGATCGTCTTCGCCCTGATAGGTTTAGGCGCCTTCCTAGTGGGAGTTGTTGGCGCACCGTTTTTGTTGATGAAATCCTTGAAGGAAACTTTCGTCGGCGCGGGTTCGATTTTAAGCGCTGGCGTCTCCGGCGCAGGTTCGATTTTCGGTGGGGCCGGTCTAGGGGCCACGCGCTCAATCGGTTTCGGCGGAGGGGGTAATGGTTTAGGTTTGGGTGGAACGTATTTAGGCAACGGTTCCGGCAGATCCACATTAACGCTCGGTGGAACCTCACGGGCAATGGTTGGCGCTTCGGTTGCGGCGTAATTATCGCCGGGGCCTGCGACGACCTCGAAGATTACGTCAGGCGTGTCGTCCACCCGCTGAGACCACCACGCCAGCAAGAGAATTGCGCCCAGCGCCACCAGATGGAGTAGAGCCGAAAGGCCAAACCCACGGGGCATAATATTGGAAGCGACTGCACTCATTGAATCAAATACGCGTGAGAATCGATTTTATTGGGTGGAAGCTTGGGTATCGAAGGTGATTTTGGTTAAACGCTGGGTCTTAAGCGCGTCCATCACCGTGATGAATTGCTGAGCCGTTGAGTCCTTATCCATGCGAATACGAAAGACGGGCGGTTTGGACTGGGCCGCAAACGGAGCGAGCGTATCGGGCAACGAATCAAGCGGCACCATCTCCCCCGATAAGTTGACCGTCCCGTCCTTCTGGATCGTGATGGTCTCGAACTGGGTATCGGGATCCGGCTGATCTTGAGAGCTCTGCGACTGGGAGGGCAGATCAATCGGAATGGTCTGTTCCTGATTGATCAGCGGGGTCGTGATCATGAAAATGATCATCAACGTGAAACCCAAATCGATCAGATTGGTCACGTTGAGCTCCGAAATCGGAGCGGACTTACGTTCACGTCGAAAGTTGCGAGCCATGACTAGCGGTCTCCACCAGAGGTGGATTCAAGCTCAATACGATCAGCCAAGGAACTCGCAAAATTCTCGATCTCCGTGATCAAGCGCTTGGTGCAGGCGAACAGGTAATTGTAACCAAACACCGATGGAATCGCCACCACCAGACCCGCGACCGTCGTTAAGAGCGCGGCTGAAACACCCGGCGCCAGTGTCTGGATGCTGGCGGTCTGCTGCACCGAAACGGCACTAAACGCATCCATCACGCCCCAAACCGTGCCGAGCAGACCCATGAACGGAGCCCCCGCGACGATGGTCGCGAGGAATACCATATTGGATTCATAACGCAGCACTTGGCGTCCCAATGCCCGTTGCAGCGCATTTTCAGCATGCTCGAGACGGAATCGTGATGTATCCACGCCCTTTTCACGGCCGATTGAAGCCGCTCGCCAGTAAGCGTCTAAGGCATCCGCGAACATATCGCCATACGGGATGGTTCGACGTTCGCGATACGCATCCGGCAAGTCCAGTAGGGTGCGCTCACTGCGGAGCTTCTGTTCAAATCCCTGATTGAACCCGCGAAGCCGTTTTAGCTCCATATGCTTATCGATCATGATCGACCAGGCGATGAAACTGAAGATAACAAGGCCGACCGTTATCGCCTGTCCCACAAAGGTGGAGGCGAGGAACGATTCGAAGAGACTGGTGAGAGCGAATATTGGGGTGATCACGATTACGGTGCGGGTCTCATTTAGTGAGCCTTTCGTCGGATCGCATCAATGGAAAATACCACGTTTACGTTTATCCGCTTTCAGATTGCAGCGATCGGTCGGGTTCCGTTCGGTCAATCCCGCCAAACATCGCTTCAACTCTCATGGTATTTTCTACTCAAGCTCTTTCAGAACTTCGCCAAGCCGCGCCTAGCCTCGCGGCCAAACGAGCGGTCGTCGGTCTCGACGGGTTCGTCGATACTATCGTGACACCGGTTGCCTTGCGCCGCGGTCAAGGGGAGGACTTCGATCCGATCAGCAACATCACCGAATTTGGTGAGCGCATCCTGCAGGCCGCGGGCAAGAGCGCCAATATCGAGTTTTACCCTCGGATGGATAAGCTGGGGGGCAACGGCCCCATCATGGCCAATGCCCTCATGTCCCATGGCGTCTATATGAGCTACATTGGAGCGCTGGGACAGTCGGCCATTCATCCTGTATTTCAGGAATTCGCGAAAAAGGCCCACGTCGTCTCGATCACTGATCCGGCAATCACAACTGCCGTGGAGTTCGACGACGGCAAATTGATGCTCGGGCAAATGCGCTGCCTCGATGATGTCACCTACGATGCGCTCGAAGCCAAACTCGGCGCCGACGGTATCGATGAGCTTTTAGGGGCAGCCGATCTCATCTCGCTGGTGAATTGGACCATGATTCCGAATATGACGGAAATATTCCGTCGGCTCGTATCGGATGCCCTCCCCCGCTTGCCGGCCAAAGATCGATTCTTTTTCTTCGACTTGGCCGATCCCCAAAAAAGATCACGCCAAGATCTCCTGGAGGTGCTCGAGGTCATCGCAACCTTTGGCCAATTCGGGCACGTCACCCTCGGGCTGAATCTAAAGGAAGCGCAACAGGTCCACCTTGCCCTTGATTTCCATCCTCTGGGTGAGAGCAAGTCCGAGCTGCAACAAATCGCCGCCGACATCCGCACTAAATTCGGCTATTCCACCGTTGTGGTGCATCCGAAGGAGTCCGCCGCCTGTGCTACGGCCGAGGGCACCTACTGGATCCCTGGCCCTTACGTTTCCAAACCCGTCATCACCACCGGTGCCGGTGACCACTTCAATGCGGGTTATTCGCTTGGCCAAATGCTCGGCCTGAGTGCCACATCCTGTCTCGCACTGGGCTGCACCACCAGTGGCCACTACGTGCGCACGGCTGAAAGCCCGACCTTCGCTGACCTCGAAACCTTCCTCGCCAACTGGCCAGAATAGCCCCACCCTACGTTTATGCCACTCACCGAAGACCCACAGGGCATCCTCATCTCCTTCGAAGGCGCCGAAGGCAGCGGTAAATCAACCCAGATTGCCCGTCTGGCCAAACGCTTGGCCAAGCAAAGCCACAAAGTTCTGAGTGTCCGTGAGCCCGGCGGCACCGAGATCGGCGAGCAAGTGCGCGACATCATCGTGCACAACTCCGACGGCGACGAGATGTGCGCTGAAACCGAGTTGCTGCTCTTCGCCGCCGCCCGCGCCCAACTTGTGCGTGAAACCATCGCTCCGGCCATGATGGATGGTTTCGTGGTGCTCAGCGACCGTTTCTTGGATTCTTCCACCGTTTATCAAGGGATAGGCCGGAACCTCGCGGCTGATCTCGTAAGTATGGTCAACCGATTCGCCATTGGTAATGTCATGCCTTCGCTGACGATTGTCTACGATGTGCCTCCCACGATATCCAAACGACGCATCCGCCAACGGGCGTCCGACGTGCCGGACCGCATGGAACGTGAGAACATCGAATTTTATAAGAAAATCCGCCAAGGATACCTCCTCTTAGCCCAAAGCATGCCAGAGCGCATGATCGTGATCGACGGCACTCAGACCGAAGCAGAGATCGAACGGCAGACGTGGAAAGTGGTGAAAAAGGCGATCGCCTGATCACCATCGACTGACTTCTAATCTATGCCTGCGCCCACGCCGACTTGGCCCGAATCTCTGCAAGGCACCCCCGCAGTCGCCGTAATCGAGCGTGCCATTGATCGGCAACGATTGTCGCATTCCCTGCTCATTACGGGTAATGAATACGAAACCCTCGGCGCCGTCGCCCAGGTGATCGCGGATCAACTGCTCTACCCCGCAACCTCAACGGCACCGACACGATTTCATCCCGACACTCATCCCGATGTTTTCTCGCTGCGCCCGACTGGTAAGATGCGCCAAATCAAAGCCGGGAAGTCAGCCGATGATACCGGCACGATGCGTGAGTTTATCCGGAAGATAGCGGTTTCTGCATCAATCGGTGATCACAAGGTCGGTCTCGTGCACGAGGCGGATCGCATGAATACCACCACGGCCAATATCTTCCTCAAGACGCTCGAGGAGCCACCAGCCAATACCACGCTGCTGGTTTTAACGACCCGTCCTTACGCCCTACTGCCGACCATCCGCAGCCGCTGTCTGAATTTCCGATTCCCCTCGGCGGAGGTTGGATATCTACCCGATGGCTGGAAGGCATGGATCTCCGATTACCAAGCCTGGCTCGAACGGCTCTCTGCCGGCATCAGCGATCGGGCCGCCGTAGCTGATGCCGTCTTCACCGCGTATGGCTTGACCGCCCGTTTCGGGGTGATTCTTAATGCCGCTACTGGTGAAGCGTGGAAGGCTCAAAAGAAATCCTTACCGCCCGACATCGGTGACGACGAACGCGTCGCCATCGAAACGGGTCTAGCAAACGGCCTGCGGTTAAAACTCTTTGCTGGCATCGAACACGCGACCCGTGACTTCGCGCTCGATCAGATCAGCACCGGCGATGAGTCGTTCCGTCGAGCCTTCACACAGGCGGTTGATAAACTGGAGAAATCGGTTGGATTGCTGCGCGTGAATTTGAATGCCCAAGCGGCGTTGGAAAGTTTCCTCCTCGCCTCGCTTCGCCTGTGGGCCGCCCGTAAGTAAGACCGCATGTCGACTGCTGTTCGTCCTACGCTCTTCGCGCTCGCGCTGCCGATTTTTATCGAGAATGCGATGCACGTGCTAACGAGCACGATCGATGTATTGATGGTGAGCACCATTTCCGATGGCGCGGTGGCCGGCCTCGGGGTGGCTCACCAATTCGTGATGGTCGCCATCATGGTGTTTAGTTTTGTCGGAATCGGGAGTAGCGTGGTCGTGACCCACAGCCTCGGCGGTGGCGACAAAACGGGCGCACGCGAAACCGCCGTAGCGGCTATCTCAGTCAACCTCTGGCTTGGCGTATTGTTGAGTATCGTGATGGCGCTAAACGTGTCTCCGCTCCTTCGCCTCATGCAGGTTCCGGCGGAGTTGTTCGTCTACGCCCAACCTTATTTATTCATTCTGGGAGCGACCCTTTGGTTGGAGGCGCACAATGTTTCGATTGGCGCGGTGCTCAGGGCCCACGGTCACGCCACAGACGCCATGTGGGTGACGTTGATTCAAAATATCATCAACGCCGTTGGGAATGCCGTGCTGCTTTTTGGCTTATTTGGTGCGCCTAAAATGGGCATCACCGGTGTGGCGCTAGCGACCGTGTTCAGTCGGGTGGTCGCGGCTGCCATCATGATCTATCTATTGTATCGCCGGACCGGAATCCGCCTTCGGTTTGCCGATCTATTCCGGGTTCCGGTAGAACGCTTAAAACGGATTTTGCGTATTGGCCTGCCCTCGGCTGGTGAACACCTGTGTTGGTGGATCGCCTACATGACGACCACGTCATTCGTCGCCCGCATGGGCGCGACGGAATTAGCGACCCAATCCTACACAATGCAGATTGTGCATTTTGTGTTCACCTTCAGTTTTTCGTTCGCCCTCGCTAACGAAATTCTCGTGGGCCACCACATTGGTGCGGGTCGATTTGACGAGGCTTACAATACGCTCATTCGCACGCTGAAAGTTGGGCTGCCGATCGTCGTTGCCGCTCTGATCCCCATGGCAATTTTCGGGCCGAACGTATTGGAGTGGTTCACCGACGATACTGCGATTATTGCCACCGGCACGATTCTACTTCGTATCTCGCTGCTCATCGAACCAGCCCGATTGGTCTGTATGGTCATGGTTTGCAGTCTACGCGCGACCGGTGACGTGGTGTATCCGTTAAAGCTTGGTCTTGTCGCCATGTGGGGCGTTTGGGTTCCGCTTTCCTGGCTGTTCGGCATCACATTGGGGTGGGGATTGCCGGGGATATGGTGCGCCATCATGGTCGATGCCACGATACGGGGATCCTTGTTCATGCGCCGTTGGATGAAACGGAAATGGATGACTAACGCCCAAAAGAGCCGAGACGGCGTCACCGCCAGTATCGCAAATCTAGCCGACTCCGCCTAAGCGACGCTTGCCGCCCATGTCGCAACCGCGGCGGTAAACGCTTCGCGGTTTTGCATGTGCGGATTATGTCCAGATTCAGGGATTACCTCGATACTCACTGAAGGGAAATGAGCTCGGATTTTAGCGTGGTCCTCCTCTGCCACGTAACGTGAACGACCACCCAGAACAAATAGAGCCGGCTTCCGGCTGGAATCGCTCTCGAGCAAGTGATTCTCTTCCAGCTCGGGTAACGCCGTCGTGATCGCATCGAGGTTGATTGCCCAGCGCCAACCACCTGAGTTGTTCCGTTCCAAATTAGTGGTGAGGAATTTGCGCATGCCCCAGTCCAGCACCCGAGTTTCCATTTTTAATTCGGCTTCAGTCCTCGATTTGAGCTCAGCCAGGTTGATTTCGTGCATGGCCGCAAACTCCGCCCTACTCCCGGCCGATTTGTAAGACTTTGGGGCGATATCGATCACCATCAGTCGATTGACCCGGTTGGGGTGCCGACACGCGATCAACATCGCGACTTTGCCGCCCATACTGTGTCCCATCAGATCGGCTTTGGTCAGTCCACGGAGGTCCATCCAATCCAACACGTCGTCGACCAGATCTTCATAGGTCATGCTCTCAGCATGCGGGGAACGGCCGTGGTTGCGCAGATCCAACGCTTGCACGTGCCAATGTTGCGCCAATTCCGCGCCCGCACTTAGCCAGTTGCGCGAGGAGCCCAGCATGCCATGAAGCACGATTAGAGGCGGTTTACCGGCGCCACCCAGGTCTCTCGAATACAGTTCCAGCACGGGCCGCAGTAGTGAGTAGCGAATACCGGGTAGCGAGTAGAAATTACCGTTCAGAATTGATGATATTCCTTGGCGCACGGGCTTCTGATCATCTGGATCATCTACTCGCGCTTCACTCCCACCTCCTTGCTACAGTAAACCATGCCCGCCCCGAAAAAGCTCACTCCGATGATGCAGCAATACTTCGAGGTGAAGCGTGGGCTCCCCAAAGGCACCATCCTACTCTTCCGGCTCGGGGATTTCTATGAGATGTTCTACGAGGATGCTGAGGATGCCTCCAAAATTTGCGGTCTCACTCTGACCAAACGGCAGGACTACCCCATGGCGGGCATTCCCCATCATGCGGCTGAGACCTACGTTCCACGACTCCTCGCTGCCGGGAGAAAAGTCGCCTATTGTGATCAGGCCGAAGCTGCCAAACCCGGAAAACTGGTTCGTCGCGAGGTCACCCGAATCCTTTCGCCCGGCACGACCTTGGCGGCAAATCAGCTCGATGAATCACGCAATCACTACCTTTGCGCTCTCTACCACGACAAACAGGGACTCCACGCGGCGTGGCTAGATCTTTCCACTGGCGAATTCCAACTAGCAACCGATGTCCACGTGGACAATTTGCTGCCCGTGCTCACCGCCCTCGAGCCGGCTGAGCTGCTTCTAATCGAAGGAGATGTAGATACTTGGCGTGATGCTCCCCATGATGACACCGCCGCTCATGCCTTGAGGGATTTTTGTGCGGATCGCCTGATCACTGAGTTGCCGGGTTACCATTTCGAAACCGGATCCGGAGCACGCACCGTGATCGACACTTTGGGCGTCTTGAATCTCGAGGGATTTGGGATTGATGAAAAGCATTACGGCTTAGGTCCGGCGGGAGCTTTGGTCTACTACGCGACCGAAAATCTTTGCGCGAAACCAGAGAATCTTCGTGCGCTGCGGGAATACCGCAGTTCACGCACCCTGCTCATCGATCCGGCCACGTTGCGGAACTTGGAGATTTTCACGTCGAGTCGTGGCACCCGGACGGGATCACTGCTTGCCGCCATCAATCGTTCCAGCACCGCCGCAGGCGCACGATTAATTGAACGCTGGTTGAGTGCACCTGAACTCGATCTACCGGAGATCCGCCGCCGATCCACCACGGTCGGTGAACTTCTCGCCGAACCGATGTTACTTGGCGAAATCCGAGAGACGCTGAAACAAGTGCGCGACATTCCCCGCATCTTAGGACGACTTCAAAACCGCCTGCGTAACCCCCGCGAACTTGGCGGAGTGCGCGACACGCTCGCTCAACTTCCCACCGTGCATCGGCTGCTGAATAATTTCGGGAACACCCTGGCCTCCTCCTATCCGGCCCGCGTCGATGAACTGCCCGAATTGCGTGAACTTCTCACCCGCGCCCTTTCCGATGAAATGCCAGCCGACATTTCGGACGGCGGTGCCATCCGAGAAGCATTTGATGCGGAGTTGGATCGCATCAGATCGTTGACTCGGGACAACAAGACGTGGCTCTCGAATTTAGAATCCGGCGAACAAAAACGCACCGGCATCAAGAGCCTGAAGGTTAAATACACCAATAATTTTGGTTACTATATCGATGTCACCAAAGCCAACCTGCACCTCGTGCCGGAAGATTACGTGCGGCGGCAAACCACGGTAAATAGCGAACGCTACGTGACCGATGAACTGAAGCAGAAGGAGAAAGAAATTCTTCACGCCGAGGAAGACGCTCTCGCCCGCGAACGGGTATTATTCACGGAGCTCATGATCACGGTTCTCGATCAATCTGAGGCGCTCTTTAATACCGCCACCGCTTTAGCTGAACTTGATGTTTTGGCGGGCTGGGCCGTGCTGGCGCGGGAGTGGGATTACCATCAACCCGAGATCGACGAAAGTGATGCCTTGGAAATCACCGAGGGCCGTCACCCGATCGTCGAACAAATGCTAAAAGCGCCCGACGCCACGATCCTACGCGGCAATCAAAGCTTCGTCCCCAATGACACCGAACTCTCGTCTGGCGACCAACAAATCGCTTTGATCACGGGACCTAACATGGCGGGTAAATCGACCTACATTCGCCAAGTCGCCCTGATAGCATTAATGGCTGAAATCGGTTGTTGGGTGCCTGCGTCTAAATGTCGGATCGGACTCGTGGATCGGATCTTTTCTCGCGTTGGTGCGAGCGACGATCTCGCCCGCGGTAATTCGACCTTCATGGTCGAGATGAACGAGACCGCCAACATTCTTAATAACGCCACGGATAAATCCCTCATCATTCTAGATGAAATTGGCCGCGGCACATCGACCTACGATGGATTGAGTATCGCTTGGGCGGTGGTCGAGCATCTGCACGGTCAAACTGACCTGGGCGCCCGCACCCTCTTCGCCACCCATTACCAAGAACTCACCCAGCTCGATAAGCATCTGCCACGTCTCCATAACTTCAGCGTCGCGGTCAAAGAGTGGAACGACGACATCATCTTTGTGCACCGCATCCAACCTGGTGCAGCCGATCGCAGCTATGGTATTCAAGTGGCTCGTTTAGCCGGATTGCCTCCGAGCGTGATCGATCGAGCCAAATCGCTATTGAGCAAACTCGAGTCCGATGACGCCTCCGTGGAACTCACGGCACCTCAAGCCAAACCGCGCAAGAAAATCACCGTCAAACCCATCGATGATTCGCAGATGAATTTGCTCTAGGTGATATTTTTTGATGGCTGAAATATCTTCCACGAAACTGGCGTTAAACGCCCTCCCGCGACGCATGAGTCGTCATCTGGCTATTGGCCCACAAATTTTGGCGGCTGATGCAAACCAGCCGATGCAGCGATTTCACGTCGAAGAACAAAGGGGCGTTTTGGAACTGCGCTGTGATTGTCCGGCTGAGTGGGTCGAATCGATCCAGTGGACTCAAAATGGCACGCCGATTCCCGGGAAACACACGGTCGCTATAACCCTGGGTGAGCTGACTGCCGCCGATGGAGATATCTACTTCGCCCAGTGGACTGACAGCCAAGGTCAGCTGTGCCGCAGCCAGGCTTGTCTGGTGATCGTTGTCCCAGGGCTCACCCTCACCGATCAATCGGCTCGTGGACTGATAACGCCGGACCATCCCCTTATCTTAGGTTTTGTAATCGGACGTTCGTCTGAAAGTGCCGCAAATCCTCGATACCTGCTTCGCGTGCTGGGCCCTTCACTCAAACAATTCGATGTGCCCGATGGACTGAATAACCCGAAAGTATCACTATTTCGTCGCGGTAAACCGTGTGACCATCTGCTCAATAATGATCCTGAATTCGCAGCATATTGGTCTTCTAAGGTGGGTGCATTTGCGCTGAATAAGGACTCCGAAGAATTCGTCGCCAAGGCCGAACTTCCTGCGGGCCATTATACTCTACATGTAGAGTCCACCGATGGTCTGAGCGGACAGGCTTTGGTCGAAGTCTACCAAACCACTGCAACCGATTAGGTTCATGACGCTCTACCCTAAAATTGACCGCACTGTTTCTTCGCGTGATGAGATGGTTTATCCCGGGCAGGAAGAAGGGTATTTTGAAGTCGGCCGTCAGGCCTTGGATTTAATCCGTCTGGCCCAACAAGTCTGTAACCGTGAATGGCTCCCGAAAATTCTTGATCTTCCCTGCGGACATGGCCGCGTGCTACGTTGGTTGAGGGGTGAATTTCCTTACGCGGATATCACCGCGTGCGACCTCAATCAGGATGGAGTCGATTTCTGTCGCGACCAGTTTAAGGCCACCGGAATTTACTCCGAGGTTGATTTGGATAAGATCACTTTCGAACCGGGTTTTGATCTCATTTGGTGCGGGTCGCTGTTCACTCACCTACCCCTTGAGGCCCAACGCAAGACGCTCGATCGACTCCTGGATTGGACGGTTGAAGATGGTATCATTGTTTTGACGCTGCAGGGTCGATTCATGGCCACCCAGCTGGAGCGCGGAGATGCAGAATTCGCCGACAACGTTGATGTGGTTAGGCTACTCAGAGATTTCCGCTCAGATGGCGCGGCCTATCGCCCCTACTACGAAGAACCGACTGGGCAGTATGGCTTGGCTCTAAACTCACCCGCTCAAATCAACGCCCTGATTCAAGCGAAGCCGGGCGTTATCCTACGGGCTTACCTCGAGCAAGCCTGGGGAGTTCAAGATGTCCTAATTCTTTACAAGAAATCGGGGTATTTTAGCTCCGCGCTGATCTGAGTTCACGCTTCGATTAGAAATTTGCTTCGAGCGCTCCCGGTGACCAGCCTAGAGCATGCGTAGTCCCCTATCCCTGCTGTTCGCTGCTTTTGTCATACTCGGATCCGCTGGAGCCAGTCCCGAACCTCGAGAGCTCTTTAATGGTCACAATCTTGATGGCTGGATCATCGAGAACTCGGGACAATTCTCGGTTAAAAACGGTCACCTTCATGTTGATCGTGGGACCGGTTGGTTGCGATCCAAGGATACGTTCGTCGATTTTGTGCTGACCTACGAGGTGCGGTTTCTGGAGAACCGAGCCAATAGCGGTATCTTTGTTCGCACGGGTTCCACCAGCCACGATGACGAGAATGGCTGGCCCGACAATGGCTACCAAGTGCAATGCATGGATAAGTCGGACGAAGGCAGAATCTTTGGTGCGCTGATCGACTATGGAGGAGGCCCCTTCGAGGAACTTCTTGATCAACCCACGCTAGCCGAGGTGTTTAATCCCACCGGTGAGTGGAATACCGTCGAAGTCACGTGCGAAGGCCGCTTCCTTTCCGTGCGGGTCAACGGCGCACTCATTACCATGGTCGAAGGTATCAGTAATTCCGACGGGCACATCGGGATTCAGGGCGAAAAGGGACTATTGGAGTTTCGGAAAATTGCTGTGATAAAAAGATGACCGAAACACCGTCATTCTTCAGAATCCTGGGACGGTAGTTATGCTGAGATAAAGCCAGGTGATCATGCGACCGCGACTTAGTCTAGCCGCGCATGAGCTGCCAGAGCGCTTTACCTTGTTTGATAGTTTGCGCGAGCGCTTCCGGAGTGAGTGCCTGTTTTGGGTCGTCGCCGATGCCCTTGGCGGGCTCGACATGGGACTCAATACACAGGCCATCCGCGCCATAGGCGATTGCGGCCATTGAACAAGCGGGCACGTAGACGGCACGTCCCACTGAATGGGACGGATCCACCACGACCGGCGCCCAGCTTTTTTCCTTTAGTAAAGGCGTGATGCTTTCGTCAGGATGATTCCGGTAGCCATCCAACCCCGGTTTCGTGCCGCGCGGGCAGAGCAATACATTTGGATTCCCGAAACTCACGATGTATTCCGCGGCCGCGACAAATTCGTCAATGGGTCCCATGTGAATACTGCGCTTCAATAAAACAACGGTATCGGTGTCGGCGATGGCCTTACCAATCGAACGCAGCAGCGAATAATTTAGCGCATTGCGGGCTCCAATTTGGAGCATGTGCACCCCCGCATCGAGCGCCATCTTAAGGTGTTCCTCATCCATGACTTCCGCATCCACGGGTAAGCCCGTGCGCCGCGAGGCTTCCATCAGGATATCCAAAGATTTCACATCACCTTGGAAAGAATATGGATTCGTGCGCGGCTTCCAGACGCCTCCGCGAATGACATGCCCTCCCGCTTCTTTGACCGCTTCCGCCGATTCGTAAAAGTAGTTAGAATTCTTGGGATCGATCGTGCATTGGCCGGCAATAATGAACAGCTCTTCGCCTAGGGTGACCCCACCGATGTTTACCCGATGGGAGGCCAGGTCGGATCGACGATCCATGAGTTTGAATCCCGATTGAATGCGATCGACCCGATCTACATATTCCAATCCTTCGATTCGATTGATCATCAAATCATCCCTTTCATCCCCTAAAATGGCGTAGATGGTGCGGACCGCGCCGATGATGGGCTGCAGATTGCAACCAAACTCACTCACGATGGCAGTGAGCTCGGCAACTTGAGGATCGGTCAGGCGATTGGACTTAGGGATAATCATGGGATTCTAGAAATAAAAAAGCCGCCCGGAGGCGGCTTATTGGCGGATGTTTTGGATGAACTTAAAACGTCTGCGCGTGCCGCTTAGTTGATTCGAATAAACTCGAACCAGAAACTAAAATCAAAATAAGCGAACGGTGACACGGCCTCGACAAGGAAACGTTCCAATCAGCTTGTCAACGCCTCGTTAAACGCATCTGGCAGCTCAGCCTGGGCACTGAATTCGTGAGTCTCCCCTTCCCATTCGTAGGAAAATGAGGTGCGAAACGAATGCAGAAACAACCGTTTCCGGCCGGTCTTTTTTCCGTAGGCTCGATTGAGCTTAAATTCTCCGTAGGTCGCATCGCCGACGATCGGTAACTGATGCTTGCGGCATTGCACGCGCAGTTGGTGACTCCGTCCCGTTTTGGGATCGAGCTGGATCAGACTGATGATGGGATTCGCGTTTGTGTTAGTTTGAACTAACTGCATGTGCGCCTCGCTGGGAATATGGCCGGCGCCCGAATCGGTCCGAATCTGGCCTCTCTGTCTGGTGACGGACATGCGATCCTGCCAAACCTCCTTGGGCTTGAGCGGCCGGCCAAAAACAAGAGCCGCATAGATTTTTTTAACCTTACGGGCCTTGAAGTGCTTTCGAATACTGACCGCCAACGCTTCCGTGCGGGCCAATAAAATGATGCCCGAAGTAGCCGAATCCAACCGATTCAACAACCACACCCGTTCATCTTCACCTTTCGAATTTCGATAAGTAAAACACTCCTCATCCAGTGAGTAGGCCGCTTTGATCAACGAGCGCTGCTCCTCCCCGGTTTGATTTGGATGCGACAGGACGCCCACGGGTTTGGAAAGTGCGATCAACCCTTGCGGATCCTCTACGATTACCTGCACCCCTTTACCGAGCGGCGCGTTTGAGGAAAATGGAGAAAGTGTGTTCACAATATTTATTGGTAATGGAAAGTAATGCGAATGGGAGTGCTTTCTCCTAAAATCGTGCGCATCTCGTCGTCCCACTCGCCAAAACCATCAGACATGCGAGCAGGCGCGGCAATCGCCTCGACCGCGACTCCATCCCATAACGGCCCGGCATTGCCGTCGACCTTATCAATCGTGACCGTACCATCTTCGTGTAACGTGAACCAGACCTGCACCCGACTGCCGTCCAGAGGGAACCCTAGGCGCCGCTCAACTTTGGCTCGAATGTCATGAACCCACCCGAGACGGATCACCTCGAGAGAACGGGCAAAATAGTCCCCAAATGTCGTGCGCAAGGCTTCGTGAGCAATGACACCGATATTCTGAGTGCCCGTGACTCGGTTGGAAAATATCGCCGGTTTAAGTTGAGAACGAGCCAAATTAGGGCGCGCGGAAGGACTGGTGGGATTCGGACGGTAATATATCCCTTTGCCCGTTTCCGATGCCTGTTCCGGGTCGGTAATCCCTTCAATCGGTTCATCAATATCAGCCTGGGGATTCTTCGGCAGCTCAACGACATTGGTTCCGATCCCGTCTTCGTTTTCTCCTCGGATGTCTTCGGTGCCGCTCAACGGGTCTTGGGCGAGCGCGGGTTGCTCCTGTTGCTCGGTTGTTTCGACATCCACGGTCTCAAGCGATGGAGGCACAATGGCAACAGGTGGCGTCGGGGCCGCGTCCTCTCCCGATACGATCGAAGTCGACTCGATGTCATCTTCTCCTTCAGTCGAAGGCATGTCCCCTAATTCCTCCGCGGCCTCTTCTTGAGCGAGTTGTTGATTTCGGTCGGAGAAATTCTCCGCTTCATCGGGAGGATTATCAGGTGCGTCGGGGTTGGCATCGACGTAGGTCTCGGGCAACGGCGGTGGAAGCTGAGAAAGCTCGATATCGAAGAGATTCTCTTCCGGACGATTGGCGGCACCGACCGGAGCCGCGTCTGCCCTGAAGTTGCTTTGAAACTTGGGCGCCAACCACACCAATAGAAAGTGGATGATAATTGTGCCCACCAACCCAGCCCGCCACGCCTTACTATAGTGAGGCCCAGAAGTCCAACCGCTCCAGCCTGCCGTAGCAGGACGGGCAGCACGGCGGCGAGACTTTCGGAGCTTGGTGGACGAGCGACGCATCAAATGATAGTTCAGGTCAACAGACCCACTTCGGTCAAAATTTGTTTCGTTTCATCCACGGGTAATCCGATGATATTGCTCAGGGAGCCTTCGTAGTGGTCGACGATAAGCTCACCGTGCTCCTGAATAGCATATCCTCCAGCCTTATCGAGCGTATGCACCTGGGCCAAATACTGCGAAATTACGGCGTCGGTTAATTCCCGAAAGAAAACGCGACTCTCAACCCCCTGATCCAACCGAAACGCTTGGTCGCGATTCCGTAAGGCGAGCCCGGTAAAAACCGAGTGCGGCCTGCCGCTCAATTCCTTCAACATGGCTCGGGCTTCGGCCAGATCGGTCGGTTTATTTAGAACCTGGTCATCAACGAATACCGTCGTATCTGCCCCCAGCACCCACGCGTGTGGATTTCGTTCGGCCACCCAATCCGCCTTCAGGGCTGCATTGTGGGCCACCAACTCACGGGGGTTCCGGTCTCGGCCATCCTGTTCGACCACCTCGGCGACGTGCACTCGAAACGGAATTTTAAGTCGCCCGAGGAGCTCATGACGACGCGGTGAAGCGGAAGCGAGTATTAGGGAAACGAGAGGATCAACCATGGCAGACGGGCAACCAAACGCCGAAGTGCTTCCGGCACAAGTTTGCCCTTGCGGGTTGTCAGCCCGCAATGAACCGCCCAACTTCGCTACTTTCGTCCATGCGCATCGGTCTCGCTCAAATCAATCCTACCGTCGGTCACCTCACAGGAAACCGCGATCTCATCATTGCTGCCTACCGCGATCTCGTGGCGGCTGGGGCCGAACTCGTGGTCTTCCCCGAACTAGCCAGCTGCGGATATCCTCCCCGGGATCTCCTCTTAAAGCGGCGGTTTGGCGATGACGCCGAGGGAGCTTTACTTGAAATTGCGGCGGCCATCGGCTCGGTTCCCGCATTGGTCGGCACGATCGAACGCAATCCCGCCAAGGCTGGTCGACCATTCTTTAATGCCGCCGCGTGGTGCGAAAATGGCGCCATTAAAGGGTTTGCTCGCAAGTGCCTACTCCCGACCTACGATGTATTCGACGAAGATCGATATTTCGAGCCTGCTACTGAGCCCACCATTTTTGAGATAAGAGGTCGGCGTATCGGAGTCACGATCTGCGAAGATATCTGGACTGGATCGAGCTTAATTCCCCGACCACTGTATCGATTCGATCCCGTCGATAGCTTGGCCACGAGCAAACTGGACCTGATGGTCAATCTTTCCGCGAGTCCCTGGCACCACGGCAAAAACGAGGCGCGGCAGCAAATCGTCGCCGACACCGCCAAGCGTCTTAATTGCCCCGTGGCCTACGTCAATGCGGTCGGCGGCAACGATGAACTCGTCTTCGACGGACGTTCATTGGTCGCAAATGCATCGGGTGAAATATTGCATGGCTTGGAAGCGTTTCGAACGGATCAAGCCGTCGTAGACCTAGCAATCCCCTCGTCCGTTCGGGCGACTAGTTTTGCCCAGGAGGATTTGGCCGATGTGAATGATGCGCTGGTTCTCGGGCTGAGAGACTACGCTCAAAAATCGGGTTTCAAAAAAGCCTTGGTCGCTCTCAGCGGTGGGATCGATTCGGCCGTAGTTGCGGTTATAGCAGCTGAGGCGTTCGGGGCCGAAAATGTATTGGGCGTCTCCCTGCCCTCCGCCATCTCTTCATCCCACTCAAAAGACGACGCCCGTCAGTTAGCGGAGAATCTGGGAATGCCATTTAATACGGCGGCGATCGCTACGGCGGTCGAAGCGTGTGAAGCAGCGCTAAAACCACTCTTCAGTGGCCGTCCCGTTGATGTCACCGAGGAGAACATCCAGGCTCGTATTCGCGGGGTGCTGATGATGGCGCTTTCAAATAAGTTTGGTTCCTTACTCCTCACGACCGGAAACAAGAGTGAGATCGCGGTGGGTTATTGCACCCTCTACGGCGACATGTGTGGCGGACTCGCGGTGATTTCGGATGTGTTTAAGACGCAGGTCTTCGATCTCGCTCGTTGGATGAATCGCGACCGGGAAATTATTCCGTGGAATACAATCAACAAACCTCCCAGTGCCGAACTTCGGCCCGGTCAAGAAGATCAGGATAGTCTGCCTCCCTACGATATATTGGACGCAATTTTGCGAAGTTACGTCGAAGAAGGATTGTCCCGCCGAGATCTGATCGGCCAAGGATTTGAAACCGATGCGGTCCACGACATGACCCGCAAAGTTGATCTCAATGAATACAAACGAAAACAAGCGGCGCCGGGACTTAAAATCACTCCCCTCGCCTTTGGGGTCGGTCGCCGTATCCCGATCGTGCAAAAATACGTCAATTGATCGGCCCACTGCTTTTGCCCCACTTTAAAAGAAAAACATGACAACTTCTGAAGATCTCTTTGCTCGCGCTAAACGACTCATTCCCGGTGGGGTAAATTCCCCCGTGCGGGCTTTCCGCTCTGTTGGTGGAGCACCATTTTTCGTGGAATCAGCCCAAGGGGCGACCTTAACCACAGCCGACGGAAAAGAGCTCATCGATTTCGTATGCACCTGGGGGCCGGCGATCCATGGACACAACCACCCGGTTATCCGTGAAGCCATTGCCAAGGCGCTGGTCAATGGCACCTCCTTTGGCACGCCCAACCCGTATGAGGTGGAAATGGCGGAGTTGATCGCGGAGATGGTGCCGGCGATCAAGAAAGTGCGGATGTGCAACAGTGGCACCGAAGCCACAATGTCAGCCATCCGTTTGGCCCGAGGATTCACGGGGCGCGATAAGATCATCAAGTTTGCGGGCTGTTATCATGGGCACTCCGACTCGCTGCTCATCAAGGCCGGCTCAGGCGCATTGACCCACGGACATCCCGACAGTGCTGGCGTGCCAGCTTCGTTCGCCCGTGAAACCATCGTGCTCCCTTTCAATGACCGGGCTGCCGTCGAGAAAGCCTATGCCGCTAACCCCGATGCGATCGCCGGTATCATCCTGGAGCCCTATCCGGCCAACGTCGGCCTGATTCGGCCGGCTGAGGGGTATCTGAGATTTTTGCGCGAAATCACCAAACAACATGAATCCGTCCTGATTTTCGACGAAGTCATGACGGGATTTCGTTTGGCACAGGGAGGCGTGCAGGAGATCGAGCAAATCACTCCGGACCTCACGACATTAGGCAAAATCATCGGCGGCGGACTACCGGTGGGAGCCTTTGGGGGACGAGCCGATATTATGGATTTTCTCGCCCCTGAAGGCCCCGTTTATCAGGCTGGCACCCTGAGCGGTAACCCCCTCGCCATGGCGGCAGGCATCGCGGCTTTGAAACTCCTGCAGATTGACGGTGTCTACGAGAGCCTGAACACCCTAGGGCAGAAAATCCAATCAGCATTGAGCGAGGCTTTAACCGCTCGTGGCATCGCGCATCAAGTTCCCCAAAAGGGCTCGATGTGGTGCACTTTCTTTACCGATACTCCCGCGTGCGATCTGGTTTCGGCCCAGACCACCGACGCTGAATTATTCGGGCGCTTTTTTCGCGGTTGCTTAGATGCGGGGGTCTACTTGCCGCCCAGTGCATTTGAGACATGCTTCATCAGCACCGCCCATGAAGGAGCCGCGATCGATCGCGCCTGTGATATCATGACGGGTGTGATTAAAAAACTGTGATTCATTTCCGCTTAGCTTTTCGAGTTCATCTCTCCGCCGTTGCAGCGCTTTGCTTGGCCATGGGCGCGAATGCCGCGCTCAGTGAGCAGCCCATAAATTCGCCGATTCTTGCCCTGGAAGAATTACAGGCAGGAATGCAGGGCGAGGTCTGGACAGTTTTTCGCGGCACTGAACCCGAAGCCTTCTCCGTTGAAGTGACCGGAGTGATTCAGAACGCGCTGGGCCCTGGTAAATCAATGATCCTTTGCGAGCTCACGGATGAGCGGGTGCAACATATGGGAGCTGTTGCAGGAATGAGTGGCAGTCCACTTTACATCGACGGTCGATTTGCGGGAGCGTTGTCCTATCAGGTGCAGCGTTTTGAAACCGTGCGATTTGCCGGATTTACTCCGGCCGAAGATCTGTTGGAGGTTCGGCGAATAGCCGACAACTCAGATCGAAGCTCTCCTTCAGGCCCTCTCCCCGTCGGAACAAAAGCCACGAACCTAGATTCACGAAACGATGGCCTCACTCCTTTAAGTCCGGTATTCAGCATCGGAGGCCTCGCTCCGCAGGTCGCGGAATTGATGGCCCAACCGTTAGCGGAGTTGGGCATAGCCACCACGACACTCGGCGGATCACTTGATACTTCAGGAGATACCCATTCGGGAGAACCTATTCAGTTAACCGCCGGACAAGCGGTCGGTGCTGCCCTCGCAATTGGAGACATCACGATGGCAGGAACGGGGACCGTTTCTCAAGTTGATGGCACCCGCGTATTGGCCTTTGGCCATCCGCTCCTCGGGCTCGGTGAAGTTGAAATGCCGATGACCGCGGCGGAGATCGTTACGATCTTACCCTCAAACATGAGTTCGGTTAAAATTTCGAATACCGGCGCAGTAATCGGCACCGTTCGTCAAGATCGCCTATCCGCTATCTACGGGGAGCTTGGTGAAGGCCCGGTGATGATTCCGGTGACCGTGCATACCCCGTATCGCACCCTGGAGTTTTCGACCGTTCGCCACCCCCAAATCACTCCAATGATAACCGCAATGGGGTTATCCCAGGCCGTGCTTGGCTCCAATGATTCTGGTTTGGTGGCCGGGTTTTCGGTCGAGGCCCGCATTGATTTTTCCGGTGGTGAAAAACTCATTATGGAGCAGCTTTATGCGGGCCCAAAAAGTTTTCGGGACGGACTAAATGGACTCACCCGAGACCTGTCTACCTGGCTGCAAAACCCCGTAGAGGAAGCATTCCCCGAACGCGTAGTTTTTTCCGTCTCCGAGTTGCCGGTAAACCCGACAACTAGTTTGGATAATGTTCGCCTGTCGCACCGATCAGCCCGTCCCGGCGAATCGGTTTCAGTAACCCTCTCCTTACGTAATTTCCAATCACAACCCTGGGCGGCATCGATCGACATCCCCATTCAACCAGATTGGGTGGGTGAAACCCTAGAAGTAGTCATCACCAATGGCCCCACGCTCGACCTGCTCACCGGGGGACAACGCACCTACCCCGTCAGCCAGATTCGTGATTTCTCAACCTACCTTGACGTGCTTCGCGCTCAACGAGCGCCCGACGGAATCTATGTCGCGGTGCTGACGCCGACTGAGGTCTTTCTCGATCAAACCGGCACCACTCTAGAGCTTCCGGGATCATTGGCTCGAATTGCCGGCGGTGCTGATGAGGCAAGATTCACCCAACGAAAAGCCCGCGAAGTTCTGTGGGAATCACATCTTTTGGACGACCGCCTCGTCCCCGGACTCGTTCGCCGTCCTTTAGTGGTAACTGACTAATTTTTTTATGAAGCGACTCCTCGCCCTCTTTATCACTTCGCTGGTCATCGGCGGTTCTCTAATAGCCGATTCGGCGGTTACTTTTTCTAAGAGCCAAAACCTAAACTTTTATCGAGAGGTGCCTTCGCGCGATCTCAAGGGACTAGCCATCCGCTCGGACGGGCGAATCATCACGGGCCCTCAATTGAGTGCATTGGCCGGAAACCCGGTGGCTGACCTTTGGTGGGATATTGAAGCGGTCTCCGATCAACGTTGGTTGGTGGGAACCGGGCCGAGTGGGAAGATTTTGGAAATCGAAGTGGATGCCTCAGGCGGCACCTTTTCCGCCGCGCCATGGGCGGAAACAGGCGGAAATCACGTGTTTACCTTGAAACACCTTTCGAACGGTATGGCCGTAGCCGGAACCGCTCCCGACGCCACCCTTTTAATCTTGAACAAGAGCGGGGAAGAACAGGCATCCGTGGCTCTCCCCGCAGATTCAATTCTGGATATTCTAATCGACGACGCGCAGAAAAATATTTGGGTATCCACGGGAAATCCAGGATCCATCTATCACATTAATTTGAGGCAATTACTCAAATCCGGGCCGGAAGACTCTCTCGACGATCGGGGTGTCGAACTTTGGGGCAAAGTGCGCGACCGCAATATCCGTCAACTCGCCTGGAACTCAAACGGTCGAATTTTGGCCGGATCAGCCCCCAGTGGAAACCTCTATGAGTTTCCGAAGGCAGGTGGAGACCCGTTAATTCTCCTGGATCAGGAAAGTGGTGAGATTACCGACATATTCCTGAGTGAAAACGGTGATATTTATACGACCCTGGTCTCAGCGAAAGGCACCGCGACTCGGCGTATTTCAGGCTCGACTAACGTTACGCCGACCACGGAAACGACCGAAAAGAAAGCGGACGGAGAACCCACCGCTCCCTCCCCCGCCCCTTCCATTATGGAAGCGCCACCGGTTGTTAAATTCTCCGGCCGGAGCCAACTCTTTAAAATTCCAGCCGATCGAGGTCTGCCGGAATCGCTATCGAGTCGAAGTAACTTGGCCATGTATCAAATCGTGCCTTACCGCGATCTGTTGATACTCCCGGGTGGAGATGATGGTGAACTTTCCGGTTACGATCCGGCCGAACGACGCGCCATTTCATTCGCGGGGAGTAACTCAGCTCAAATCTCGGAAATCGTTGCGATGGATTCCGGGTCGGATTTTCTAGCCATCACGAACAACCCAGCCGGCTTAAGCTTACTGAGATTTTCTGATGCAAATGCTCGAGAGGCCACCACTCGGCGCATCAACCTACTGTCTCCCAGCGAAATCGGCGCACTGCGCTTTAATCGAATCCGAAATTTGGATCGCGCAGATCTAACGGTGCATATGCGCGCTAACCGGGGCCGAGACTTAGTCGAAGGATGGACCCCATGGACCGAAGCGTTGCAAAGGCATGATGGTTGGTTGGCTCCCGGACTTACGGGGCAGTTTCTGCAGATCAAAATTGAGCTACCAAGTTCACTCGAAGCGTCCGTCGAACTTGATCAAGCGGAGGTCTACTTTGTGCCCCAGAATCGTCGACCCGTATTGAAATCATTTCGCCTAATTTCTCCCAATTTTGGTTTGGTCGCTCGAACCAGCAGCACCGGCAACACCCCCAATATGACTCTGGGACAAGTTATCGGGACATCTCCCTCCGCCAACAAATCTGAATCGGAAAGACGTCGTCAATCTCTACTGGCCAGTCAAGTCGTCCCGCAACCTGGGGCCCAAGTGGTGATGTGGACCACGAGTGACGCGGATAACGACAACCTCGTCTCCACGTTCTCTATCCGAGCTGAAGGCAAGACGGAATGGACGGATCTAGCGATTGAAACCGATGCCGAATGGTTTCAGTTCGACCGCACCACCTTGGAGGAAGGCACGTATTTCACGCGGTTAGTTTTAAGTGAGCGGGCCCCTCGAGCTCTAGCCCAAAGACGCTCCGTTACTTTCCAAACCGACGATTTGGTGATCGATCTCACGCCGCCGGATATCACCAAATTTGAGCTAACCCGTGAATCAAGTTTCCTCGGGATCACCATAGCTGGAACGGATCAGGTATCACTGATCGCCGGCGCAAAACTGGTATTCAACAGCGGGCTCGAAATTGAACTCGGACAACCCGCGGATGGAATTCTGGACAGTCCGTCGGAGACATTTACGACCCAAGTGCGACTGGATACTTTGGGGCCCGCAACCAGTGTCGAAGTTTACTTAGAAGATGAAGCCGGTAATGTTGTTTCCGAACGGCATCCGTTGCATTAATTACCTTCAGTTCAAGCGCGAGGATGCGCTTGGCGATGCACTTCTTTGAGGCGCGCCACACTTACGTGAGTGTAAATTTGGGTGGTGGACAAACTAGCGTGCCCCAGTAGCTCTTGCACGAGCCGTAAGTCGGCCCCCGCGTTCAGCAGATGAGTCGCATAGCTGTGACGGATCTTGTGGGGCGTAATATCCGAAGGTAAGTCAGCTAACGCTAAATACCTCTTCAACATGAGTTGGACTTCCCGTGGGCCGAGTGGTTGCCCCTTCGATCCCGTCACGACGCGATCACGTGGTGCGGAATTTTTAGAAAATTGGTTTTGCCAGCGCCCTAACACGGCCATGCATACCTCTCCGAGTGGACAAATTCGTTCCTTTCCTCCCTTACCCATTATGCGGGCACTGCCGGAGGCGAACTCAATATCGGAGTAAGTTAAGGCACACAGTTCACTTACCCGTAGCCCTGCGCCGTAGAGCAATTCCATGACGAGGCGATCGCGCCACGAGGTGAATTCATCAATTGATTCGTTTTCCAATAACCGTTGAGGGCCGAGCAACAGCGCCTCCATCTGTTTTTCGGTCAAAAACTTGGGCAGACGTTTCACTAAACGAGGTAAAGGAATGCCGGTGAGAGGATTCCTCAGCATGCGTTTGCGAGTCACCCAGTATCTAAAAAAGGACCTCAATCCAGACACATGGAGATGAAGCGTGCGCCGATCGAACCGGCGCTGGGCCTCTACCACGTAGTCCCGCATCTCTCGGCGGGTCAGTTCGTCGAAAGGCTTTTCGACCATTTTAGAATCGTCCAACCACTGGTAGAAATCTCTAAAAGCGTGCTCGTAATTACGAACCGTGTGGACCGAGTAACGCCGTTCCTTGGATAACCAATCCAGATACGAAACAAGCCATGCCTCCCGAACTCCAGGGGGCATCTCTCGCCGCTCAGTCGTCTTGGTTGAGCGCTTCAACATCTGTAATAACCGTGTTTATATGACGACGCAACGCGCCCTCTGGGTCCATTCCACGCGCCCGGGCTGCTGCGGCCAACACCCATAACCGGCGGCCCAATTCTTCTTCGGTAAGTTGCTCGGCGATCTCGGAAACTTCCTCGGCTTGGGCAGATTCTGGAATCTTCAATTTCCCTTTGACGATTTGTTTCCACGCCGCTTCCGCGAACATCGTAGCCGGTAGTCTCGGAGGCTGAGCTTTAAAAAGCCCTTTGCTCGGGACTCCATGCTTCTTTTCTTGAGCCTTTATTTCCTCCCATTTGGTGATCACTTGTCCCGCCGTATCCAAGCGAGCATGGTCGCCGAAGACATGAGGGTGCCTTCGGACCAGTTTCTCATTCACGTCACGAGCAACATCCTCGAGATCGAACAAGCCGGCTTCCTCGGCAATCTGAGCGTGGAAATAGACTTGGATGAGAACATCTCCCAATTCCTCGCGCATGTGCGGCAGGTCCGCCCGGTCAATGGTATCGATCAATTCGCTTACTTCATCAATGAGGCAACGCACCAAGGACTCGTGGGTTTGCTCCTGATCCCAGGGACAACCATCGGGAGCCCTGAGCCGCGCAATCGTTTGACGGAGTTCATGCAAATTGCTCATGAAATCACCCAAACTGCGAATCCCCCGAAACACACGCAAAAGTGAAGACCAGACGCCATAATTCGAAAAAGTCACGCCTCCGCTCGGCCTTCAGGGGACGGAAGTGAAATTCAAGACTGGTTATCGCGAACAACGTGTGTTTCGTGGAATCCTCAATGGCTGATAAGTTAACTGAAATCATGGCGTGGAAACGCAAGGAGGTAGCGCCTCGGATGCGTGATGTATCCCTGGAGGAACTGAGCACCCTAAATGCCGGGCTTCCCTCCCCACCTTCATTTATATCCGCCCTCCGTCGGCCCGATCAAAACCTCGCCGTAATTGCGGAAATCAAACGTAAGTCGCCCTCGGCTGGTGAAATTGCCCCGGGAATTGACGCACCAACCCAAGCCGCTCGTTACCAAAGTGCCGGGGCTGATTGCCTCTCAGTCCTAACGGACACCAAGTTTTTCGGAGGCACGCTTACCGACCTGAAGGATGTGACTCATTCTTTTGAATCATGCCCGCCCGCGGTGCCCTGCTTGCGCAAAGATTTCATGGTCCACCCGATTCAAGTTCGCGAAGCGCGGGAATCTGGAGCCAGTGCGATTTTGATCATCGTTCGAGCGCTATCCGACCATGAGATACGCTGGTTATATCAGTCCGCAAACGCGGCCGGCTTGGATTCGCTATTTGAGGTTCATGCCGAGGATGAACTCGAGCGCGCGGTCGCGCATGAAGCGAAGATCATCGGCGTGAACAACCGGGATCTGGCGATATTTAAAACAGACATTGGTCTGAGCGAAAAGCTCATCCCTCAATTCCCCACGAGTGTGGTCGCACTCAGTGAGAGCGGAATCCACACTGCGGCTGACGCCGCCCGAGCCAAAGCCTGCGGAGCCCACGGAGTGCTCGTCGGTGAATCGTTGATGAAGTCCAACGATCCGGCCGGACTGCTGGAATCATTCCGCTAATTTGACGCAAAAAAAAGACGGACCCGAAGGTCCGTCTTAAAAGTATTTTTGCGAACCTGCGGTTTAGGCAGATTTCTCGTCGAACATGTGCACATCGCTTTGCGGATAAGGGATCGAGCAGCCAGCAGCTTCCAGGTCGAGCTTCAGGCGTTCGGTCATATCCATCTTCGTCATGAGAAAGTCTGGGGACTTAACCCAGAACCACACCACGATATCGACGCTACTTTCGCCGAGATTCATCACCCCAACAATAGCATCAGGATCTTTCAGGACGCGTTCGTCAGATTTCAGGGCGTTCCAGATGGTCTCTTTTGCCACCTTAAGATCGTCGTTATAGCTTACGCCCATAGTCAGATCGATTCGGCGCGTATCTTTAACCGAATAGTTCACAATCGTTCCACCGGTAATTTGACCATTAGGCACGATCACAACCTGATTCTGTGGCGTGCGCATGTTCGTGTTGAAGATGCTGATTTCTTCCACGATGCCCTTGGTTCCACCGGCTTCAATGAAGTCACCCACTTTGTAGGGACGGAAGAATATGATCATCGCGCCAGAAGCGAAGTTCGCCAATGACCCTTGGAGAGCCAAACCAACGGCCAGTCCAGCGGCACCGAGAATAGCGACGAAAGAGGTCGTGTTGATGCCCAATTTCCCCAGCGCGGCCATAACCACAACCAAGGTCATCAAGATTTTGGCAATCTCGCAGAGGAAACCAGCCAAGGTTTCGTCCATTCCGCTCTTAACGAAGCCTTTTCGCAGCATTCCGGTGAGGATCCTCGCGATCATGCGACCGATAATAAAAATGGCCAAGGCCATCACGATATTGATGGCCCAGTCGACACCGTCGGTCATGAGCCATTGTTTTACTGCATGAGTGGAATCTTCCATGAGGGGTAATCAGGTTAACTTTTTTGACTAGGTTCAATACCCTATATTGACGCATAGATTGACCTGAATGTGAGCAGAGATTGAAGTTATGGCAATGGCGATGACTCCCACCGAAACCAGTTCCGTGCTCAAGCAGCTGGAGCATCGTCCTCGTAAGAACTTGGGACAGAACTTTCTGGTAGATAGCAATATCGTCGAAAAATCCCTCAAGCTCGCTCAGGTGAGTCAGGGAGACTCTATCGTGGAAATCGGCCCGGGTCTAGGGACCTTGACCGAGACGCTCTTGCAAGCTGGCGCTCACGTTTGGGCTATCGAATATGACCCAAAACTGACCGATCACCTTCGAACCCATCTCCTCCCCCAGTATCCTGAGACTTTAAATTTGATGGAAGGTGATGCGCTCGATCATCCCCGGGCCAATTTAACTGAATCGATTGTGACTGAATCCGGTTACAAAGTCGTGGCCAACCTGCCCTACGCCATCTCCACGCCGTGGTTAGATGCCATGTTACAGACTCCTTTGGCGACGCGAATGGTGCTCATGTTACAACGGGAAGCTGCGGATCGTTTTGCCGCCGACCCCGGAAGCAAACAATTCGGATCTATTTCCATTTTCCTACAGTCCGTCTATGCTATCGATCCGGGACACAAGGTGCCAGCAAACTGTTTTTTTCCGCGTCCGGATGTGGAGTCTTACCTCCTTAATATTCGGTTAAAGTCGGATCCTTTCCTCTTCGATTCGAAGACCAAAACTCTAATTCGCGAGTGTTTCCAACAGCGACGAAAACAGATCGGGGCGTTACTACGGAAGAAACTGCCCGACGGAGGTAAGTCGTGGATAGATTCGCTGCGAAACGAAGGACTCGATCATCGCGCACGACCCGAACAAATTCCGACCGTCGCCTGGCAAAGACTTAAGGCCGAATAGACCCGTTCAATCCAACTGCACTTGGAGGCGTGGTGTTCCCGTGCGTAAAAGTGGGAAAAGACCGCCGAGGAATATCAACACTCCGGCTATCTCCATCGACTCTTCCAGAGCGGTCCAGAGATTGTAGGCCAGCGTATTTAGTTCGTCGTTTTCCAGATATGGATCCGTCAGCACCTCGACGCCAAGGGCTCCGCCCAAATAGACGGCCCCGGCCAGCACAAAACGAATCGCAAGGGGTCGAGGTAGCTTGAGTAGAAACGGGACAAAGTAGAGCCCAGCCAATCCAGCCACAATCGCTCCAGGGATCGTCCATGACATATCTCCCATCATATCGATGCTGTTGAGCGTCTCATGCATCCCGGCAATTTCGTCGATAGAGAGCAGGAGGAAACCGACCGACAACAGATACCAGCGCTCCACCAGCGATGAGTCACTCGATTGTAGGGTCCGCGCATTAACCCATAGGCTAACCGAGGTCAGGAGCAGCAGCATCGCCGAGAACCACGTAGGGAAACTGTCCTCTTCATCCACATCAAATATCTGCCGGGCCAACCAAGGCAGATCGGTGTATAAATAATGCACCAGATTCAGGATGACATGAATCGCGACCAATCCAACGGCGACACCCCAGAGCACCCAGAGTAAGCGGGACAAGTTTAGGTTAAAGGATGGTGACAAGATAAAATGAGGTTACTCAATTTCCTCGCGCTTGAGGAGGTTGAATTTATCTGAACACAAAAAGGGCCTCACATTCATGAGACCCGAAATTTGCGAGCTGTTTAAACAGTTAATTATCCGCCGAAACTCCAGGAATTCCACCAGTTGATACACGCCTGGTAAACGCTCGTGGATGATTTGTTGGATTTACCACTTTTATTCGACTTTCTACCGTCGTCAGATTTGGAGCTCTTGGAGCTGCGTTCGGTTTTGAGGCCCTTGTCCGATTTACCTGATTTGTCGGATTTGCCCCACTTATCAGATTTGTCACTCTTGTCGGACTTACCCGATTTGTCGCTTTTACCCGACTTATCAGACTTTCCACTCTTGTCGGGTTTATTAGATTTCCCGCTCTTATCTGACTTACCTGATTTGTCACTCTTGTCGGATTTACCCGACTTATCGGATATTCCACTCTTAACCGACTTGTCGCTCTTATCGGATTTGCCGGAAAGTTTGGTGCGGAATAGCTTTGATCCGAGGGACCTATATTCGAGCGAACCCGGAGCAGCTGGGCGGTATACTTCCACGCGATACTCGTGAGCTTCATTCCGATCGGTGCGGAAATTTTTGTGATACATCGGCCCTGTGATCTTGTAGGTCTCATTGTTCGGGTTCTGACCTGAAGGATAGAGCGTAGCGTCACCGTTTGGTTCAATGTTGATCGCGATCACGACCCCGTCGTCCAAGATATATTCACCGTCTTCGATACAGCGTAACTTAAATTTGATCGGCAGTTTTTGACCGGCGTTGAGGATCTTGCCCAACGTAATGGGGCGCAGCCATTGAATCTCTGCAGTGCAATTTTCATTGGTCACTGGGTCATCGCTTTCAATGACATTGACCGTAATTTGATCAAAAGCAGTTTCACCGCGATCAGAAGTTGCGGTGACTACGATCACAAAGGTTTCAGTAGCGCTCGAGTTGAGGGTGCCAATTCCCGTGACTGCAGCTGATTCGAGGCCACTCGTCGTGGTGACGAATGGTGAACCATTTACGGTCACGTCGATTTGAGTGATCGTGCCCGCTGCAATCGAAGAGGCGTAGGTGAAGTCGATTTGGGAAACCGGATCGCTTTCGAAACGGTTGACCGTTAAGCCATCGTCAGGCGTTAGAATGGTAACCGTTGGCTTGGCGATCTCTTCAACCGTGAAGGACGTGGAGGCTACGGCTAGGCCATATGCCGTGGTGGCTGTGGCCGTGATGGTGTAGGAACCGGGGACCGAGATCAGCAATTCGCTGGTGCCCGGTAGTCAAGGGAGTCGAAATACCATCTAATGTGATCGAGATGTCAGTGACAGGCGTGGTATCCAACGAGCCGGTGAGGGTGTCGATCACACCGAAGTCAGTGGCCGCGGTGAAGGTGACCGGAACCGTCGAGCCAGCGGAGCCGGTTTCGAAGGTGTAGCTTGAGCCGTTTGGCAAATTGACCCCTACCGTGGGTGGCGTAGCGGTGATTTCGTTAACCACCACCGCAACACTGTCGGAGGCCGTCAGGCCTTGATCGCTGGTGACGGTAACGGCAATGGTGTAAGAATCGCTACCGAGGGCGGAGATGATACCGTCAACCGCAATGGCAGCTGAGCCTTCGCCCGTAACGTTGGAAGTGTAGCTTACCGTGTCACCGGAACCCGAGGTGATGGTGAGAGCGACGGTTTCGATATTTCCGAAAATGATACCACCAGCGATCGTATAATCGATCATGGTAGCGAGGTCACCCGCGATACGTTGGTAAGAAGTGCCATCAATTGGCGATGTGATACTCACCGTTGGATTTGGGTAAACCGCTTCGATCGTGAAAGTAACTGCATCCGTGGCCGAATCCGAGTTGGGCGTAATGCTAGGATGGTTCGAAAGATCAGATGGGTTGTTCGTTGTCTCGGCGATGACGGTGTAGGTGCCGGCGGTGCCAAACCACGTGCCGTTGCCGGTTGGGTTAAGTTGGCCAATTGAACAGTCGGCGAGAGTCACGGAGTTTCCGCCAATCTCAGCGGTTAAGGTCTGAATGCCCTCAATCGCACGCCCATTTTCCAGCGTCGCTGCGGTAACACTTACCGGGATACTTACTCCGGTTTCAGATCCGAGGTTGTAAGTGAAGACCTGACCCTCGGTTGGACCGCTGATTGCAATCGTAGGAGCAGGCAGATGTCGGAATACCTCGAATGGCGAGGAAGTGAAGGCGTCGCCTACCGAATTGGATGCTGCTACCGTAATATCGTAGATTCCACCATCGGTGTAATCTAGCGTTATAGCCCAGTAACGAAGGTGGAATTGAGTCCTAGAATATTCGAAGCAGCCGTGACGTCCCCGCGATCCGTGACCGATATGGAAAAGTCGGTGATGGGGTATCCTTCTTCGGCTTGGCCAGTCACCAGAATCGGAACTTGAACGGGATCACCGCCAATATTGTAAACAAAGAGTTCGATCTCTCCGGGAGAAGCAATAGCCGGAACTGGAGGGGATCCGTCGATAACAGGATCACCTCGTCGCATTGATGAAAGTGCCAGCATTGCGGATTGTGCCTAGATTCTCCGACGGAAAGTCTTCGACCAGCATCTTGTAGCCATAGGCTCCACTGAATGCATCTGATGAACCCTGATAAATGATTCCGATGGTCTTGGTTTGGCCTGATGCGGTGAAACAATTCCGGTGTCGGCCTCGGAGGCGTTCAACGAAGCGTTGTAGGTCAAAGTCTGCAGGCCATTTAACACCCCACTTGTCTCTCCGACAATTCCCACTAACCAGGGACGCACAATGGACTCGTCGTAATCCGCAAGTTCGTCCGCCCACGGAACCATGACGCCATCATCATTTTCGATCAACGGTGTCACTGTCCCTAGTGGCAGTTCCAGGATTCCTTTAATGTGGGACAACGCCACTTCATCCGCGACTCCACCGGGTAAGGCCTCGTTATTGAAGCGAACGGCGGCTGTCGTCTCTCCGGTCACGGTGTTCGGCGAGGATACATCCACGATGTGGAAATGGTAAACCGGCGAAGCACCTTCCACTCGGACGGACTCGGGAAAATATCCGACTGAGGTGGTTGGCCGTTGCGCTTGGGCCGTGAAAGCCAGCGTTGAGGCAATGAGTCCGAGCGAAAGTCTGGGGAGGAATCTTTTCATGATTAGGAAGGGCTGATGCCAATGTGAAACAATAACACCGGAATTGCCTAGGTAATAAACCCTACTTTAGGTGAAAACGGGCCTATTCATGTAAATGAAATTTCACTTAATGTCCTATTTTAACGCAAACCCCATGCGTAAGAGATGATTTTTAGCGAATTCATCTGGAGAACTTAGGTCACTCGAGGTAAGCGGAAAACTCCGTAAACCTATTTCATCGTGGAAGAACCACAATGTATCGGCCGTAGCATGCACCCCTAATGCGGTGTGGCACCCTCCTCCCAAGAGCGATTGAAACGCCCGTTCCACGGCAACATTTTGCAAGGTTTCGGCATCCAAAATTGCTGAAAATTTTTGCTGATTTTCTGAACGGCACTGAATTGCAACCGCTGCCTGCCCGACCGCCGGAACCATCGATTCGACCCCTAAAACTCGGAATTCGGTCCCCGGCCATGAGCCAATACCGAGGCGGGAAAGTCCCGCTGCCGCCAATACGGTGGCTTCGGCGACGCCATCTTGGCCGATCTTACGCAACCGGGTGTCCACATTGCCGCGGATTTCCGAAAATTCGATATTCGGATAAAGCATACCCAACTGGAGCCGGCGTCGGGGACTTCCGGTTGCGACGGTTTGTGGTTCTTCAATTCCTTTCCGCACCACTAATACATCACGGGGATCAACCCGCGGCAAATACCCCGCCACGACCAAACCTTCCGGTTGGTCCCCTGGCAGGTCTTTCGCGCTGTGCACCGCTATGTCGGCCCGCTTCTCGAGTAACGCCTCCTCCAGTTCCTTGGTGAAGAGTCCCTTCCCTCCCTTTTCTTCCAGTGACCAAGCCGCTTGTCGGTCTCCCGTGGTCGTGATCGTTAATAACTCGACCTCCACGCCGAGAGCTTGCTGCAGATGCGCGGCCACTTGATGGGTCTGCGCGAGGGCCAACGGACTTTTACGGGTGGCTAGGGTTAATTTATCCATGATCGGGCGGGGTTTGAATGCTCCAAAAAGAAAGCGGGCCACGATGAGCAGCAAGCGAACTCGCAACTCGTCGTGACCCGAAAGTCTAACCAGAAGTAAATCTAGAAACGCTTAGTAGCTGGCCGCAACGCCCTTGATGTTCTTCTTGGCCATCCAAGGCATCATGGAACGCAGGCGAGCACCGGTCTTCTCGATCTGGTGCTTTTCGCCGGCCTTGAGGAGCTTGTTGTATTTCTTCAAGCCACCCTTGTGCTCGCGCACCCATTGTTTGGTGAACTTACCGGTCTGGATCTCATCAAGGATCTTCTTCATCTCAGCCTTAACGTCGGCGTTGATGACCCGAGGGCCACGCGTGATGTCACCATATTTGGCAGTCTCGGAAATCGAGAAACGCATTCCCGCGATACCGGACTCATACATGAGATCACAGATGAGCTTCAGCTCGTGCAAACACTCGAAGTAAGCCATTTCAGGCTGATACCCGGCTTCAACCAGAGTCTCAAATCCAGCTTGCACGAGGGCACTGGCGCCACCGCAGAGCACGGCTTGCTCGCCGAAGAGATCGGTCTCGGTTTCTTCCTTGAATGTGGTTTGGAGCACACCCGCACGGGTTGATCCGATGCCCTTGGCCCAAGCGAGTGCCACTTTCTTGGCCTTGCGGGACTTGTTTTGGTGCACCGCGATAAGAGCAGGCATACCTTTTCCCTCTTGATACAGACGACGGACCATGTGGCCCGGGCCCTTTGGCGCGACCATGATGCAGTCCACGTCCTCAGGAAGCTTGATCAAGTCGAAGTGCACCGCGAGTCCGTGCGAGAAGAGCAGCGTCTTCCCTTCCTTCAGGTTCGGAGCGATTTCGTTCTCGTAGACCTCGGCCTGAACCATGTCGGGCAAAGCGACCATGATCACGTCAGCGCGTTTTACGGCTTGGGACGTGACATAAACTTTGAACCCTTGTTTGCGGGCGACGCTGGCGGACTTCGAACCCTTGTAGAGTCCGATGATCACGTTGACGCCGGAGTCCTTCAGATTCAACGCGTGAGCGTGTCCTTGGGAACCGTATCCGATCACGGCGACGGTCTTATTCTTGAGGATGGCGAGATCGGCATCCTTGTCGGTGTATACTTTGGCAGGCATGTTAGTTTTCCAGTGGGGGTTGAGTTAAAATAGTATGCGGTAGCTTCAGCGCGTCAGGGCTAACTGACCGGTTCGGGCCAATTCACTGATTCCAAAGGGTTCGATCAGGCCGAGAAAGGCGGAAACCTTATTTTTATTGCCGGTCATTTCGACAATCACCTCGTTGGCCGCGACGTTCACGATCTTGGCGCGGAAGATATCGCAGATTTGAATAATCTCCGAACGGGTGTTCGTATCGGCCTTGATTTTTGCCAGGAGGAGTTCGCGCAAAACGGCCTCACCGGTTTTGAAGTCCGTCACTTCGACGACGTTTACCAATTTCCGTAATTGCTTGATCGCTAGGTCGAGCGAGGAATCGCCTCCCTTTAATACCACCGTGATCCGGGAAAACCCCGCGTCTTGAGTAGGCGCGACATTCAGGGAGTCGATGTTAAAACCGCGGCCGGAGAACATGCCGGAAACGCGGGCTAGCACACCGAACTGATTCTCAACGAGGACGGATATCGTATGAAGCATGGGATGGAATTGTTTGGTGACTGAGAGAGGTTTGATGGAAGCTGAAACGGTCATGGGATCACCTCCCGCCAAGGCAGGATTTGATCTGGTAGACGCCGAGGGACTCGAACCCCCGACCCTCTCGGTGTAAACGAGATGCTCTAACCAACTGAGCTAGGCGTCCTAACCGACGGCGGACATAAGCGTTTCGGAGGGCTCTCTGACAAGGGTAAATTACAGTGATTGTTGGGTTCGCCTCAGAATTGAGGGGGCGGAGCAGTCGGTTTTAACCACCCTTCGGCCATCATCAGCTCGGCATTTTGCACTGCATTTAAGGCAGCACCTTTCCACAAATTGTCCCCTGTAACCCAAAAAGAGAGCCCATTATCGAACGCAGAATCCACCCGAATACGACCTACCCCGCATTTCACCTTTTCGGCAAAATCGACGGGGGTCGGAAAAAGTTCGTTTTCTGGATCATCGACGAGTTCAGCGCCAGGAAAGGCAGCCACGGCGGCGCGCGCCTGAGCCACGTCCACCGGGCGTTCGAATTCCGCGCTGACTGAAATCGAATGCGCCCGCACGACCGGCACCCGCACGCAAGTCGCAGAAATCTTGATATCTGGCAGTCCCATGATCTTGCGGGTTTCGTCAGCTATCTTGGTCTCTTCCCCCGTGTATCCGTCGTCACCAAAAGTATCGACCTGAGGAATGCAGTTATAGGCGATCTGATGCGCATACACTTTATGTTTGAGTGGTTCGCCGTGCACCGAAGCCAACACCTGAGCCTCGAGCTCCTCGAGCGCCTCAGCGCCTGTGCCGGAAACGGACTGGTAGGTGGAAACAAAAATGCGCTTCAGGCCGAATGCCTGGTGAAGCGGCCACAGTCCCATCAGCATCACGGCCGTCGAACAATTTGGATTAGCCACAATTCCGCCGTGCTGCTTCAGCCTCTCGGGATTGATCTCGGGAATCACCAACGGCACGTCCTCGCGCATTCGTAGGGCCGAACTTTTGTCGATCACCACGCAGCCCGCGGCCATCGCATCGGGCGCCAGAGCCTGGGTGACTTCACCACTCGTCGCAAAAAAGGCCAAATCAACCCCGGCGAATACGCCCGGCTTAGCCTCCTCCACCGTCAAAGTCTGATCACCGACGGTAAATTCTTTACCCACCGAACGGGCCGAGGCGAACAGTCGTAACTGGGCCAACGGAAAATTTCGCTCGTGCAGCAATCGCACCAACTCTTGACCGACCGCACCCGTGGCGCCGACGATACCTACAACGTAACTGGTATTATTCAAAATGGAGTCTCCATGGGAACTGGCCATCCAAAGTGGCGAAGCGCTGGGCATCAAGCCCGCAGAACGATTGCTGCAAGTCAGCCTGTCGCACCAGACGCTGCGCCTCTTCCAAGGCTCTGAAGTCTTGGGTGACTATACGGTTTCAACCGGTCTTGAACCACCCTCCAATCAGAAAAACTCTCTCGGGACCCCCAAAGGTCTCCATATTATCGCCGAGCGGATCGGTGCCGGCCAACCCCCGGGCATGGTTTTCAAGGGACGCGTGGCGACCGGTCATCACTTCAACGAACTTTCGCCCGAAGAGAATGTCCGCAATCTCATCACCACCCGCATCCTTTGGCTGCGGGGCCTAGAACCCGGCTACAATCGGGGAGGAGATCGAGACTCCTACGAACGCTACATTTACTTCCACGGGACCAACCACGAAGAAGCGATTGGTCGACCGGCCAGTGGCGGTTGTGTGCAACTGCGCAATTTGGATATGATCGAGCTATTCGACCGGGTTCGCGTCGGCGACTGGGTTAATATTGTCGATTAGACTCGGACTTCTTGTCCTTCTCATACCACGAAGGTTGCCCGGATGCTTCGCGCGCTTCGGCGACTTTCTTTCGATCATCGGCTGTAGCCGGAGTCACATAAGCGCCCTTGGGGCCTTGCACTAATTTAACGGCGGCACCCTCACGGAACATGCCTTCATCGGCGTCCTGTTGAATGACCACCACTTCGCCATTCTCTAATCCGATAGTAATTCTCTGCCCGGGAGTTCGAGACATGGCCTCCTGCGTGGCCGAACCTACCACTGACCCACCGATCGCGCCGATCGTGCCTACTATTAAATCTCCCGTGGATCGGATCTGTGGTTTAACGGCCATGCCCCCAGCCGCGGCGCCACCCAAGGAGCCGACAATTCCCCGTTTGCCTTCGATCATGGCCGGTTCCGATGAAAGCACGCGGCCAAACTTCACGTTCGCGGCCAATTGACCTGAACTCATGACCCGCGGAGGTCCCTCCCGCTCGAGCTGAGTCGCAGCGCCCGTCGATTGAGCAGTCATCACCTCGGGATTAGATGAGGTGGATTCACATCCCGTCCAGAGACTTAAGCCCAGCACCATCGGCCCTAGGCAAAACCATCGCTGTGTCGTTTGTTTACTCATCGCGGATTCTTTCAAAGGGATTCTTAACTCGAAGTGAGACGGACCGTTGCCGGTCCCCAACCACCACTATTCACCTGAACGCGATCCCCTTGGCGAAATTTACCATCGGGCGTTTCTTGGATAATCACGATAACCCGACCGCCATCCAACTCGATGGTGAGCTCCTGAGCCTGTTCACGGGTTGCCGCCTCTTCGATCGCAGAACCAGCGACCGCACCGACCACCGCCGCTCCGGCTTGGGCCAAAATCGCTCCCGTGCTGTAACTGCCGGGGGTGGCAGCGGCTCCGCCAACCGCGGCGCCGCCAGAAAGACCTAGAATCGTTTTCTCTCCATCGACGACCACATCACGCACTGCGACGATCAGACCTAAATCGAGCGATTGCACGTTGCCGACTTGGCTTCTCGAAACCATCGGAGCAGAAGATGGAAACGTGCATCCGCTCAAAATAAATGCCAGCGATGCCAGGAAACTGAGAGAGTATTGGGGTGTTTTCATTTCAGGACAGGCCGCGAGCTAAAACCGAGTGGCTGCAATACATACTCTTACGCCGTAATCGCTCAAGTACAATGATTTGCAAAACCTAATTCAGAGTGAATATAACCGGAATTTCTGGGCATTTCACCCTAGAATTAGTTCCGCGCTACGTTTGGCGGCGTGTGGTTACTGGCATTTTCCCGCTCTTTTTCATACCTGTCTCTTATACACATCTCCGAGCCCACGAGACCTCTCTACATCT
>OJHK01000260.1_pt1 | contig 38903 bp, 26 predicted proteins | sample 1595161 | NCBI WGS metagenome assembly OJHK01 (sample SAMN05416842, study PRJEB24817) | seawater metagenome | isolation source: Sea water | place: Canada:Atlantic | collected 2013-07 | reverse complement strand
CGAGATGTAGAGAGGTCTCGTGGGCTCGGAGATGTGTATAAGAGACAGAGCGGGTCTTCGTCATAAAGCTTGACGTCAATAAAATTTGGAATGACTTCAATCTCCTTCTTTATAACAAATGAGCTGAGCGTATCTTTTTTCAAACTCTCACTAACCGTAGTGACAATATCACTTTGATTAATGGAAAAAGTCACCGCTGGCCTGTACGAAGGGTGTTTACCTACTAGGGTAATATCTGTACCATGAAGCGTGGTTATAACGGGTAAATAAATACCTTTTTCCTGAAGAATTTGCTTCGCCATATAAGCGGCGTAGGCGTGTGGAATAGCATAATGTACATGAAGGATTTCTATACCTTCCGTCAGAACAGTATCTACCATCTTGGAACTCAACGCCAGCTCATAAGGCTGGTAGGCAAAAAGAGGATAATCGCGAACATTGACCTCGTGATAGAAAATATTAGGCTCAAGAATATCTAGCCTAACGGGTTGACTGTAGGTTATAAAGTGAATTTCATGGCCATTCTTTGCCATTTGAATTCCCAATTCCGTAGCAACGACTCCTGAGCCACCGAAAGTGGGGTAACATACAACTCCTATCTTCATTCCTCTAAATTAACCCCAATTAGCGCAACGCAGCATATATAAACTCCTGAATATTTGTCCGGACGTCCAACTTACTCAGTTTCCAGTTCTCCATGTCAGGAAAGGTCCTGTTACTCAAAAAGATATATAGCAAATCTTCTTTTGGATCCATCCAAACCATCGTACCTGTAAACCCAGTATGTCCAAAACTGTTTTCGGAAGCACAATCACAACTTGGACCTGGTGTACCTAGTTCTTGTGGACGATCAAAACCCAGACCACGTCTGTTTTTATATTCACAGAACGCACAAGAGCTAAATTTATCGATGGTACTAGGCTGAAAAAACTGAATACCTCCGTAACTACCTCCGTTCAAATACATTTGCATCATTTTACCTAGATCATTCGAATTGGCAAATAAACCAGCATGACCAGCAACACCACCTAACATAGCTGCTCCCATGTCATGTACGGTACCGTGAACCGTAGAATTCCTCCAATATGCATCCTGTTCGGAAGGCACTATCTCGTCTAATAAAAAACCCTTTTTTAATGGCATATAAGTAAGTCTTGGGGCACCCAAAGGAGTGTAAATCGTGTTCGTAACCCATTGATCTAATGGCTCATTAAAACGTTCCTCCAACATCTCTTGAAACAGGTAATAGCCCAGGTCTGAATATCTATACTCAGATCCTGATAGCTCGCTCTTAGCAAGCATAGAGAACATAGTATCACGCACCTCTTTTCGAATCGACATTTTTGGTCTAATACGAAAATAGGCCTCCTCATCCTGATCTGAATACCAATAGGCCTTCGTACTGTCCGTTTTTATAGTTTTTATATAAAAAGGGATCCAAGCTTGTAAGCCACTTTGATGTGCCAAAACATCCTCTATCACTAAGTTTTCCTTATCAGATCCTGCAAGTCTATTGGTATGGTTACCTAAGGTTGTTTTTAACAGTAAGGGCTGCCGCTCATACCAATGCATCATTCCAGGTAGAGTTGCTGTAATTTTCGTGATTGAGGCCAAGTCGTACAGGTCCTTCCATCCAACTTCCTTAACACCATAGGTATGGGTACCAAACGATTTCTGATATATTACATTTCCCCGTCTTGCCACAAGAATTTGTCCTCCAGGAGTAGCGCCTGCTTTAATAGCATGAATCATCGTGCTGTCTATTTTCTGCAGCGGGCCCTCGCTCAGGCCCACTTCAAAAGGGCGCCCGTATTTTAAACGTTCTATGCTTTGCGTCAAACGAGATTGCCCGGCCTCTCCCCATGACCCAAGGTCAACAGGCAGCGAGCCTAGCAGAGCTCGTGCCCCAAAAAGAAACTGGGGTGCCAGAAGCTGGGCAACATCATTGTTTTCATACATGGAGATCACTTGCTGCTTACCTTTTAGCGATGGATAAGTTAAAATACCATATGGATTTGCAAAATGAACCACGTACAGCGACTTTCCAAGAGAGGATAACTCGGAAATCAACTTAACCTCTGATGCATTAAGCTTATAACGCTTCCAGGGGTTCTTGGTGTTTTGATGAAATGACACTATGATGACATCTGATGCCATGGCAACGTCTAAAGGAAATGAACTTCCCTCAAAATGAGACATCTCTTTATACCGGTCCAAATAAGCCTCAAATGTTGAAATCTCTGTAAGATCACCAAGGCTAATGTGAATGTATTTTTGGTCTAATGATTTAATGGGCAACTCAGCTGTCCCTTCTGGCAGGGCAGTTGCTGCAGCGGCTATTAGTTTGAAACTAACTTGTTCGTTCAGAGATCTACGACCTTGATTAAACGATGTGAGTGTGGTCTCTAAACTAAAGTTTCTCGACAACATCCAATCCTCATAGGATCGAGTAGTCGCTTTTACGATCAATATTTTTTTTACCCGGCGATCCAATTCTTCTATGGATAATTCTCCTGAAGTAAATGAGTCTATCAAACTTTTGGAGGCCGCTGGAACATTCATTGGAAATAATAAAATATCGTTACCCGCCTTAAAGGCTTCTACTTCTAATTTACCTGGTGAAGCATAGTCGCTTACACCCTTCATATTCAATGCATCAGTGATTATTAAACCCTTAAAATTCCACTGATTTTTCAATACTTCGGTAATCACCTTTTTAGATAGACTGGTAGGTTTACCGGTGGGCTCTAAAGAAGGGATATTTAAATGAGCGATCATCATTGAACCTACCCCATGATCCACTGCTGATTTAAAGGGTACCCATTCTATTTGTTTTAGTTCCGCAAGAGATCTGTCCACTTTTGGTAGCGTTTTATGGCTGTCTTGATGCGTATCGCCATGGCCTGGGAAATGTTTACCACAAGCTAAAACGCCATTTTCCTGTAAACCTTGAATTTGAGCAATACCGTGTGCTGACACTCCTTGAACTGTTGACCCAAAAGAACGAGCTCCGATGATAGGATTGTTAGGATTGGTATTAACGTCTAATACTGGAGAGAAACTGACATGAACACCCACACTATGGCATTCAAATGCCAATGCCTTTCCTAAATCCTTAGTGAGAGCTACGTCGTTAGCCGCCCCCACGGTAAGTGACGTCGGAAATTTATAGGTACTGTCTAACCTCATGGCCTGTCCCCATTCCGCATCTTGTCCTACAAGCAATGGTAATGACGACGAATTATGAAGGCGTTGAAGAAAATGAAGCTGTCTTTTTGGACCACCTTGCATCATGATAACGCCCCCAATATGGTAATTACGTGTTAATGACTCCACTTCACGTTGATGCTCCACCCCAAGGTTGCTGTAAGCTGCTACCATGAATAATTGACCGACTTTCTGCTGAAGTGTCATTTGAGACAATACAGAGTCCACATCAAAAGACTGTTTATCAATGAGTTGACCAAAACAAACCAACGGAAAAACAAGAACTGTTAAAACGACTCGGATCCTATACATCATGGGGCTGAAAAGTGACTGTGGGTTCTTATCTTTGAAAAGGAGAAGTTAAGATAATATGGGATTTTTTGTATCGAATAAGCCACGTGGTTTTCAACATAAACCACGCTTTCATGATGAACGTAAAGAACGTCTCAGAATATTGGAGCGTCCTGAAGGCATTGGTGAAATTCCATTTGATGATAAAGAGAAGTACCGTGAGCGTTTGAGAGAGAATTGGGAACTCAGAAGAACTCAAAGTTCCGGCAAAAGTGACGGCTACGCTAAACGGTTACTTTACAGCTTACTATTCCTGATTGCATTAGTGCTCATCGCTGCCAAATATTTTTTATGACGCCTCTAATCGCTATTCTCCCTGATCACGTAGCCAATCAAATTGCTGCTGGCGAAGTCGTACAACGACCTGCTTCCATAGTAAAAGAGTTGCTTGAAAACAGTATTGATGCTGCTGCCACTAAAATCACTATCCATCTTTCTGGCGCTGGAAAAACAGGTATCATAGTCACTGACAATGGCTCTGGAATGAACGAGAAAGATGCCGAGTTATGTTTCAGACGACATGCGACCTCGAAAATAAAAACTGCAGAAGATCTTTTTGCGCTAACGACAAGAGGGTTTCGTGGAGAGGCTATGGCGTCAATCGCTGCAGTATCTCATGTCATCTTACGTACGAATAACGAAGAAACATCCTTAGGGACCCAACTAAACTTAGAAGATGGCAAAGTGATATCTAAATCTGCGTTTCCTGGGCCTAAAGGCAGTATAGTGGAGGTCAAAAACTTATTTTACAATGTTCCTGCGAGAAGGAAGTTTCTGAAAAATGACCGGATTGAACTTAAACATTGCATCGACGAATTTCACCGAGTTGCTCTGTTACATGCTCATATAGAATGGGTATTAAAGAGCGATGATAAGCTGCTTTTTCACCTTCAAGCAGAACCATTGCGGAGAAGAATTAGTGCGATTTTCGGTCGCAAGTTTGATGAACGATTGGTTCCTATTCAAGAAACTACTGAGGTGGTGTCTGTTGGTGGTTTTATCTTAAAACCTGAATATGCCAAGAAGAAACGAGGCGAACAGTTTTTATTTGTGAATGGACGCTATATAAAATCGCCTTTTTTACATAACGCTATTCGTGAAGCATTTGAAGAGGTACTTAGTGGAGATCATCACCCAGGATATTTTCTGTATTTAAATGTTGACCCAGCAAGTTTAGATGTGAATATTCATCCAACAAAAACAGAAGTTAAATTCGAGGATGAAAGATCCATATATGCTGTGTTAAGAAGTGCTGGCAGGCATGCCATAGGACAATTTAATGTAGGGCCAGCGATTGATTTTAATGCTGAAGCAAGTTTTCAAGTACCTCCGCTACCGAACGGACATTTCCCGAAAGTGCCTCAGATCAGCGTAAATCCTAATTTCAACCCCTTCGAAAGCCATTCAGAAGATAGACCACGTTTGAGAACTCCTGACCAGCAATATGAGAGAATGCAATCAGAGATAAACCTTAACACAAATCAAGAGTTAGCGTCTATGGAGCTGAAAGAGGACCTCTCTTCGTTTTGGGACGATCGCAACGAGGTAGCAGAGAGCCGTAACCCTTCATTTAACGGACTTAAAATGCTTCCATGGGGCAAATATGCGGTGACGATTTTAGGAGATAAGCTGCTTTTAATCGATCTAGTTGCTGCTCGATTCAGAATTCTATTCGATCAAATATGGCTAAAGCTTCAGCATACCACCTTAGCCTCGCAACAAATTCTCTTCCCTATTGAGATGAATTTAGATATTTCCGAGTTTGAATTGCTTCAGCTGCACGCAGCTCACTTTGCGGTGGTAGGATTTGATTGGAGCAATACAGAAAACTCAACATCAATCCAACTCACTGGAATTCCGATGATTATTTCCATGGAACAGGCCGTGCCAGCCATGGAAAAATTACTAGAAAATATGAGTGAACTAGAGGATCTTGCAGAAACCGAATTAATCAGAAATTTAGCCACGTCATTATCTAAGCAGGCAGCTGGATCTAAAGTTCCGAACAGCCCTGAAGAATTAAATGCTATCAGAGAACAACTCCTTAGCAGTAGTAATCCGCAATATTCACCGAGCGGTAAAAAAATTATCTCTGAACTCTCTCAGGAAGATTTAGTTAAACTATTATGATTTCACAACAACGATTCAGTTTGATGCCCACAGTGGTGAAAAATTTACTCATTATTAATGGGTTGGTTTTCCTTGGCATGGTTAGTATACGGTCAACTTTTGGGGTAGATATAACTCAATGGATGGGACTTTATTTCCCAGCTTCAGAAAGCTTCAATCCCTTCCAGCTGATATCTCACATGTTCATGCACGGAAACTTTCGTCATATCCTATCTAATATGATCATGTTGTGGTTTTTAGGAAGTGCTATGGAAAATCATTGGGGATCGCAAAGGTTTCTGATTTATTACATACTTACTGGATTAGGAGCGAGCGCGCTCCAAATCGGAGTAAATGGCTATGAGTACTATACCATTTTAACTCAAGTAAGCGCAGACAATGCCCAACTGGTACTTTCCGAAGGAGCAGACCTAATCCAACGAAACTATAATTACTCTAACCCAAGTATGGGCGCTTTAAACAGGTTACTCAATACCCCAATGGTTGGAGCATCTGGTGCTGTTTTTGGCGTATTACTGGCATTTGGCATGACCTTCCCTAACCAGGTTATTTACCTTAACTTCTTCTTCCCTATCAAAGCTAAATATTTCGTGATCGGTTACGGATTATTTGAATTATACAATGGATTTAGTGTAAGTAACAGCGGTGTCGCTCACTTTGCGCATCTTGGAGGTATGTTGTTTGGCTATATTCTGATTCGACGCTGGAAGAAAAGTAGGTATTTATAACACCCATTAAAAACAACCATGAGCGATTTTTTCGATAAGGTTAAGCACGATGCGTTTAAGGGCGATTATTTGACGCGACTCTTATACCTCAATATTAGCGTGTTCTTGTTATACAGTTTAGTCAACGCTTTTACTAGTCTACTTACTGGAGATTTCGGTCTGGTTCCTAAACTAGCTGATCAAGTTCTTGCACTCCCATCTGATCCAATTAAATCCATTCTAAAGCCTTGGACTTTTTTGACTTATATGTTTACTCATTTTTCGTTTAGACATCTTTTGTTTAATATGATCATCTTATACTTCTCTGGTAAAATGCTCATGGAATATCTTGGCGAAAAACGGATGCTCGCCCTTTATATCTATGGAGGATTAGCCGGTGGTATTCTTTACATCGTCTTATACAACCTCAGCCCCATACTAGTGTCAGGATCAATGGTAGGTGCTAGTGCAGGCGTAATAGCGATCCTCGTAGCTGGTGCGTTATATATGCCGCAATTGCCGGTGAAGCTTTGGGGTATTATTGAAATAAAATATTGGATGCTGGCGGCAGGGTTAGTGCTTTTGGATATTCTTAGCCTAACCGGATCAAATGCAGGAGGGCACATTGCGCATCTAGGTGGTGCAGTGGTGGCGTACTTCTTTATTCAAAGTATGAGGAAAGGCAACGAATGGAATGTTTACTTATTCCAGGTAATAGATCATATTCGGAGTATGATCTATTCCTCAAGAAAGAAAAAAACAAAACGAGGCTTCAGCTTTGGTGATCGTAGCTATAAAAAATATCAAGACGTTAAGAAAAAGAAGCAAAGTCCCAATGGGCAGCCTACTCCAGAAGAATCAGTTCTTATGGATGAAATTCTCGACAAGATCAAAGACCATGGTTACGATAGTTTAACTAAGGATGAAAAAGCTTTTTTATTTAAAATCTCCAAAGATTAGTGAAAAAGAGACATTTCCTATTAAGATGGGCCAATCGTGTAGTGTTTCTTATCACACTGCTTGTAGGGCTGGGCTCCTTAGTTTCTTCTAATTGGTTGCCAGGCGCCAGTCTCTTGTCCCTGATATTCCCTCTTTTGATCATACCTAACGCCATTTTACTACTATTATCTTTGCGTTATATGGCTCGAAAGTCGCCTATAACTATTATCGGAATTGGATTGACTGCAATACCTGTTTTAGCACAATTACCATTGGCTTCTGCCCCAGAAGAGGATTTAGAAGATATTAAAATAGCCACCTATAACGTAAGAGGCTTTTATCAAGAAGCCTCAGTCTCAGAACAAATAGCCAAATGGACTTCCGAGCAGAATATTGATATTTTGTGTATGCAAGAAATCAGAAAAAGTGTAGTTTCCCCAATAGCAGAGCGTTTTCCCTTCAGGACCCATGCCCCAAAATGGAGCGGCTACAGTGTAGGGATCTATTCCACCTATGCCATTATCAACAGTGGTTCACTCGAGTTTGATCGGGTAGAAAAGCAATCATATGCGAGGTTTAGTGCCGGATTCGCTGACATCATATTGCCCTTTGACACTGTACGCGTATTAAATGTTCATCTCAGCTCCACCGGGGTTCAAGACGGAGACATGACTGTAGAGCCTACAAGAGAGGACTTATTGGAGGCAAGTCAATTTATGGCTAGGAAAATAGCCGCTTCCGACGAAAACAGGGGCCTACAGGCTGAACACATTGTAGAGTGGGTTGAAGAAAGCCCACATCCAGTTATACTTTGCGGGGATTTCAATGGAGTTCCAGGAGGTAATCTTTACGCGAGACTATTAGTAGAATTAAAAGATCCTTACATATTAAAAGGCTATGGCCCCATGGGAACTTTTGAACCTTTACTGAGGCGTCATCTACCTATTAGAATTGACTGGACACTGCATAGCGAAGAATTAGTCGCCACAGGCCAGTATGTGGATCATATTTACCTCAGTGATCATTTCCCTCTAGTCACCACTATTTCAGGTTTACGTCAAGTTGGACCTCTTTTAGAATAAGTGCATTAAGTGCGTTCGTCTTTAATCCTGACACCCGGTTTGGGAGTAATCGTAAGACTTCATCATAATATAGTGGTACGCAAGCAGCATCATTCATAAGAAGTCTATCTGCTTTTCTGGCCAGAGAAACGCGCTCCATTTCTGAAGTGCTTTTTGATAATTCCTGATATAACGAATCAAACAATGGATTATCATAACGACTGTAATTAGGACCATTCGGCGCTTTTAAGCCAGAAAAAAAGAGCATTAAATAATTCTCAGCATCTGGATAGTCAGCAATCCATGATGCCCTGAAAAAACCAATACTACCAGCACTCTTATCACTTCGTAAAGTTGCCGATGGGACAATATTTATCTCAATATCCCAACCTACTTCACTCAAAGCTCCTTGGACAAACTCGCATAGATCTCTATAATTAGATACGGTTACAAGTGTCAGATCGGGAAGAGTATCGTACCTAGATATGATTGATTCTGCACTATCTTTTTGGTAATCAACTCCAATATTGCTTTGATGCTCCTTGAGACCGAACGGTATTATTCCACCCTTAGCGGGGATACCAATACCGCTTCTAAGACTTTTTATCATGACCTCTCTATCAATTGCAGCTTGAATAGCCCACCTTAAATCTTTAGGGAGTTTCATGTCAGCATTGAAGACCAAATATTCTGTATTCAGAAAAGGGCTGCGTTCGAGTCTATGGTCTTCCATGTATTTAGACTGTAACAGACCATCTCGAGTGAGTAAGTCATCTTTAAAGCTCGGGTCAATATTTGGAACGATTTCTAGATTACCGCTTAAGTACTCAAGAAAGGCACTTTGCTGATCGGGCAGAAAAGAAATGCTAACGCCATCTAGGTAAGGAAGCGTTTGTCCTAAAGAATCCAAACCCCAGTAATTATCATTGCGATGAAGTATTAGCTTCTGTCCGAGATGCCACCGATGAAATTTAAACGGTCCACTACCACCGCCATGAGTTGCTAATTCTAAGGCTTGAGTCGTATCTACAACGCTGCAGTAAGGCATGGTAAGAAGTGAGAGTAAGGAAGAATACGGTCGATCTAGTGTAATTGTAAGTGATCTATCTCCATGGGCGTCAATACGCGTGACACGCTCTAGTACCCAACTTCCCGGTGATGCAATGTTAGGATCCTTTAATCTATTAAGAGAATAGCGAACATCATTAGCGGTCACTTTTCTACCAGAGTGAAATTCCGCCTCGCGCAATAAAAACGTGTAGGATGTACCGGTAGAGTCAATGGTCCAACTTTCGGCTAAAGCAGGGACCACTTCATTTTGCTCATTTAACATCACGAGACCCTCATAAAGCTGCTGGACAGCCCATATTGTACTCTTATCCCTTGCAAACGCCGGATCTAAGGTGGGTATACCTGCAGGCTCATTATATCTAAAAACCATTTTATCAGATGACGAAACATTCGTACATGCAAATAAGACGGCACTACATACTACAAAAAAGCCCCCAATTAAGGAGGCTTTCCATTCGATATAGAGTTGCCTAAGCATCAATATTAGCGTATTTCGCATTTTTCTCAATGAACTCTCGACGCGGCGGAACTTCATCCCCCATTAACATAGAGAAAATTCTATCCGCTTCTGCACTGTCATCAATGGTTACTTGCTTCAAGATTCGCTCATCAGGGTTCATCGTTGTTTCCCATAATTGATCAGCGTTCATTTCTCCAAGACCTTTGTAGCGTTGAATGCCCACACCTTGGCCATTCTCACCACCAAATTCAAACTGAAGAACCTCACGCTGCTTATCAGACCAAGCATAGGCCGATTTAGCTCCCTTCTTCACGAGATAGAGCGGTGGATTTGCTATATATACGTAACCTCTATCCACAAGTTCTCTCATATAACGGAAAAAGAAGGTCAAAATTAGCGTTGAAATATGGCTACCATCAACATCGGCATCAGTCATGATGACAATTTTGTGATAGCGTAATTTCTTAATATTTAATGCTCTGGGATCTTCATCTGTACCTACGCTTACACCAAGTGCAGTGTACATGTTTTTAATTTCTTCGTTCTCAAAAACCCTGTGTGAGATGGCCTTCTCAACATTTAAAATTTTACCACGAAGAGGCAAGATGGCTTGGAAATTACGATCACGACCCTGTTTAGCGGTACCGCCTGCAGAATCTCCCTCGACAAGAAAGATCTCACATACTTCAGGATCAGTTTCTGAACAGTCACTAAGTTTTCCAGGTAAACCCATAGAAGACATCGTTCCCTTGCGCTGAACCATTTCACGTGCTTTCTTAGCAGCAACACGAGCGCGAGCGGCTAACAACACCTTCTCTACAATTATTCTTGCCTCAGCTGGATGCTCCTCCAAGAAATTAGTAAGCATCTCACCCACTAGTTTATCCACAGCACCAGCAACTTCTCTATTACCAAGTTTAGTTTTGGTCTGACCCTCAAACTGAGGCTCCATAACTTTCACTGAAACAACGGCCGTCAGTCCTTCACGGAAATCATCACCGCTCACTTCTACCTTCTCCTTTGCAAGAAAACCACTTTCGTCAGCATACTTTTTAAGCGTACGAGTTAGCGCACGACGAAATCCAGCCAAGTGAGTTCCACCTTCATGTGTATTGATATTATTCACATAAGAGTGAATGTTTTCCGTGTATGACGTGTTGTAATGCATTGCCACTTCAACAGGAATACCATCACGTTCACCCTCCATGCACATCACCTGAGGAATAATAACCTCACGTGAAGCATCTATATATTTCACAAATCCAGCAAGACCATCTTGAGAATAGAAACGATGCCCTAAGAATTCACCTTTTTCATCTTTTTCACGCTTATCCACAAGCGTAATACTGATTCCCTTATTTAAGAAAGCCAATTCACGCATGCGCTTTGCTACAATCTCGTACTGATATTCTAACACCTCAAAAATCTCGTGATCTGGCTTGAAGGTTACAATAGTTCCACGGTAATCTGTGGTACCTATTTCGCGAGTAGGATATTTCGCCGCACCGCGACAAAATTCTACCTCATGTACCTTACCATCTTTGTGCACCTCAGCATGAAGCATAGAGGAGAGTGCATTCACACAACTAACACCTACACCGTGTAAACCTCCAGAAACTTTATAGGAATCCTTATCGAATTTTCCACCTGCATGAAGTACCGTCATTACTACTTCAAGAGAAGATCTACCATCTTTCGGGTGAATGTCAGTTGGAATACCACGACCATCATCTTTAACGGTGATACTGTCATCCTCGTTAATGGTTACGTAGATGTCATTAGCATGACCTGCTAATGCTTCATCAATAGAGTTATCTACGACCTCATACACCAAGTGGTGGAGACCTTTAACGCCTATGTCGCCAATGTACATGGCAGGACGCTTTCGAACGGCTTCTAGTCCTTCAAGTATCTGAATAGACCCGCCGTCATAGTTCTTTTGCTCTTCGCTCATATTTGGTTGAGTGTTGCGCTTTAATGCTATCCTATCAAAGATAACTTTTAGGGCTCCATAAAGCGACTAAAGAGGCCTAAAAGCAAGATCCACTTACCAACATGTTTATTAACATATTCAGGACATTAAAGACTGTGTTAAAACTAGAATTGGTAATTTAAAATGAATAGTCCTCTAGCTCCACGAACGTAGTAACCCTCCCACATTTGATAACGCTGATTGAGTAGGTTATAACCTCTAAGACTGACACTCAGGTTTGTATTAATTTCGTAGTGAATAGTGGCACTCCAATCCGTATAATCATCTAAAGAATAACCGTTTTCCATGGATCTACCGCCAGCATATTTTAAATTTGAAGTTACACTAAGCTCGTTGAGTCTATAGCTGATCATCGCTCCTAAAACTCGACCTTCTCTACCTATATAATCATCACCAGAGAATGCATTTAACTGGGCATAAGCACTACCTGTAAAGGACTTTAATGGGATATTTAATTCTCCCCTTACACTGGTCTGCACAACATTATTCGCGTATCCAACCTGCAAAGCAGCTAATTGAGCATCACCCACAGAGACTAGTTCTTGCGTTGAGTCCCGTGTGAATACCACGGCATCATTGATAAAGGTCATGGCACCTTCCACTCGATACTGCAACTTACCTACAAGCGCTCCTTGCATCCCCACATAACCCCTGTTCTGACCTGATAGACGTAACTCTTGGTTCATGCTCAGGAAGGGTGAGTTAGACACCAGACTTTGAAGGGTGTTTTGCTCTACTAATCCGTCCCAACCACCATAAATAGCTAAGGTTCTGCGTAGGAGCTCTGCCTGTAGATTGATCCTTGGAAAAACATAAAACTCAAAAGAGTTACTATCTAATCCGTTGCTCTGGGTACCGGAAAAATTCAAACCAAACTCATAGGTGAGAATTCCATTTTTACCGCTGGTAATAGGAGATATACTGAAATTGTGGTATTGTGAAGATCCTGAATCTTGCGCCCATCCGTTGTAGTCAGAGAATTGGTATCCAAGATCTAAAAACACTGTTTTATCATCTGCATAAAGCTCAAATTTGTGTGCGGTTTTAACTAAATGTTCGAAGGTATTCAATCCCGCATGTGTAAAGTTATAGACCGCACCACCCGACCTGTACATGGCAGAGACCTTACTCGTTGGGTTGCTCGTGCGCAACCATTGCTGAGAAAGACCATATTGCTGCTGCCAAACACCAGGCACAGAATCAAGTGGGTTTGTTAAGACTGAATTGGCCCCGTAAAATGAAACATAATCCGCCTTGAGCAGAGACTGTGTTTTAAAATTCCAGTTTTTTGTAGCACGCTGGAAATCCGCGAGTACTTCATTGTCATAAGCTGGCTGGTTAGCGTAATCTATTCCATCAACCCCGCTCAAAGTACCCTCATGTAAAGCTCGTACACCCCATACATTCTTTTTTGACCTGGGAGAAGACAGCACGAAACTGGCATAGGTACCTGCATAATTACCACCACCTAGACTGACCTTTTGAGTAGGCAGTTTAGGTAGTTTAACACGTCCCAACCGAATGGAGGGAATAGGTTCAGGTGTAAACTCTAAGATCATTGCCTTTGGCTGAATTCGAACATTCACAGATAATTTTGCCGAAGTAGTATCTTCAAACGAAGGTTGTTCAGATATCTTATGTGCACTCCGAACCTGAGCTTTGTAATCTTCTACAACGCGAATCTCTACACTCTTTACCTGTTCTCCTGTCTCCTGTTGAGCGGACATTGTTAATTGGCCACCAATCAGAACTAGTAATGTCAATATATATTTAGTTCTCATATCTTTTAATGCTTTCATTAGGAAATTAATCATCCAGTTCATCCCCTTCTTCTTGAAGGAATTCATCCATACTCAAGCTGTCCACCCCAACCGTCTGCTGAGCCTCTCTTTCACGCTGCAGAGCTAACTCAGACTTGTAATCTTGCGCTTCTGCGGAGTAATCTTCAATATCTGCATTATCAATAACGAAGTCCAATGTGTAATTCGCTTGGAAATCATCACCAAGTCCAGCATAGTTTCTAGCCATTAGAATCAAGGACTTCCAACGCCATTTTGGATAAGACGGTAAATTATCTATCATCCAAAATATCTGATCGTTAGACGCCTGATACTTTCCTGTAACCCAATCAAACTCGGAGAGTACATAGGAAGCTTCAGCCTGGGCCTCGCCCTTAACTTCGTTTTTCACCTGAGTAAAATACAGTTTAGCATGAGCACTGTCACCCAACTCAAAGGCGCTTCGCGCTGCATTGAGCAAGGCCTCTGTTCTCCAATCACCCGGGAGCCCTTCATCCTGTAACAAGCTTTCTGCATACTGAAGAATTACCGTTGTGTTTTGTAATGACTTTGCACAACGCATCAGGCCTAGACGAGCCCTACGACCCTCATCAGCATTACCCACTAACCCTAATACTTGCTGGTAATAGAAAAACGCCTTTTGAAAGTTTTGTTCTGCATAAAACAAACTAGCCAGTCGTTCTACCGTTTGTTTTCGAAAGCTTAACTCTCCAGAAGACGCTACAAATTCATAGGCTTCACGGGCAATACTGTCTTGGCCATCATTGAAAGCACATTGCGCTAAGTAATAATTTGCAGGCACCCTGAAGATCCCGTCTGGAAACTTAGAAAGGTAATCCTGCATTCCTTTTAGTGCCGCAGGATAATCCCCAAAGCTATAACGGTCATAAGCGCCATTGTATAGGGTAGAATCTAACTGACCCTGACCTATTTCCGTACCCGTAAGGTTTTGAATCCAATCCACATAATCCGTGAGCTGGTCCAACTCTGAATATTGAATTTTAGCTAACCCAAGAGCCTCTCTACTTTCAGAAGTGTTTGGGTAATCTTCCACTACTTTTTTAAACGCGATCAATGCATCCTCGCCATTACCTTGAATCCGATAAATCAAACCTAACGCAATATGTGCATTCTTAATAAACCTAGATTTAGGGTAATCCGCAATAAACGAAGTGAAGATTTGGCCTGCTTGGTTGTTTTGATCCATTTTCATGTAAGTCTCTCCTAATTCGAAATAGGCATCTGTAGCATAAACCGAGTTAGGATAACGTTTAACCAATTGTTCTAAGGAACGTGCCTTCTTCTCCGACTCATCAACTAATCCAAAACACAAACTTTGCTGAAAACTCGCATAATCCGCATCAGGAACATTCCGACCCAAGTAGATTTGATAATAATTAATAGCATTACCATATTGCCCAGTCATGAAATACGAATCTGCCAGACGTAATTCCGCATCATTCGCCAGCTTTGTATTTGGTTTTTGCTGGCCTAAAAAGAGGCGAAATGCCGTGGCTGATTTAGTGTAATCCTCTTTAGCAAAATGTGCATAAGCCTTGCTGTAAAGACTTCTTTTATATTGACTCAACGTGGCTGACCCAGGTGTTGCTTGAAACTTAGATAACTCCACCAACGTTCCCTCAAAGTCATCAGCACGAAAAGCGATTTCCGCTAACCAATAATGGGCCAGAGCAGAATACACATTATTCAAAGGATATTCCAGGGATTTCAAGAAGAGTTTTTTCGCTGCATCATACTGAATGGCATTAAAGTGCTGGACAGCCCTGAAATAAGATACTTTTTGATAGGCGCCTTGCATAGTTGGTTGCTCTAAACCTGCAGCCGATATGGCTTTTAACGCATTTTGATAGTCCTTAGAGTTTAAATATAAATTCGCTAAAAACTCATTAGCCTCTTGGCGGTGCTTGCTGTTTGGATACTTTTGAAGAAATTCCTTAAAGATGTCAAGTGGCTGCTCAAAGGGAGTACTGCTGTCATAGGCCAATTTCGCATAGTTGAAATATGCGTCTTCTCTCAATCGAACATCGTCTCCACTTTGGCTCGCTTTAAAAAACGCTGTTTGTGCCTCAGTCTTTTTATCAACTTTTAAATAACAATCTGCCAAGTGATAGAATGCACTTTGACCTAAAGCATCTCCACGGTTATCAATTTTACTAAACTCCTGAATAGCCTCAGAATACCGGCGTGTTTTGTACAATACAAATCCTAGTTTATAGTGGTCATGGATATCTAATTTTCCACCCAATTCCTTGTGTTTCTCTAAATATAATACTGCTTGCAGCCAATTAGATTTCTGATAGTACCCCTCTCCTATTAATTTGGCTACTTCAGCCGCCCGGCTTGGCACAGCTTGAGAAAGCAATGATTCCCCCACACGAAGTAATTCCTCGATATCTCCAGTTTTGTAATAGATCTGACTTAAGTAGTAAGGTACAACACCGCCGAATTTCTCGTCGCCGATCAAAAGCTTAAACTGTGCCATGGCTGTAGAATACTGCTCCGCTTGATAAGCAATGTGCCCGTAGTAATAACGGTGATGGCTCTGGTATTCTCCTTTATATTCGGCTCCTTGAAAAAACAAATTGCGTGCTTTTTCGACATCCTTAATCATCAACTGACTGTAAGCTAACTTGAAGTAATACTCACTACGAAATGCTTTTGTAACATCCGCTGCATCAATAGCGCCAAGCCATTGCACCACCTTCTTGTACCTGCGGTTGTTGAAGTAATAATTCGCTGCCGTAACATGAGCTTCTTGCCAACGGGGACTCAACGGATAGGTCTGCGCAAAATAGGTCAAGAAATACTCACTGTTCTCATTCATAAGATACAACGCACACAAGGCTCTATAAAAGCTGCTCTGCTCTTTCAAGAAGCTCTGCGTAGGTAAATCCGAAGTCAACAACTCATCAAAGCCGACCCGCGCTGCAGCATACAATCCGTCATCAAACAGATCCACACTGGTATTATACGTGGCCTCTTCTCCTTGTTCTAAAGAAGTTTGCTGTGCAAAGACACTTAATGAGCATATGAAGACAAATGCCATCGAGAATACGTTTCTCATATCGTTTTGGTTTATCCTTAAAAATAACCCTACCCAATGGGGCTTGAGTGCTTACAAAAGGTTAATTCAATGGAGTTATTCACATCTAAAAAACGCTCAATGGTGTTCGTTTGGTATTTGTTCTACCTTTGAATCGCAGGTTCAACCTTCACCTACCTATACCAACGACATGTCATTGATTCAACTGAAAGACGTAAATATTTTCCAAGGAAAGCATCTAGTGCTGAGTGATGTCAATTTTAATATTGACGCAGGAGAATTTGTTTACTTGATTGGCCAAACAGGCTCTGGAAAAAGCTCCGTACTCAAAACTTTATATGGTGATTTACCCCTTACTCAGGGCACAGGTAGTGTTGGAGAGCATAATTTATCTACCCTTAAAGATAAGGATATCCCAGCCCTAAGAAGAGACTTAGGTATTGTCTTCCAAGACTTTCAACTCCTGAGTGATCGGAGCGTCGCTGATAACCTTGATTTCGTCCTAAGAGCAACCGGCTGGAAAGACAAAGACAAGCGTTCCGCGCGTATTATAGAAGTCCTCTCTATGGTAGGTATGCAGCATAAGAAGCACAAGAGTACGTTTGAAATTTCAGGTGGAGAGCAGCAAAGAGTCTCTATAGCAAGAGCACTATTAAATGATCCTAAGGTCATTTTAGCTGATGAACCTACTGGAAATCTGGATCCCCGAACCTCAGAAGAAATTATGTCACTACTACTGGGTTTAGTAGACCAAAATAAAGCGGTTTTAATGGCCACTCATGATTTTCAGTTGATTCACAAATATTCAAATAGAACGCTTAAGGTGGATCAAGGATCGGTGAGTGATACTATGGTTCAAAATTTCTAATCTAACATGGACAAAAACTCTCTTAATTCAATGAGCATATGCATCGCCTCATTTGGCGATGACGTAAGTACATTATTAAGTGAGTTGTCCCGCTGTGTTCACTATGGACTACCTGAGGATTGGTCTGTAGATATACTAATCTCTGATCAATTTCCCTCTGTACACCCTAAGTCAATAGAATGGCAGGAACATGGAGCATGTATTTATTTTCACAGCACAACAAAAGGACGTTCGTTGAATAGAAACGAATTGGCCCAAAGATCAACAGGAAATTACTTACTATTTTTAGATGCAGACGCTTTACCTAAAGCCACATCATTCCTATATGATTACTGTAACGCCGCAGCAACATCGAGTGTGGTTGTAGGTGGTACAGCCTATCTAAGAGACTTCAAGGTGAATCACCTCAGGTCTAAAATAGGGATACTGAAGGAAGAGCTGTCACCTAAAGCTCGGTCTAAGAATACCTATGATAGTTTTTCTGCATTTAACTTTCTCATTACACGAAGTCTATTCCTAGAAATGGGTTTTGATGAGACGATTCAAGGGTATGGACATGAAGACACCATGTTTGGACAGCAATTGCGTTACAGATGCGCCTCTATCCTGCATATTGATAATCCTGCATACCATATTGGCATTGATGAAAACGATGTTTTTATGGATAAAACCCAACAAGCTGTAGATGGATTAGCCACACTAATTAATGCGGGTAAAATTGATGAGAACGTTGCTTTATTCAGAACCTACAAGACGCTTCGTAAATTCAAACTACAACTGGTGATCAAAGCTCTAAATATTTTATTTGGAGCAAGTATAAAAAGTGCATTATCCTCTAAGCACCCACCGTTGTTTTTATATGATGTCTATAAGATACTTAGGCTGTCCCATCACCCTATAAAAATTGGGCGTAAAATGCCCTGAGTGGAACTTGTTCTTTCTCCCAAGTCAATGAATCTTGAGCTTTTTCCAGAGCGACACGATAAGACTTCTTAGACGCACCCACTGTTGCAATTGCATTTCGAAGCGCATCAATATCCTCAGGATTAACGGTGAGTCCAATGCCGAATTCCTCAACAATTTTGGCTACTTCTACGACCTGGGATGTTACCACAGGAAGGTCGCTATGTAAATAATCAAAAATTTTATTAGGCAAGCTAAATCTATAGTTGATGTTCGTGTCTTTATCTAAACTCAAACCTACATCTGCGCACCTTGTATACTGTAGAAGGGTGGCATAAGGCACGCGGTCAACAAAAATGACTTTATCAGACCATCCCTTTTCCTTCGCTTTAAGTTTTAGGGCAGGAATAGCATCTCCGCTTCCTACCAATAACAAACTCCAGTCAGGCATTTCGGAAATGGCTTCAAGTGCCTCTTCAAGGCCACGGTCTACATTCATTCCTGAGCCTTGATTAATAGCAATGAAGCCTTTCTCAGATAAGCCTAATGACGTTCTACTTACTTTTTCAACAGAAGGAACTGGCGATATGTTCCGGAATACACGCGGGCGTTTCGCATAGTCAGATTCGTACAACTGGGCAATGCTTTCATTGACCGTCCAAACGTGCTCAAGTCTGGGGAAAATATACCGTTCCAGACCTAGCCATATCTTCTTTACCCAACGTCCTTGAATTTCCGGAACTCCACAGAAATATTCGTGAGAATCATATACCAGTGGGATTCTAAGGAGTCGAGCTATCAAAAAATTAGGCAACAACGTGTCTAAATCATTAGACACTAACATCCCCGGCCTGTTGGTGAGTAATTTAAAAAACAACCTAATTTGAAATTCCGCATAAAACAATCCACCACTTTTAAAAAATAATCGCATCCTTGAGGTCTCGTAAGGCAGATTCAAGTCTGATGAACCAGGCAGTAGTCTTCCTATCCAATGGACTTGATAGCCAAGACTAAGCAGCAACAAAGCAACCTTATTTACCCTGTTGTCAGTGGCAATATCGTTGGTAGTGGAAATTATTATTCGCTTGCTCATTCAAGATTGTTTCGCTTTGCTAAAGTAGCGAACCTTAAATTTGTATCTGTTTAGCAATGTAACATGAAGAAATCTGATTTTGAATACCACTTGCCGGAAGAACGCATAGCCACTTATCCATTGAAGCAGAGGGACGAAAGTAAGCTGCTCGTCTTTGACGGAAAAATAAAAGACAGGCTATTTAAAGATTTACCACAACTAATTCCCAACGAGAGTCAGTTAATCTTCAACAATACGCGTGTCATAAAAGCCCGTTTGCATTTCGTTAAAACCGATGGAGCCAAACCTATAGAAATTTTCTGCTTAACGCCGCACAAACAGAGTGTAGAAGAAAGCATGAATGCGCAAGGTTCCGTACTTTTCGAATGCCTGATCGGCAACCTTAAGAAATGGAAAGACCAAGCTTTACAACTAGACCTTCCGAGCGGAATCGTTCTCAAGGCTCACAGAAAAGAACGTCTAGGAAACGTCTTCGTTATCCTTTTTGAGTGGGGAACAGACACTTCATTTTCAGTCATTTTAGAACAAGCAGGTAAGATACCCCTTCCCCCATATATGAACAGGGAGGCCGAAGTAAATGATATTGACCGCTACCAAACGGTCTACGCCGAAAATAACGGATCTGTGGCCGCTCCAACTGCAGGATTACATTTTACTGAAGAAGTGTTTCAACGATTGAATATGCTTGGCCACGAGCGAATGGAACTAACCTTACACGTTGGCGCAGGTACCTTTAAACCACTCAGCGAAGGAGACATCAATGCCCATGACATGCATGCCGAGGAGATTCTAGTCACGCGAGCTTGGATACAGCAATACTTGAACCACCATGGGGCTAAGTTCGCCGTTGGTACAACGAGCCTGCGCACCCTAGAGAGTTGTCATTGGATAGGAAATAATTTACTTACTCATGGGCGGCTAGAACACTTGGGCCAGTTTGACGCTTATGCCCTACCGCAGGAAAGAAGCACCATAGAGTGCTTTAAGGCATTGCTAGATGAGTTAAAACAGCGCGACCTTCAATCCATCGCCTTAAAGACACAGCTCATGATTCGCCCCGGGTATCAAATGAAATCAGTGCAAGGCATTATTACAAATTTTCACCAACCAGGATCTACCTTACTTTTGTTAGTCAGTGCTGGAATTGGCGATTCATGGAATGAGGTTTACCAGCATGCTCTTGACAACGAGTATAGATTTCTGAGCTATGGGGACTCTTCACTCCTCTATTTTGATTAAACTATACTTGATTGTTACTATGTTTTTGTTACCAACATTCCCCTAAGACCGTTCTTCAAAATGCGTTATTAACTGTAGAGCCTGATTGGGCTTTCGGCAATGACTAGGCAACATAGGTGAATCGGCTTTGTCAGACTCGGTTAACTTAAACGTCTTAATAATGCACTCAAAACATGCGTTCGGACTTCTGTTGTTCCCTTTATTGTCAATTTCAATTAAGGCTCAATCCGTACTATTCTACAACACGGAAAATCTATTCGACACCATTGACGACACAGGTGTGAATGATGTTGAATTCCTTCCAGAAGGCACAAAAGAGTTCGGTAGTATACGTTACAGACTATGCATAAGGCAAACCTCACGAGCCTTACGCTTATCCATCTTAAGTACAGCATTACCCTTAGAGTTAATAGGGCTTTGCGAAGTGGAAAACCGAACTGTTCTAGACGATCTAAAAAACCATCGTGGTTTAAGGGGCACAGGAGATTGGCAAATTATTCATTATGACAGTCCTGACCGCCGTGGAATTGACTGTGCAGCACTTTTGAACACAAATGTTGCACGGTTATTATATTCGAACCGCATTCGATATTCAACAGATTCATTAGTGACGAGAGACGCACTTTTTGTGAGATATAAAAAACAAGATTCGACTAATGTAAACGTCATTATAGTGCACTTACCATCGAAACGAGGGGGAGCAGCATCCTCACATTGGAAGCGAAATTATAGCTTAAAACAAATCTTAATGGTAGCTGACACATGCCTTGACCCTAGCATCATATGCGGTGACTTCAACGACAATGCCCAAGCAGATATTTTTAATCCTCTACCAAACGGATGGGTCATTAAACCTCCCGTTTTCGAAAGTACTAAAATTAGTGGGAGCTATAAATATAAAGGACGGTGGCAAACTATAGATCTTTGTCTGACAAATATACCTGCTCTAAAAAGTCAAATTATATCACGAAGTACACTGCTTCAAAAAGATCCTAAGTGGGGAGGTTATAAGCCAAGTAGACGTTGGCAAGGACAATTTTACACCAATGGTTTTTCAGATCATTTACCCGTTTACTTTTTTAATCGTTGAATTTCAATTAAATGGCTTATTTTCGTAAGAATCAATGAAATTTGAATTATGAAAAAAGTAATCGCTCTCGGTGCTATCACAGGTGCCTTATTTATGACCTCATGTAAGGTAAATGGGCCAGATGTAGCTCCAATAACTTACCCAGGTGACTCTCTAGTTGTAACGAGTGTTGCAAAACCTTTAGTGATCGAAACTACAGGAGCTTGGTGTCAGTACTGCCCTAACGGCGCTGAAATAATGACGATGATTGACGGTGTACTAGGAGACAGTGTCGTACTTATCGCTAATCATGTTGGTGATTGGTTTGCAACAGACAACGCTGCATCTTCGAAGTTTGACGATAATTTCCCGACTTCAGGTGTGCCAAATTTCTATGTCAATAACACGGATGTTGGTCAAAGCCCAACTGCTGCTGCCGGTGCAGCAACCCTTAATGCCGTTGCATTTGGAGTTGATGCCCATGTGATTGACGATTCCACCAAATTTATCGTGTATCCACGAGTTAAGTGTTTGGAAACGAAAATTGACGAAGTATATATGATTCAATCTTACTTGCTACTTAACGGTGTCGTTGCTAAAGATTACGGTAATGGGGTTGACTTAAACCAAGTAAGTTCTGTGGCACTAGTTACTACTGGATCAGGGAGTACTCCATCTGTATGGGCTCAAGATGCAGCAGACGTGGGTGGCACATTCCTTATCAAATCTGGTACAAACTACACCCATGATGAAGTTTTATTCAAGCATGCAACTGTAGGTATCACAGGATGGGCAGAAAGTGATGATGCAGCAACTGCAGATACTTCAGCCATAACCCTTGGTGCATGGGGAATGAGTCTAGGAGATCTAAACCCATTGGGCAATGCTTTTGCCGCTGGAGATGTTTACGGAACTCGTTACACGCCTATTCAGTTTGAAATTGAAAAGCCAAGTTTGCCTTTCGACGCTGACTTTAGCATCGCTACTATTATTTGGCAATTGCGTCAAGATGGATCAGGAGCTTATGACTACATAAACGGTACAGTATCGCACGTAGACTAAGCAATAGATCAGTCTATATTTATTTAAAAATCCCCTACTTAGGTAGGGGATTTTTTTTTGCTTTAACCGTCTTAACGATATACCACATAGCTAATTGGTCGTACGGAAGTTACAAACCATAACAACTGTCTCAAGTAAAGACAATGCAGCAACCTGATTCTGATGTTGTATGTATAAAAAAAGGCCACCCTAGGGGTGGCCTTTTTTTTTATACTATGATTAAAACTAATTATTCTTTAGTTCTGCGTTGCGACCTGTTTAGGTTCTGCTGACGCTGCATGTCTTCTAATCTCTTTTGAAATTTAGACTCTTTTTTCTCTTTTTTAGGCAGCGCACGCTTGGCGTCTATTTTAGCCAGGATAGCCTCATCATTCACCGACTTACGTATCCCCCACTGCATGGCGAAGGTTACGATATTCGATACGAAGTAGTAATATGTCAATCCAGAAGGAAAGCTATTCAATACAAACATGAACATCAATGGCATTAAATACATAATGGTTCGCATCTGCTTCATCTGCTCATTACTCCCTGTCTGAGGAGTCATCTGCTGGTTCATCCATGTATATAGGATGGTAGATGCTGTCATGAGTAAAGTAAATAACGAGAGGTGGTTACCAAAGAAGGTTGAGATTAGCGGGATCTCTGCAGACCAAGAAATCACACTATCATACGTACTTAAATCATTCGCCCATAAAAAGCTTTGACCTCTAAGTTCAATGGATGCTGGGAAGAATCGAAACATCGCAAATAATATTGGCATCTGAACGATCACAGGAATACAGCCACCTAATGGACTAGCTCCAGCTTCGCGATATAAGCTCATCGTAGCTTGTTGTTTAGCTACTTGATCCTTATCTCCAAACTTCTTGCTAATCTCATCAATCTGAGGCTTCAGAACTCGCATTTTAGCCATGGATCTATAAGACGCGAATGTCAACGGAAATAAAACGGTTTTAATGATCAGAACCATCACTAAAATGATTAAACCATAATTCCAACCGTATCCTTCAAGCCAATTGAATACTTTAACCACCACTGCACGACCAATCCAACCGAAAATTCCCCAACCAAAATTGATAGACTTCTCGTAACCTTGATCATATGACTTTAACAATTGATATTGGTTAGGCCCTACATACATCTTAAACGGTAAGGAATAAGCTCCGGAAACCGTCTGGTCAATAACAGCTGTTGCACTGTAATCCTTGATCAAATCGTTATCCTCATCTGGACCATTTACCGTAGTTAATTGACCCGAAGAAAAACCTGTTTCTGGATGGACGATGATAGAGAAGAAACGCTGCTTTTGCGCTAACCAATCCATTCCTTCAATGCTTTTGTCTTTATCTCCACCGCGACCAGAGAGGTGCTCAGTATCACCGTCTATCGTTTCGCGGTAGGTAAATGTGGAATACTGACGTTCCGTCTTAATTCCTTTTTCTGTACGTTGCGCTGCGCGCTCCCAATACAACTCTGGTTTCCCACTAGATGTTGCATTCCCACTCACGACATACGTAAAGTCATATCCAGATTCAGGTAATTCAATTTCCACCTTTGTTTTACCATCAAAAAGCGTGAGGCTTCTGGAGGACTGAGATGTAATTGAAAATTCTTTAGCACTCAAGCCTTCGTCACCGGGAATACTAATGTCGAAAATCTGATTCCCGTCAATAATGTTCAACGGTGCCGTATGCGCAGTATCGTCATAATTGTGGTAGTCCAATAAGCCTGCTTTGACCATTGCAGCTCCCTTCGTACTAAAAGTCATTTGCAGCACGTCATTAGATAGCATCACGTCCTTAGCAAGGAACATGCTACTGTCCAGAACTACGGACCTGCCGGCATCTAAGGTAACAGAAGTTATTTCTGATCTAGAATCAGTATCACCATTGGCAGAATTAACCTCTTCCTGTTGCTCCGCAGATACAGGCTGTCCTTCAGGAAGATTCTTTGACTGCCACCAGAGAGAGCCAAAGAAAATAGCTGCAAGAAGTACAATTCCTATAATTTGATTTCGGTCTAGACCGTTATTCTTATTCTCCATGAATTATTTGTTTTGGCGGAACTCATCCGCAGCTTTGATAAATGAAACAAAAAGCGGATGAGGATTCAATACTGTGCTCTTGTATTCTGGATGGTACTGAACACCTACAAAGAACGGATGATTATCGACCTCAACTATTTCCACCAATCCAGTCTCTGGATTTATCCCCGTAGTCTTTAGTCCTGCCGCAGTTAATTCTTCTTTAAATTGATTGTTAAATTCATATCTGTGACGATGACGTTCAGAGATATGTGTTGTGCCATAGGATTCAGATGCTTTAGAACCTTCTTCTAACACGCAGTTTTGAGCTCCTAAACGCATAGTACCTCCCTTATCTGTGACATGCATCTGGTCATCCATCAATGCTATTACGGGCTTTGAGGTTTCGGCATTTACTTCCGTTGTATTGGCATCAGACCATCCCAAAACATTTCTTGCATATTCAATTACAGCGGCTTGCATGCCATAGCAAATACCAAAGTAAGGAACACCATTTTCACGGGCATATTGTACGGTAGAAACCTTACCCTCAAATCCTCGCTCGCCAAAACCAGGAGCCACGAGAATTCCATCTAGACCTTTACAGGTAACCGCAGCATTCTCCATAGTGAGGTGTTCAGAATGGATCCATCTGATCTTCACTTCTACTTCGTTTGCTGCTCCGGCATGTATAAAGGACTCTGTGATCGATTTATAACTCTCTTTGAGCTCGACATATTTCCCAATCAGACCGATTTCTACAGTCCTCTTAGGATTCTTTAATCTACTGAGGAACTCACGCCACTTGTCTAGATTAGGTTCGGTTTTTGACTCCAAACTGAAGTAATCCAATACCACCTCATCTAATTTCTCATTGTACATCATTACGGGCACTTCATAAATAGTGCTTGCATCACGTGATTCAATGACATTCTTAGGACGAACGTTCGTAAATAATGCTAATTTTCTCTTAATATCATCATCAACAGGATGCTCTGAACGACAAACAAGAACATCTGGTTGAACACCACTTTCAAGCATGGTCTTTACACTATGTTGCGTTGGCTTTGTCTTTAATTCTCCCGTGACATTGAGGTAGGGTAACAATGTAAGATGGACCACCATGATGTCTTTTTCATACTCCCACTTCATTTGACGGACAGACTCGATATAAGGAACCGCTTCTATATCACCGACTGTTCCACCTATTTCAGTGATAACGATGTCATAGTCACCTGTTTCACCTAAAATTCTGATACGTGTTTTAATTTCGTCCGTAATGTGCGGAATAACCTGAACGGTTTTACCTAGATAATCTCCTCTACGCTCTTTATCAATAACGGTTTGATAGATACGGCCAGTGGTCACATTATTTCCCTGCGACGTAGGTGTGTTTAAAAATCTCTCGTAATGACCTAAGTCTAAATCAGTCTCGGCACCATCCTCTGTAACGTAACATTCTCCATGTTCGTAAGGGTTGAGTGTACCTGGATCTATGTTGATGTATGGATCCAATTTTTGGATAGTCACCCTGTAACCCCTTGCCTGCAATAATTTTGCAAGGGACGCTGAGATAATTCCCTTACCTAATGAAGAAGTTACCCCACCGGTAACAAAGATGTATTTAGTGCTTGCCATAGTTCGAATCAAAACAGGGCAAAAGTACCTCTTTTCTGCGCCAATTAAAAGGCTAAACTCGTGCTAATCGTTGGCATGATCGGCAATTGATTTATACGCTCAGCCGCAACCCTATCATAATAGAATATATTCTCTCGGTTGTAGATGTTTGTAGCACCTATGGTACACTCAAATGAGCCGTATTTTGTTGGAGCACTATACTTTAGTGATGCATCGAACCTATGATACACGGGGAGTCTGTTACTGTTTAACGTTCCATACAAGACACTTGGATCACCATTTGCCGTGGTGTAATCAAAATTAATATCTGGATTACCGTTCGGATCTAAGAAATCTATACCAGGATAATAGCCTTGTGTGGGCGTAAAGGGGAATCCTGTACCTAAATTCCAACGAACGGATAGAAACCAACGTTCCTTCTGGCCCATCTTAAGATTACCCACAAGATTTATATTGTGTCTTCTATCGAAATTAGGATTATATACTTGCACTCCATCATCTCTCGTTACTTTACTCCACGCATAAACAGCCCACAAATAATACCTGTCCTTCTCGAACTTAATCAATGCATCGTAACCATAAGCAAGCCCGCGCTCTACGATAAAATCCTTTCTCAGTATTTCTGGCTGATCGCTATAAGTAGGTACATCTGGGTAAAGCTTATTCCTATTCACATTTGTGATTTGAGAAAAGTCTTTCACATACGATTCTAGATTTATGTCCCAGTGTTGCCCTAAATCAAACTCAAAACCAGCTACACCATGATTAGCCTTCTGAAGTTTTGAGGTAATATCTCTATCGCGAAAGGTTTTAGGTAGATCTGCAGACCCACTTAGAAAGCCATAAAACAAGTTCACCACATCTCTATCGCTATTTGCTGCAACTAGGTTTTGGCTGTAACGTCCTCCTGAAGCTTTAAATCTAAAGTCTTCAGTGAAGTTATATTTCAAACCCAAACGGGGCTCTATGCTTAGCTCGGATAAAGATCCATAATAGTGTAGCCTTAAACCAGGCTCAATGACCAGTAACGGACCCACTTTACGATAATTAAAATACCCGCCTAACTCCGTAGTACTTTCTTGCTGGTTTAAACTCAGACCCAGTGAATTTGTGTAGTTGAAGTCAGTATCGTAGCCAATGAGGTCTATACCATATTTAAATTCATCTGCCTTCCCTATAAAATAGGTAAAGTCTAATCCACCATTAAAACCGTTAATAGTCGAATTCCGAGGCTGGGCTGGATTCTCAGTACTCTGAATAAAATATTGACTTTGGGCAAAATCACCCTCGATCAGCGTAGCTGACGCTGGAGGAATCACCATAAAATTCATACCATAACCCCAACTGTTCCATTGAATACCCTTGGCACTGTCTAGCATTACTGCATCACTAAAATTAAATGCCTTGGCAGTCAATTTAGACCCCGACTTGTTTTGCGTAGTAAACTTTCCATATAGATCGCTGAAAGTGAAGGGTAAGCCTCCAAATCGGGTCTCCACATATGGATATAAAATAGGGGCTGTCTCTCTCAAATAGCTCGTTTTACCACTCACGAATAGGCTATTGTTAGCAATCCCATTTTTGTCCTTTTTACCAATCGGTGCTTCCAAAAGAAGCTTACTCATAAAGGTAGATGCATAGGCCTTTGCCTTTACTTTAGATCGATTCCCATCCCGTGTTGTAATATCCATAACTGAGCTGTTACGGGAGCCATATTCCGCACCAAACCCAGCGGTATACACATTCGCAGACTGAAGTACATCAGTATCAAAAACAGAAAAGAAACCTATGCTATGAAAAGGGTTATACAGGATCATACCATCAAGCATAACCAAGTTTTGAATTGGAGCTCCACCTCGAATATAGAGTTGACCACCTTGATCACCGGTGCTCACCACACCAGGGAGTACCGAGAGTGCTTTCATTAAATCTGGATCACCACCCGCTGAAAATGTTTCAATCATTTTAGGATTTAAACTAACCACCGCCGTATTCACCTTCACCTTTCGTTGAGCGCGCTCGACATCGATATTTACCGTGTTGAGCATCTGGCTACTTTCATCTAAGTAAACAGACACTGAAGTAGGCTTATTCTTGAAAACCTGGATTTCCATACTAGACGTTTCAAAACCAATAAAGCTTACCGTTATCTGTTGCTTACCGTAAGGCACCTCTGAAATCTGAAAGTAGCCTTCTAAATTAGTGGTAGCACCTGAATTTATTGAGTTCACCACAATATTTGCAAAAGGGATGGGCTCCCCCCCGTCTTTGGCATAAATAAAACCTCGAAGTAATTCTCCCTGGGCAAAAGCACCTAAGGAAACCAATAAAGTCAGCAGGAGTATACGTATTCTCATAGTCTAGAATCTTGTCAAAAATAGTGCCTAAAGAGTACACTTGATTAACCATTCTCTCAAATGCTCATATTCCCCTGAGCTTGATGTAATAAGACCTTTACATTTTCGGTCAAAGACTAATAATTCGTCGAGCATTTCATGTGCATGAGCAGAAGAATAATGCCTTGAAGCAGCATTAAACTGTTTTAAAAAATAGGGATGAACTTTGAGCGCTGAAGCAATCTGCTTCTCTGCACTGCCCTTCATACTATGGTACTGAATGAGGTTATTTACAAAATTAAATAAGATACCTGTGATCATTTGAACAGGATGTTCCTTGGGGTTTTTCGCGAAGAAATGAACAATTTTAAATGCCTTAGTGACGTCACGTTCCGCAATAGCAGCTACCAATTCAAAATTATTATAATCTTTTGAAATTCCTATATGACGCTCTATATCCTCTGGTGTAACCTGACGGTTTGATCCCATAGCAACATCGAGTTTCTGAATTTCATTGTGCAACCTAGATAAATCTGTCCCCACTTGCTCTGCCATGGAAGCTACAACAGCTGTGTTAACTTGAAAACCCTTAGCAGAAAGCTGTTTCTCTAACCACGGTATAACTTGGTAATCACGCAACGGTGCGCTTTCCAGAAAGACCGTGTTAGACTTGATCGCTTTACCTGCTTTAGAACGCTTGTCTAACTTCTTGTGCATATGGCCAAAAACCAATACGGTTGAAGGCTGTGGTTGTTCCAGATACCCCAGAAGCAAATCCCAATCGTTCGCTTTAAGGTGCTGAGCTTCTTTAACCACTACGACCATACGTTCGCTCATCATAGGAAAGCGCTTGGCCTCCTCAAGAACCTGGAGCATACTGGTTTCTTTACCGTACAGTATGATCTGGTTAAAGCTTCGCTCCGATTCATCGAGCACTTGGCGCTCAATTACGTCGATAAGTTGCTGTGCATAAAAGGACTCTTCGCCCGCGAAAAAATAAACGGGTGCATACTTACCGGATCGCAAATCGCGCATAATGCCTTCAAAGCTATATTCAGCCATTAATCGTTGTGATAAGGTTCGTTATTTAAAATAGTAAATGCTCGGTAAAGTTGCTCTAAAAACAACACACGAACAAGTTGGTGCGAGGTCGTCATCGGACTTAAACTAAGCTTTCCTTCAGCAATCGCATACATCTCAGCACTGAATCCGAATGCGCCACCCACGACAAAGACTAATCTTTTAGGGCCTGAATTCATCCACTTCTGAACCTGGCTGGCAAAATCTCGTGAAGAGTATTGCTTTCCATTTTCATCTAACAGTATAAGACGGTCACCGGGTAACAAATGCTTCTGAAAAGCACGGCCCTCCTCTATTTTAAGCGTGTCAGAATTCATTTTACCACCACCCTTCACATCAGGTACAACCAAGGTTTCATACTTGCCATAATGCCGTAAACGAGATTCAAACATGGACATTCCATCCGAAATGAATCGTTCAGAAGTTTTACCGATAACTAGAAATACAATCTTCATGAGATCGACAAAGATGGTAACTTGCGTTGAGACGGACGATTAGAAATCGATTTTTATGAACTCACCGGATTGGATACCTGATTTTTTCGAGCTTAATAACGCCTTTGACTTTGCTATTAAAGAGGATATAGGAGACGGAGATCATAGTGCGCTTAGCTGTTTGAACCATACAAAAAGAGGGAAAGCAAAACTTTTAATTAAACAAGACGGTATCATAGCTGGCATTGCGTTGGCAAAATATCTTTTCACTTATATTGACCCAACAGCGACAGTAGAGGTCCTTATTGAGGACGGCTCAAAAGTTTATCCAGGAGACATCGCACTAACGGTTGAAGCAAACGCAATTAAACTATTACAAGCTGAACGGTTGGTTCTAAACTACACTCAACGCCTATCAGGAGTTGCAACAAGTAGTGCCGAGTATGCTAACATGGTCGCCCACACGTCCACCACTATTCTTGATACTAGAAAAACTACACCTGGTTTACGTGTCTTAGAAAAATGGGCAGTTTCTCTTGGTGGTGGTGGGAACCACCGTATGGGGCTCTATGACATGATTATGCTTAAAGACAACCATATTGATTTTGCAGGAGGTATAATACCCGCCGTGAATAGCGTTCGTGAATATCTTTCAGCCAGGGGAAAGACCTTGAAAATAGAGGTCGAAACCAGAGATTTAAATGAAGTACAGGAAGCCTTGATTGCCGGGGTGGACAGAATAATGCTGGACAACTTTACAACGAAGGAAACGCGCACGGCTGTTGCCTTAATTGATCATAGAGCAGAAACAGAAAGTAGTGGAGGCATCACAAAAGACACCTTGGTTTCTTATGCAGAATGTGGAGTAGACTATATTAGCGTTGGGGCATTAACCCATCAAATCAAAAGTTTAGACATGAGCTTGAAAGCCCTTTGATATAATGGAAAGTAGATTTAAACGCATTACCAATACCATAGAGCTCGTTCTGACACGAGTAAAACCACCGTTATTTGATGGTCTGTCTCTTTGGGATGTACTAAGTTTTTTTGTTCGCGGTATTTACGAAGGAGCCATTTCTACTCGTGCTGGCTCTGTGAGCTTTAGCTTTTTTCTCGCGCTTTTCCCAGGAGTCATCTTTATTTTCACTCTAGTAGCTTACTTGCCACTCGACGTCTTTCAAGACGAATTATACCAAGTGATGTCTGATGTATTGCCGCCAAGCACACAAGACATGACCTTTGATGCTATTCAAGATATCCTCACTATTAAACGTGGTGGGTTACTGTCTGTTACCTTTATTGCAGCATTGCTCTTCGCTACGAACGGCACGCTAAGTCTAATCTCAAACCTAGGAATCAGCCAAAATGCTGTTGACGTAAAAAACTTCTGGCTACAATACTTCAGCGCATTTTTACTCACTATAGGGCTATCCATTCTTATCATGATTGCTCTAGTAGCACTCATCTTTACACAAGGATTTACCGGATGGCTATCAGAATTGGGCTATCTATCTGAATATACGACGCAAATCATTTACTGGGGTCGACTCTTTGTGCTACTAATCACCATCCTTTTAGGTATCTCTGCGGTATACAACTACGGTCCTGTGAGAAATCGCAATTGGCGTTTTATAAGTCCAGGAAGCCTACTAGCTACACTTTTAATTATATTCTCTTCACAAGGATTTGGGTTTTACGTGGAGAATTTCTCAACCTACAACAAGTTTTATGGTTCTATAGGAACGTTACTGATCATGCTGCTATGGATCTATATTAATGCTTTTGGTCTTATCATAGGATTTGAATTAAATGCTAGTATGTCTGGAGCAAGACAAGAACAAGAAAATAATTAATCACTAACACAAAATAAAAAAGCCTCGAGTTTCCTCGAGGCTTTTTTTATTTAACGGTGATTGATCCCTAACGCATCAAACTGAATTTCTGGTATTTTATAAACTCCGTGCCTTCTATATCTCTATATAAGATTTTCGCAATGTAGACTCCTTCATAACAAGTCTTGTCTTCAAACGTGCCATCCCAGCCCGTATTAACGTCTTTACTGTAGAAAAGAATGTTACCTAAACGATTGTACACTTGCATTTCAAAGTAGCTGATAGCATTGACCTTAACGAGGTAATAATCATTCTTTGTGTCTCCATTAGGCGTAAACGCAGTGGGCGTAAATACAGCGGCTACATCTCTAGGATCTTGAGCTGTGTCGCAATCTAGAGCTGTTACAAACACAGTATCCATGGCCTCATACTTACAATAACCTGTTGTCACAAATACAGTATCATCAGCGTTGAAAGTTTCTTGAAAATTAGGACCATTTTGGCTCAATCCACTTGAAGTCAACCAATTCATAGAGAAATTAAAGGTCATCAAGGGGCCTCCGGCAGGATCAACAGACGGTGAATTAACACCTGCAGTAATGGATAGTGCACCCGCACAGTCATACCAACCATCCAAAACAGTGAGTTCATTAAAATCAAAGTTCTGTGCCAATGTTGTGAATGACGTCGGGTTTAAATGCGCACTCATATAGGTTTGGATATCACCACTAGAGCGAGGTTCTGACCAAAATCTAAATTCATCTATTCCTCCGTTCATATACGTAGCATTTCCGGAGAAAGGACTAACACCATAACCCACTGTAGTCGAAGCTGCTGTTCCAACATCTCCTACAGCCATGTTATCTGTGGTTTCAAATCCACCATCGATATATAAATTCATTACCGTAGAACCTCTGTCCCAAGTAACGGCTATGTGATGCCAGTTTCCATCATTGATACTCGAAATAGTGCCTGTTTGAACATCAAAAGAGCCTGCAGCATCCCGTACACCAAATCCGACATAACCAGATCCGTCCGCAAAAACTGCCCAACCAACGCCGGCGGCATTTCTATTGCTTGCTAAATAGGTCAAGCCGCTCAATGCATTCAGTTTTACCCAGAATTCCAAACTGAAGCTCGATGTTCCAAGATTCGTAGCGGTACTATTTGGAATCTCCAAATACTGTGAAAAACCATTTAATGACAACGAATTATTTAAAGGAGTCGATCTTGTTGCATTGACATCTACTACGTCCGAAGGACATACTGAAAATGCATCTTGATCTACAGTAACCGTCATTACCTGACCAAAAAGAGCTGGTGAAACTGCTGCGAATAAAAAGAGAAGTAATTTCTTCATGTAGATTTGCTTGTAGTTCAAAAATAACATTAATAATTTATTGTTTGCCTATGACTCCACTTCTTCATTTTCTCACCATCCCAAGCCCATAATGAAGGGACCGAGCGGGAGCAATGTCTAGACCATAAGCCATAGGTATTCGCACCGGTATGGTCTACTACCAAATAATCACCTTCCTGCACGCAGGGGTCTATTAGCGCGCCATGCGCCAAATAATCACCAGCAAAACACAGAGGGCCAGCAAGATCAAATGCTGTTTTTTCACCTCGATATTCATTACCATTGCTGTTCCAAACACTGAGTGGAAAAGAACGAGGCGTTGTATACGCATCACGCATAAAAAAATCTGCACCTAGGTGAATGAACAACCGATTTGGCGCAAGTTTGTATTCTATGCGACTCAAGGCGAATCCTGCTTCGGCATGTACCCATTGTCCAAATTCAGTTACCAGTTTAAAAGAGCATCCCTTAAATACTTCAGTAACTAGAGATCCGTAAGCCTTCATTTTTGTTTGGTCTTTCATAGACTCAGAAGGAAGGCCTCCGCCTATATCAAGTACACTTATTTTACCTGGTAGACGCGTATTTATCTCGTGAGCTAAATCTCTTAAAGACTCTAGCGCAATACGTTGCACCTCTAGGTCCTTCATTTGAGAGCCACTATGAATGTGCAATGCTGAAACAGGATAAGACAATGCAGCTTCTATAATTTGGGTACGCTCGGTAACTGCAACGCCAAACTTGCTCTCGTTTTTGCTGACATCAAACATTTCTGGTGCTCCAGTATGAACCTGAGGGTTTACGCGTATTCCGAGCGTGCACAAAACCTCCTGGGGAAACCGTGCCAATTCTTCGATAGAATTAACATTCACCAACATTTTAGGCTCTTGACAAACCAAGGCAATCTCTGCTCTAGTTTTGACTGGAGAGTCGAAAATTATTTTTGATCCTGGACAGCCCGCGTCTTGAGCCAAACGCACTTCTTCCAGTGAAGCTGCTTCTAGACCATAACCCCATTTCACCAACTGAGCTAAAACTTCAGGATGAGGATTAGTCTTAACCGCTATAGAGTGCTGCACATCTTTAGAAAAGCAGTTACTTAAGTGCGTCAACCTTTCTTTAAGACGAGGTATGTGAACCAGCATGACACTGGTATCTTCCTCATTAAGTAATGGGATAATTGCTTTGACAGCACCAACTATGTCGTTCGCTGCGCTCAACCGAACATTTTTTCTGAGACTTCCTCGATGACTTCGATTAGCCTGTTGTCATTATGGAAATCAATCGCGTCTTTTTCTAAAAATTCACGAACTGCGTAAGCTCCAACCGCTAGGCGAATGAAACTTTTGTTAGCATACTCCACTGGTTGCCCAAAAAACACTCTATCAATACCGTTGATAAAACCCTTATGAGTAGTGGTGATGATGGCTTCAAACAACTGCTTAAGCTCTGCATTATTTAATGCTCGACCCTTCACCCATACCTGAAAACTGATGATCGACATGTTCGTTAGTAATTGATCCGGCATTAACTTAAAATAGTTTGAAGTCTCTAATCTTGACATCACTCCAGTAGCCCATCTAGAAATGGTCTCATCTGTTTGCGAAGTAGACCAGTAACTATAAGCCTCCATTTCATCTAGTGCAATCTCCCAACGCAGTCGTAATCCTTTATTCTCTTTTAGCGGCAACTGTTCACGCATGTTTTCCATATACCATGGTATATCATAGGCACTGAATAGTTTACCGTAAGGCTTAATCACGGAAGCATCGACTCCCTTGAGCTGCTCGCTCCATTTTCGAGGAACCAGCATGGCTGCGCAAAACGGAGGGGCCTGAAAAAACTTAGATCCTGTGAGCATGATCATCACGCCTTTTTCCAGAAGGTCATGTATGAGCTTCGGATCAACGCGGAACTGGCATAAATCCACAACCCACATGGTGTTGCTCTCAGGATCAATCACATTGAGATCATCCTTTATCCCTGATTTTGAACCAAAAACTAAACTAGCTACGACGGCTGCATCAGGAGTTTTGGCTATTATATCTTTTATAGCTGTTGTGCGATCAAGAATGTTCCCTTGGTCATCACGTGCATCTAAATAATGTACTTCACTAACATTGTTAGGGTCTACAAAATCTCCTTTTACAATGTTTTCACCAAACTGGTTAAAATTGGCATAAAAACGCGTTTCACTAGCCAACTTCGACCCTGAACCCAATTCTTCGGGGCAACTGACTACATTAATCACTTTTTTTCCTGGGTTCAACATGAACTGAAACATCAACGGATAATACACTAAATCCGAGCCAGACGGCGCAAAGTAAACATCAAAAGGATCGTTGAATTCACTCCCCACCAACTGCTTGATTCGTGTGGCTTGAGTTTCTAATAAGTTGTCATAGCTCAATTCCTCGTACTTACCTAAAAAGGCCTTTGCTACACCATGAGATCGCTTGGTAAGTAAGTTTGCCGTACAGGACCCACGCTGCATTAGCGACTCATATTTAACCGGATTCAAATGGTATTTATTTCTACCTGTTGTTTCGATAATATGAACACGTTCGTCACATCCTTCTGAAAGTACTTTTGAAATTTCGGTTTTGATTATCATGTTCACTTGACCATTTTAGATGTATTTCCTTTGAGGTGTGAAAAATACTGCGTATTCCGAGGATAATCAATGATAAGCGCTCCTATTATTCCACAACTTTTGTAGTTTGGAGGTCCAATTCAAACAACGTTATGGATTTCACGAAAATGACACCCTTTTTAAAGACTTGGTTACTCCCGATGGTACTACTACTGGGTGTTAACATGGCATTCCTTAGTCCTTCCTATTTCCAAGGAGACGTCTTAGACCAAGATGATATTAAACTAGGATGGGCAAAGAGTAAAGAAATTAGAGACCAAAGGGCCAGTACAGGAGAGGAGCCGTTGTGGACAAATGCCATGTTTAGCGGTATGCCAACGGCACAAATATCAACCAAGTACGGGGGGAATATTTTTGAAACTATATCTTCTGTGGTACGTACGATTGGTGGAAAAAACTCTTCTACCTACATCATTTTCTATTTGATGATTGGTGGATTTATTGGACTTAGAGCACTCGGAATCAACCATTGGCTAAGTGCAATTGGAGGTTTCGCCTACGGATATAGTGGTTTCTTCATTATAGGATATGCGGCGGGACACAATGCAAAAGTCAATACGGCTGCATTTATTCCGTTAATGATTATGGCACTGCTACTATTGTTGGAAAAAAAGAATTGGAAAGCTTTTATACTCATGGCCTTATTTGCAGGGCTCAGTATTCATAGAAATCACTTTCAAATCACGTATTACGCAGGGATATTCATGGCTGTAATTTGGGCTACATACCTCTTTAAATATGCCAAGGAAAGAGCGTTGCCACAATTCGCTAAGTACACAGGACTACTGGCGATTGCCGGGTTATTAAGCATTGGCCCTAACCTCGCGAACATGTGGTCTACTAAAGTGTACACGAGCGAGAGTATGCGCGGTGGCATTTCTGAATTGACTGCGAAAAACCAAAATCAAGGCGAAGGTGGACTGTCTTTTGATTACGCCATGTCATGGTCTTCAGGTATATATGAAACAGTAGCATTGGTTATACCGAACGCAGCTGGAGGAGGTGCAATGGTCAACTATGCAGATATGGGTACGCAGACTTTTGACCAACTCGTTAGTGCATTTCGCCAGCAAGGCATGCGACCTGATCAAGCGGAGGCCCAAGCATCTCAATACATGGGTGGCGCATTTATGAATTGGACCGGTGAAAGCATGGGAAACGGAGCCTATTATGTTGGGGCTAGTATATTTCTTTTATTCTGTCTAGCCTTTTTTACGGTGGGAGGAGCAACTCGGACGTGGGTTATTGTATCAAGCATCTTATTTCTTTTCATGGCCTGGGGATCTAATTTCGAATCTTTTAATAGGTTCCTATTTAACTACTTGCCACTGTACAATAAATTTCGTGTCCCTTCTATGGCGATGGTGGTTCTGTTTTTTAGCATTCCTTTTTACGGAATACTCGGACTCAACGCCTGGTTTGAAATGGACAAGTCATCACGGATGAATGCCTTGTTAAAGGGAGCTGGCTTGTTTGGTGGATTTGTGATTCTATTTGGATTAATAGCTCCAATGGTCATGGATCTAGAAACCGCAAGAGATGCCCAATTCAGTCAACAAGGATTTGCCATAGATCAGTTATTGAGCGATAGAAGAGGCATCATTACGTCATCTGCTATGAGGACCATATTCATAGGGGTTTTGATTACAGCCGCACTTTGGATGTGGCACACGGGAAAGCTGGGGCTTAATCTTGCCATTGCTGCTTTAGCAACGATAACGTTAGGCGATCTTCTCATCTTCGACCGTGATCAATTAGAGACTGACGACTTCTTAACCAAGAGGAAATGGGAAGCACAATATGCTCCAAACGCTGCTAATCAATCCATATTGATGGACAAAGATCCGCACTTCCGTGTCTGGAACAGTACGACTTCCTTGACCTCTGATAGCTATACCAGTTACCACCATAAAAGCATAGGTGGATACCACGGCGCTAAACTGCAACGCTATCAAGATTTAATAGACAACCAGTTGAGCAAGCAAAACATGGCTTGCTTCGACATGCTCAATATGAAGTATGTCATTGCACAGGGAGGAAATGGTCAACCACAAGCACAACGCAACCCTAACGTTTGTGGAAATGCGTGGACGGTGAGCAAAATAAATTTAGTTGCTGATGCCGATGCAGAGATGAATGCGTTATCTGGCTTTGACCCAAAAACAACGGTGGTTGTAGATCAGCGTTACTCGGCTTATCTAGGCAATAATCCTGCCCTATCAGCTGGAGGAATCAGCCTGACCAGTTATGATCCTAAGTTCATGGAATATAGCTACGACGGTGGAGGAAGCTTTGTAGTATTCTCCGAGATATTTTATCAAGGATCAGGCAATGACTGGCAAGCCTATATAGATGGAGAAGCCGTTGAGCATATTCGCGTAAACTACCTCCTACGCGGTATGAAGGTTCCTTCGGGAAAGCATGACATCGTATTTAAGTTTGCTCCAAAATCCTACTACACTGGGAGAAACGTCAATATGGCGGGATCCGCTATACTTATAGTATTAATGATTTACTTAGGCTGGAGC
>OJHK01000258.1_pt1 | contig 39012 bp, 32 predicted proteins | sample 1595161 | NCBI WGS metagenome assembly OJHK01 (sample SAMN05416842, study PRJEB24817) | seawater metagenome | isolation source: Sea water | place: Canada:Atlantic | collected 2013-07 | reverse complement strand
GGAGATGTGTATAAGAGACACTTATTAAACTGCTCAATAGCACTGCCGAGCTTATGAGCACTTAGCTCGAATAACTCTTTACGGGTTAAAATTTCACTTTGAAAGAGTAGAGCATTGCCGACAAATTGTGTTTTGTTTTGTGAAACAGAAATTTTTTCCAGTTTATTAGCCATCACCATCGCTTTTTCCAGCTCCCCCATCCTTATATAAATATGGGTCAGTTGGCTAAGAATAATAAGGTCATTGGGGGCTTGTTGGTGAGCAATAGATAAATTTGCTTGTTTAAGCTCAGGAGCTTGAACTTTATTCAGCAGATTATAAATAACCGGCTGCTTTAAATGTTGTTGAAGCTGCTTTAAAATAGCGTGTTGACTTACGCCTGAGACTTGACCTCTCCAATCAGAAAATGGGCCTTTTAATATAAAATCAATATAAGTCTGCTTGTTATGAGTGCGAATAGAGCCAGATAAAATTAATGGGTGTTCATCTGCCAGAATTGGATACTCTAACTCCGCTGAAGTTTGAAAATGTGCCGTATTTAACTGAGATAGTTCGGTAAAATCAAAGTGTTCATTATCTTCAAGTAGAACAACTTTAGCTTCTTGTTGGTTGCTTATAGGGATATAAGCTATTTTAATAACTGATCTTTTCTCTTCTTGAGGTGATTCAGTTAGTAAATTAATCACGGCAATGATAAAGAGAACTAAACTGGCTAGTGCAATGATTAGCAAGTGATTTCGATTTTTAGATTTTGATAAGGTAATTGCTTGAGACTGTTTTATATTTGAATTTATACCGTTTAGTAGCCTTTCACTATCAGAGTCAATAGAATCAATTTTGAGTTGCCACTGGTAACCTCGTTTTGAAAAGGTTTTAATTGCTTGATTACCCAACAAGCTTCTTAGATGGCTAATATTTTGAAAAACAGCTTGTTCCGATACAACTTTGTTTTCCCAAACATGAGATAAAATATCTTCTTTACTAAAGACATTATCCGAATGCTCAAGCAATAGTTTTAGTACTTTGGCTTCATTGTGTCGAATAGCCAATGTCTCACCATTTTTTTTAAGTACTAAACTTGTACTATCAAACTCAAAATTAGTAAATCTATAACGCATTGTTTTTATTATAATCGCTTATCTTATTGTTTGTTTCACTCATATCTTAACTTATTGACTGATAAAGGATATAAGTTTGTTGATTATGGGGTAACAAGCAATTAATTTAGTCTGCATCAATGACTTCAAATTCCGAGTGATGTGTCCCACATAAATATAAGCCTAAAACACTCATCATTAAAAGGATAAAGAAAATCTCATTAATGATGATTAAAATTTCAGAAGTATTATGAATTTTTTGATAGGATGTTTTTATTAATTCTCAGGGTGCCGTGGGTTCTCATTTTAAATGGCATTGATCAGATAAAAAGGTAATAACTATTCACAATTGTATTTGGTGTGATTTCTACAAGCGTTATGTACATGGAGAGTTTATGCGTAAATTTATCATATTCTTTAAAGTCCGATTGTGACTTAATTGCCGCTTTGGTTGAAAGAGGCTTTGATGTAAACAAAGAACATTTAGTAAGCTATATTATTGATTGCTCAACCGAGCAGCAAGTAAATAATATTATTACTGATGCCGTTCAAAAAGGCTTTGAAGATGACTATGCTTCATACTCTGAAAAAAAAAATTTGGTCCACAAGCCTAAGTAAATCATTAAAATTAAATCTTGACGAAATAGCAGCTAATCGAGCCAAGTTAACCCCACTGTTGCCTATTAAAGGTTGTAAGCCAATTGGTTGGGGTGCTTCAGTGGTAATGTAATATAAAAAGAAAATCAATAAGGACACGTAACAGTTGACTACGTTTCGCTTCGCTGCAAAGTTTTAGCCAGCCATTACTTAGCCTGTTATTTGAGGGTGATCGATACAAAATCTAATCCAAATCAGCTTTAAGTGCCAACCGCCTAATGTCGGCGCTGAAGTCATAAGGGAATCATAGATGCTAACAACCGCTTTTAGACTGAAGCTGTCATAACCTGTTTAAAGAATATCTCTCGTTTGAATTGTTATCTAATTTCCTTTAAATTTAACTAAGGGTAGTTCACTTTTTTGACACGACACCCACCTATTAGTCGTGACTAGGCTGAACTGCTGACGCTTAATAAACGAGGTAAGATGATAATTTCAAAGGCCTAAGTGACCGCTAGTTTAATAACGTCGTATCTTAATTCTAGGTTGTTGATTTTTCTCGACTCTTTTCAAGTTATAATCTTAACTATTTGTGGTTGTTCGTATCTAATTTTCTTATTTGGGGTATATAGTTGTGTTGAATGGATTATGGTTAAGTTTTTTTTGGCTAGCAGCTATAGCCGCAGGTTATCAGTGGCTTTTACTAGATAACGCTGAAGTATTTAGTCAAATTATTACCTCTTTGTTTTCTATGGCAAAGCTATCTGCTGAAATTGCAATTGGATTGATTGGTACACTTTGTTTGTGGCTCGGAATTTTTAAAATCGCTGAGAAAGCCCAACTTATCTCTTTTTTTTCTCGTGGCGTTGAGCCACTTTTTAGGCATTTGATGCCTGGCGTTCCTCGTGGCGATAAAGCTTTCGGTTCTATTTCCATGAATATGGCCGCTAACATGTTGGGGCTAGATAACGCTGCTACTCCGCTTGGTCTAAAGGCTATGCAAGACCTCCAAGAGCACAATACCAATAAAGATGTTGCGACTAATGCTCAAATCTTATTCTTAGTTTTGAATACGTCTTCCGTTACGTTATTGCCCGTTACTATTTTTATGTATCGTGCTCAGCAAGGTGCTCTAAACCCTACTGAGGTTTTTATCCCTATATTACTGGCTACCTGCGCATCAACAGTTGTTGGCATGTCTGTTGTCGCTTGGATTCAACGTCTGTCACTTTTGAATCGCATAGTATTATCTTATTTGGCGGGATTTGTTTTACTCGTATCCTTGCTCATTACAAGTTTAATAAGTATGCCGGCAGAGCAAATGACAAAGGTTAGCTCGGTGGCTGCTAACATCATTTTATTTGGTGTTATTCTTGCCTTTCTTACTATAGGTTGGCGTAAAGGAGTGCAAGTATACGAGACGTTTATAGAGGGGGCCAAAGAAGGTTTTACTACAGCCATTACATTAATACCTTATTTAGTGGCAATGTTAGTGGCTATAGGGGTTTTACGTGCTAGCGGGGCCTTGGATCTATTTGTTGACGGTATTGCTTACTTGTTGGCCCTCGCAGGGCTGAATACGCAATTTGTTGATGCATTGCCTACGGCACTGATGAAACCATTTAGCGGCTCTGGTGCGCGGGCTATGATGCTAGAGACCATGAATACACATGGCGTGGATTCCTTCGCCGGTCGATTAGCTGCCGTTATGCAAGGCAGTACCGAAACAACGTTTTATGTGCTTGCTGTGTATTTCGGCGTTGTGGGTATTAAGCAGGGAAGACATGCAGTCTTTTGTGGTTTACTCGCAGATCTTGCTGGTATCTGTGCGGCTATAATCGTGTGTTATTGGTTCTTTGGATAATATAAAAGCTGGGATACTCTGAACCTCCCCAGTTTAATGGACACTTTGAAAATTCAAGAAATTACTAAATAGCTGTATTATCATGTTGTCTAATTAGTTTCATATGTTTTATTTTTTAGCCATAGCCACATTAAAAAGAGCTTAAGGCGTAAATAGCTTTTAGTCCACTTTGTCGGTACAGTTTCCGTTCGGTACGTTAGGACTAACGTCAGCTTTCATATCCTAAGTGAACGTAAATCTGCATGAATTCTAAAGGTAATTTAGGACAGGTTTTTGGCAATAGTGACGGTTAGCCCGTTCTCGCATAGTAACTCTCCATGAAAGACATTCTCTTTTCAAGTGATGTATCCCAGATACCTAAAACACTTATCATTAAAAAAGTAAAACAAACCTCATTAATGATGATTAAAATTTCAGAAGTATTATGAATTTTTTGATAGGATGTATTTTACTAATTCTCAGCTTGCCGTGGATTCTCATTTTAATTGGCAATGATCAAATTTTGTCATTTTTTGTATCCTTGTGCATAAACGTACTTCTGGTACAATCAGTCATAATCATCCCCCTATTTACACATATCATTAGGTAATTATCATCAATGGTCATAAAAGCTAAAAGCCCAGCAGGATTTGCGGAACAATACATCGTTGAGTCCATTTGGAATGGCGGTTTTCCTCCTGGCTCTATATTGCCAGCTGAACGTGAACTCTCTGAACTTATCGGAGTAACTCGAACTACGTTGAGAGAAGTGCTGCAGCGATTAGCAAGAGATGGTTGGTTAACCATTCAGCATGGTAAACCAACTAAAGTAAATGATTTTTGGGAAACATCAAGTTTAAATATTCTGGAAACTTTGGTGCAATTGGATCAGGATGGAATTCCTGACTTAGTTGATAATTTGTTATCAGCACGCACAAACATAAGTGCTATTTATATTAGAGCTGCCTTAAAAAACAACCCTAAAAAGGCTATCGAGTCGCTACAAGCGTACGTTGATGTTGAAGATACTGGCGAGGCATTTGCGCAATTTGATTATCAATTAAATAAAGATTTAGTTATTGCATCAGGTAATTCAATCTATTTATTAATATTAAATGGCTTAAGTGGTCTGTATTCTCGTATTGGTAATTTATATTTTGCTCACCCCAAGGGACGTGAAATATCGATAACTTATTATAAAAAGCTTATAGAGTTGGCTAAAGCAGAAAAATTTGATGAAGCAATTTTTGCTGTTCGTCAAAATGGTATTGATTCTGGGCAACTGTGGAGCGAGCTCAAGGATGAAGTACTAAAAGAGCTTTCTGAAGATTAGCCTTAGATTGTTATAGAAAATAAAACAAAAAAAGAAGACGATTTTAATCGTCTTCTTTTTTTTGTGGGCAACAGGCAATGACTTTATCTTCACCCGCTGAATCTTCTTGAACAATTCTAACGTCAAAGTGCCATAAATAATAAAGGTGTTTTAATACTTCGTCTTTAGAGTTACCAAGTTCAACACCATTATGCGGTGTATATCTGAGTGTTAACGCTCTGTCCCCATCGATATTTGCATCAATTATTTGGATATTCACCTCAAGATTACTGAGGTTGTATTGGTTGGCTAAGTTGTGACGAACTTTTTTATACCCTTGTTCGTTATGAATAGCGCCAATTTCTACATAATTATTATCACTATCATCATGAATGTGGAATAGCTTAAAATCTCGTATTAATTTTGGTGATAGATATTGGCTTATAAAACTCTCATCTTTAAAGTTTTCCATGGCAAAGTGAACGGTATCGACCCAGTTACTTCCGGCTATTTCTGGAAAATACTCTTTATCTTCTTCAGTTGGGTGTTCGCAGATACGTCTAATATCGATGAACATATTAAAACCTAATGCGTAAGGGTTTATGCCGGAATAATATTTACTATTGTATTCGGGCTGTGCCACCACATTAGTGTGGCTGTGCAAAAATTCCATCATAAACTTATCAGTCACTAAACCTTCATCATATAAGTGATTTAAAATAGTGTAATGCCAAAAGCATGCCCATCCCTCATTCATCACTTGAGTTTGCTTTTGAGGATAAAAGTATTGTGATATTTTTCTTACAATTCTGACAATTTCTCTTTGCCAAGGTTGTAATAAGGGGGCATTTTTCTCAATGAAATATAAGATGTTCTCTTGAGGCTCTTTCGGGAACTTATATTTTTGTTTGTTTTCTTGCTGTTCCTTTTTAGGAACAGTTCGCCAAAGTGCGTTGACTTGTGATTGCAAATATTCAGCACGTTCAGATTGTCGCTTTAACTCTTCATCTAGTGATATTTTTTGTGGTCTTTTATATCTATCAACTCCATGGCTCATTAATGCATGACAAGCATCTAGGGTAGATTCTACTTCACTAATACCGTATTTTTGCTCACATTGAGCAATATAGTTTTTTGCGAATAATAAATAATCAATAATAGAGCTGGCGTCAGTCCACGATTTAAATAAATAATTGCCTTTAAAAAAGGAATTGTGCCCATAACAAGCGTGCGCCATCACTAGCGCTTGCATAGTCAGTGTGTTTTCTTCCATGAGATAGGATATACAGGGACTGGAATTTATAACTATTTCATAGGCTAAACCCATTTGGCCACGTTTGTAGTTTTGTTCTGTTTGGATGAATTTTTTACCAAAAGTCCAATGACTATAACCAATGGGCATTCCTACGCTGGCATAAGCATCCATCATTTGCTCTGCAGTGATCACTTCTATTTGATTGGTATAAGTATCTAGACGATAAAAGTCTGCAACTCGAGCTATTTCATGCTGATATTGCCCAAGTAAGTCAAAGGTCCAATCCGGAGTATCATCTAACGGAGTAACGGTAGTTTTATTAATGTATTCAGCCGTATTATTTTTATTAGTCATTAATCACCCACTTATTTTAGGTAAAGTTTCTGTTAAGCGGCACTTTGTGTGTTTTTCTTGAAAAACTTTCTAAACACAGGGTAAATATCAGCAACTGTTTTAATATGTTGCATGGCAAAGTTAGTATGAGACTCCTCCACTTGTTGATAGTGCTTCCATAGTGTTTGGTGTGCTCGTTGGGTTATTTCGATATAACTGAAATACCTGCTTTTAGGCAATATTTGCTTTTCCAAAATCTCCTGACAACGAGGAGAGTCATCAGCCCAGTTATCACCATCTGATGCTTGGGCACCATAAATGTTCCATTGATTGTCATTGTAGCGTTCACTAATGATGTCATTCATCAGTTCTAAAGCACTCGAGGCAATGGTTCCGCCCGTTTCTTGTGAATAGAAAAACTCATGCTCATCAACCTCTTTGGCTTGGGTATGATGTCTAATATAAACTACATCGATATTCTTATAAGTACGGCTAAGAAATAAATAAAGCAAAATATAAAAACGTTTGGCCATCTCTTTGGTTGCTTGATCCATGGAGCCAGATACATCCATTAAGCAGAACATGACGGCTTTTGAAGTAGGTACCGCTTGCTTGGCATAGTTACGAAACCTTAAGTCGAAAGTATCAATAAACGGAACTTTGGCTATTTTTTCTTTCAAATTTTCAATTTGAACCATTAGTTCGCGTTTTTGCTGAATATTGTCATGCTTATCATTAATAAGAGCCAATAGTTCTTCTTCAAGTGCTTTTAATTGCTTGCGTTTTGAGGATGACATGGCTATTCGGCGAGCAATTGAACCTTGTAGGGATTTGACAATATCAATGTTTGAGGCAACCCCTTCAGCACAATAACCGCTACGAACGGTTTTATACTCTATCAACTTATCTAACTGATTTTTTTCAAGATTAGGCAACTCTAAATCTTCAAATAAAAGGTTTAAGTACTCTTCTTTAGAAATCGAAAAAGTAAAGTCGTCTTCTCCTTCGCCACTATCACTTGCATCACCTTGGCCAGCACCTTGACCTTGTTGATTGGGAGGGCGGGGTATCCTATCACCGGTAGAAAATTGATCGTTTCCTGGGTGCACTCTATCTTTTATACCACCATCACCTTGATGAAAAGTTGGCTCAGACAGATCCCTGTTAGGAATGACAATACTTTCACCTGAATCAATGTCTGTTACGCCACGTTTATTGATGGCTTCAGACACAGACTTTTTAATTTGGTTTTTATAGCGTCTTAAAAAACGTTGACGGTTAACCGTACTTTTATTTTTACTATTAAGACGTCTATCAATAAAGTTGGTCATACGTTCTCCTTATCTCTTTTATATACATACCCGATACCATTTAAAATGTTGGATAAAGTCATTTATAACTTATCTCAGAAAGTTGCGAAGAACCTTCATTTCTCTATTACTTCTAAAACTGCATCTTAATTGGTAGTGGGTATATATCCTTTTTCTTAAGAGATACAACTTAAGAGGACTTTCTAACGCGTAAATACCATTCAGACAATAAGCGTACTTGTTTTCGGGTATAACCTTTTGTCATCATTCGTTTAACAAAATCATCATGCTTTTGCTGATCATCAGCGGATGTTTTAGCATTAAAAGAAATCACAGGTAGTAAATCCTCTGTATTGGAAAACATTTTTTTCTCAATGACAGTTCTAAGCTTTTCATAACTTGTCCAAGCTGGATTTTTACCATTGTTATTGGCCTTTGCACGTAGAACAAAGTTAACAATTTCATTTCGGAAATCCTTAGGGTTACTTATCCCAGCAGGTTTCTCAATTTTTTCTAATTCATCATTAAGTGATTGACGGTCAAACAACTGACCTGTTTCAGCATCTCTATACTCTTGATCTTGAATCCAAAAATCTGCATAGGTAACGTAACGATCGAAAATGTTTTGCCCATATTCTGAATACGATTCTAAGTAAGCGGTTTGAATTTCTTTACCAATGAATTCTATGTACTCAGGTGTTAAATAACCTTTAATAAACTCTAGATAGCGTTCGGTGATTTCTTTAGGGAGTTGTTCTCGTTCAACTTGTTGCTCTAACACGTAAAATAAATGAACGGGATTTGCTGCGACTTCGACGCTATCGAAGTTAAACACTCGTGATAAAATTTTAAAAGCAAAACGAGTCGACAGTCCTGACATGCCTTCATCAATACCGGCGTAATCACGATACTCTTGATAGGATTTTGCTTTTGGATCGGTGTCTTTAAGGGTTTCACCATCATAGACACGCATTTTCGAATAGATACTCGAATTAACTGGATCTTTTAAACGAGATAATACTGAGAATTGTGCGAGTATATCTAAAGTGTCTGGAGCACACTGGGCCGTTTTTAATTCGCTGTGTTCAAGTAATTTTTTATAAATGTTAACTTCTTCAGAGACGCGCATACAATAAGGCACTTTAACAATATAAACACGGTCTAAAAATGCTTCGTTGTTTTTGTTATTTCTAAAGGTCTGCCACTCTGACTCATTTGAATGGGCAAGCAAAATACCGTTGAACGGTAATGCGGATAGGCCTTCAGTAGGATTGTAGTTACCTTCTTGGGTGGCCGTTAGTAAGGGATGTAGTACTTTAATGGGAGCTTTGAACATTTCTACAAACTCCATTAAACCTTGATTTGCACGACATAATGCACCTGAGTAACTATAAGCATCAGCATCATTTTGAGCAAAATGCTCAAGTTGTCTAATATCTACCTTACCAACGAGTGCAGAAATATCTTGGTTGTTGTCATCACCAGGTTCAGTTTTAGCTATGGCAATTTGATCCAAGATAGAAGGGTAAACTTTGACTACTTTAAATTGAGCAATATCCCCCTTAAATTCGTGCAAACGCTTTGCAGCCCAAGGAGATATGATGTTGTTCAAGTACCTGCCCGGGATGTTATATTCTTCTTTAAGGATCTTTCCGTCGGAATTGGCATCAAATAAGCAAAAAGGGTGGTCGTTAACTGGGCTACGCACACCATTTGCACTTAAAACATAGATGGGCTCTTGTTGCATTAAAGACTTTAATTTTTCAGCAAGAGAAGATTTACCGCCACCAACTGGGCCTAATAAATACAAAATTTGCTTATGCTCTTCCAGTCCTTGTGAAGCATGTTTTAAATAAGACACAATCTGTTCGATGGCTTCTTCCATACCGTAAAAATCAGCAAATGCGGGATAGCGTTTGATGACCCTATTGGAAAAAATTCTGCTCAGTCTCGGATCGGTCGCTGTATCGACCATTTCAGCCTCACCAATAGCGGTAAGTAAACGTTCCGACGCACTAGCATATGCTAGATTATCTTCTTTACAAATAGTTAAGAATTCTTGTAAACCAAACTCTTCTTGTTGAGCTTGCTCATAGCGCGTTTGATAATGTTGAAAAATACTCATAACTACCTCCAAAAGAATACAATGCTATCCACTAAGATTTAAATAGTAAAAGCCAGCACTTAACAGCTTGTAAAGGTAAGGTAAAAAGCACTTGCTATATTTTAAGGTTAGTCGTTCTGGCTGATTTTGCTAAGGAAATTAGTAATTAAATTGTAACTAGTCTGAAAAAGTCTTATTAAGTTAACCCGCTCATTTCTAATTAATCAAAGTTGATTTAGTCGGTATTAGCTTTACCAAGAGGGAGTTAGAAACTTTAGCTGTAAATATTGGATTATAAATGAGCAAACACGTATTATTTCTCCAGTCAACTAATAGGCTGTTTATATTTCTTTACACTAAGCTGCGAGCCATAGTATAGGCTTGTTAGCAGTCAGTGATTTTTTTGTACGAATACACGTACAACTTCTGTTACAACCGTCTTTTAGGCCTTGTTAGTAGAGGACTTTCGCTTTAATCATTTGCCCTAGATAATAGCTCTAAGACAGACATTGAATGAAAGAGAGATAACAATGACCGACAGCAAAAACCCGTTAAAATTATGTGGTATAGAATTTACTGAATATGCCACGCCAGATTCAGACTTCATGGAAAAAGCTTTTTATGGTTTTGGTTTCTCAAAAACTAAAAAAATGAAAGGGCGTGATGTTGAGTACTTTAATCAAAATGATATCCACTTTTTATTGAATAAAGAAAAAGCGGGTTTCTCTAAAGAATTCGCTAAAAGTCATGGTCCTGCTATTTGTTCTATGGGTTGGCGTGTAGAAGATGCTGACTTTGCTTTTAATGAAGCGGTTAAGCGTGGAGCTAAATCTGCTGCAAATGAAGCAAATAAACTTCCGTACCCAGCCATCTACGGTATTGGTGAAAGTCTTATCTATTTTATTGAGAACTTTGCAGAAACAGGCACTAATAAGGGCTTAATTTATGATACTGACTTTGAAGATATTGCTGAGCCAGTAATAGTTGAAGATAAAGGTTTCTTAGCGGTAGACCATTTAACGAATAATGTTTATCAAGGCACCATGCATAAATGGGCTGATTTTTATAAAGATGTCTTCGGTTTTACTGAGGTTAGATACTTTGATATTAAAGGTGTTAAGACTGCTTTAATTTCTTATGCACTTGCATCACCCTGTGGAAAGTTCTGTATTCCAATTAATGAAGGGAAGGGCAATAAAGATAATCAAATTGATGAATATCTCAATGAATATAACGGCCCAGGCGTACAACATTTAGCGTTTATTACCGATGACCTTGTAGGATCTCTTGATAAATTAGACCGTTCGATTGTTGATACACTTAATATCGTTCCTGAGTATTATGATGAAATATTTGACCGTGTACCTTGGGTAAAAGAAGATAAAGAGCGTATTAAAGAGCACCAAATTTTAGTTGATAGCCAAAGTGAAAACTCTTATTTGCTGCAAATTTTTACTAAAAACCTATTTGGTCCGATCTTTATTGAAATGATTCAACGTGTCGATGATCAAGGTTTTGGAGAGGGTAACTTTTCAACCTTGTTTAAATCAATTGAGTTAAATCAAATGGAACGTGGCGTGCTATAAATAAACGTCTCAAATGTTTCCAATTAAAAAGCCAACAAGCTCTATGAGTTTGTTGGCTTTTTGTTATTTGAAGCTAAACTTTTAAGTCCGTATTTTTTAAATCAATATTACTTAACTACATAGTGAGTCAGAACTTATTTACCCGTAGCTGAAACGTTTAAGTCTTTTAAAATACCATCGTGTAAGTTGTACACTACGCCATGCACAGTCGTATCTTGGTTGTTTTTCCAAGCGTTAACCAAGGTCGTTGTATTACAAATATTAGCAACTTGCTCTATAACATTAAGCTCACAAAGTAAGTTAATACGTTCTGTTTTATCTGTAAGTTTGTCCATTTCTTCTTTATGGAAACGGTAAACATCTTCTATGTGGCGAAGCCAGTTGTCAATTAAGCCATGACTCTTATTATCCAGTGCTGCACTAATGCCACCACAACCGTAATGCCCGCAAACAATAATATGCTGGACTTTCAATACATCAACAGCATATTGAATAACGGATAAACAATTTAAGTCAGTATGAATAACTTGGTTGGCAATATTACGATGAACAAAAACCTCTCCTGGATCCATATTTAACAGCGCGTTTGCAGGTACCCTAGAATCTGAGCAACCTATCCATAGATACTTTGGTGATTGTTGCTCAGATAGTGCTTTGAAGAAGTTAGGATCTTCTTTAGTAATTTTTTCTGCCCATTGTTTATTATTATCAAACAGGTGTTGGATTTTTGTCATTAGTTAAGTCCACATTGAGAAGTTAAATTCATGACATTTTATGTCATGGCAAAGGTAAGTAAAAGTAATTATTTGTAATGATAGTATAATAACAGTAATGATAATCTTGAAGGTAAACAACTATGGCGAGCGCATCTGCCCTACACATTTTAGTAAAAACGGAAAAAGAAGCGAAGGAATTAAAAGCTCAACTTGATAGCGGTGGTAATTTTGCAGCGCTTGCAAAGAAGCATTCACTTTGCCCATCAAAGAAAAAAGGTGGTGATTTAGGTGAATTTCGTCGTGGTCAAATGGTTAAAGCGTTTGATGATGTTGTTTTCAAAAGACCCATATTAAAAGTACATGGCCCGATAAAGACAAAGTTTGGTTACCATTTAATAAAAACCTTATACCGAAGCTAATAATTATCGACGTTAATCACTATTAAAATTAAAAAAACAGTCGGGTTGTAGGTTACTTTCATTCTTGCTCTTTTTCTTCTTTATCTAGTTCTTCATTACGCTTTTTAATGTCTGCTAATTGTTCTGCCGTTAAATTAAATTTATGTGCTGATTTTTTTATCACTAAGATACCGCCAACAATAATACCAATAGCAAGGGCTGTAATGATTATGGCTGTAATTGACATAAGTTAATAATCCTTATTCATAAGGTTGAGGAAAAGGCTCACAAAAAATATTGGGTTTGGTTTTTCTGTTTATTGATAATATAACACAACAAATGATTACCCTTGCGTAAGCTATACTTTAGGAAAGTAAGTTGCGCTTACTGCTCACTTTCCTGATTACGTAATTTAGCTAATTTTTGTAATTGTTTAGATTGCTCATGTAAACTACTGCGTACTAAGGTTTCTCTGTCTTCTTCTCGAATAAAATGAAAAATAACTTTGTGAGTAAATTGTTCACTCTCTGATTCAACCTCGATTACTTCACCATAGCAATAAATAGCACAATGGCTTTCGAGTAAGAATATTTTAAGTTCAAGTAATTGGCCGATAGTAAATGCCTTTGGTGTCATAAACTTAATACCGCCACCACCAAACTTTATTCCTTGGTATCTATGCTGTACTTCATCTTGCTGACTAAGAATATAACCAATAAGTAAGTCGATTTTTTTAGATTGCTGGTTAAGAAAGCTAACAAGTTGAGAAGCACTATTACCTAAGCCCTGCAAAGATCGTAATGCTGATTGATCTACTGTGTTCATATCTGTAGCAAGTTTAAATGGCATCGGCATATTAGAAATAAAACTGTCAAAATCAATGTTTTCAACGTTATCAATGGCCATAATATTGACGGAGAACTCATGTTCAATGGCAAAAAACTCATCATATTGTGCTAATTTCTGATCGAGTGTAAGAAGGCTCATGTTATTTATTTCCATGTAGAAGACAGTGCTTATATAAATAGAACAAAGCATAATAATTAATGCAGTAGTAGATAATTGTAACTAACAATATCTCAGCGGCTATTTATCTCAGACAGTTAGTTACCCGCTCGACTTGCATATGTAGTGTCAGAGTTCCGCGAGGAAATCGGAGTAAGGCTCATTTCCAGCGTTATTAATTTCGACAATAGAACAACTATTATCCTCAATCAATGCCTTGGACATGACCTTTTCTCGATTTGCTGAAACCTACATCTACAAGTGGAGAGGGTATAATGACTGTGTTATGCTACAGAACAATCTAAATCAGTACCAGATAAAATAATAATACCTCAATGTTTCAACCTATTAGTATCTTCATCGGGCTACGCTATAGCCGTAGTAAAAGCCATACAGGCTTTGTTTCTTTTATTACTTTCTTTTCTACCGTCGGTATTTTATTAGGTGTGGCTGCGCTTATCACCGTTGTCTCTGTAATGAATGGTTTTGAAGGCGAATTAAAGAAACGCATATTAGGCATAGTACCTCATGTCATTGTTAGTGATTTCAGTAGTAAAGGTACCAGCACAGAACAAAAAATACCTTGGCAAAACTTACGGAAAGAATTACTTACTCAGCCTCACGTGCTTCGCGTGACACCTTTTCTTGAAAGCGAAGCATTGATTCAATCAGCAAAAGGGCTGCAAGGTGTATTAGTTCAGGGCATCATGCCTAAATTTGAACAAAAAAATATCATTAACACTCATATGGTTTCTGGCAGTATGGAAAACCTTTCGACTCAAGGTTACTCCTTAGTTTTAGGACAATCGTTAGCCAATAAATTGCAAGTTGGTCTTGGTGATGAAGTTCGCTTGGTATTACCCAATAAAAGTGTTTTTACTCCTATGGGACGTATTCCTGTACAACGTGTGTTTACTGTTGCCGGTATTTTTCATATTGGTTCACAAGTCGATGATGCCATGGTATATGTCGATAGCCGATATGGCGCAAAATTGCTCAGGCGATCAGGTGATGGTATCGATAAATTACGACTTTATTTAGATGATGCCTTTAATGCCAAAATTGTAGTGAAAAAGTTGGTACAAAATCAAGATATGTTAACGCCAAATAAAACCCTTGAGTCTGTTGTTTTTAGTACTTGGGATGAAAGCCAAGGCGCGTTGTTTTCAGCAGTGAAAATGGAAAAAAACATGATGTGGCTGATGCTAAGTCTTATTATTGCTGTTGCAGCCTTTAATATTGTTTCTGCATTGGTGATGGTTGTTGTTGAAAAGCAAGCAGAGATAGGCATATTACAAACACTGGGCTTAGCGCGTATTGAGGTCATTAAAATTTTTATCACCCAGGGCATGGTTAATGGCCTGTGGGGAGTTACGCTAGGAGGAATTCTAGGTGTGATTTTGGCTCTTAATTTGAACAATATAATGTTAGTAGTCGGCGCCAATTTATTTGGTTTTGGTATGCAGGAGTTACCGGTAAAGCTTGAGTGGTTTGATGTGCTTACTATTATTTTATCAGCACTCGCAATGAGTTTTATTGCGACACTTTATCCGGCATACCAAGCTTCGAACACGCAGCCAGCTCAGGTGTTACGAAATGAATAAGGTCAAAAATTAATGAGTAAAGTATTACAGTGTTGTCATCTATCTAAGTCGTATAAACAAGGTGACATTGAAACTAAGGTCTTAAATGACTTAGAGCTGAGCGTTGATAAAGGCGAGCTACTTGCTGTTGTAGGCAGCTCTGGCTGTGGCAAAAGTACTTTTTTACACCTTACGGGTGCTTTAGATTCGCCGAGCTCAGGCACAGTACTTATTAATGATATAGATATTCACCAATTATCTGATAAAGAAAGAGCAAAGTTTAGAAATGAGCATATTGGTTTTATCTATCAATTTCATCATTTGATGATGGAGTTTAGCGCACAAGAAAATGTCGCTATGCCATTAATGATCCGTGGTGAAAAACCCAAAGATGCATTATTCGCTGCCAAAGAAATGCTCGACCAAGTTGGTTTGTCCCATAGAATTGATTACCGACCCTCACAACTATCTGGAGGGGAACGCCAACGGGTGGCAATTGCTCGTGCGTTAGTGACTAAACCTTCTTTGGTGTTAGCTGACGAACCGACAGGTAATTTAGACAGTGAAACTGCGGAACAGATTTATCAATTGATTCGTAGCTTAAACGGTAGTGCAAATACTAGTTTTGTCATCGTAACTCATGATCTCGTATTAGCTAGTCGTATGGACAGACAAGTACAATTGGTTCAAGGAAAATTATTACCACTGATTGGTAAAGATGATGCTTTAACTTCCGCTGAGCTTTTGAATAGCAGTAAGGAAAATAATACTCAGGTTCGTGAACGCCATGTTTAAACCGTTAAGTGTCTTTTTAGGCTGGCGTTATGTTCGAAGTCGACATGGCAATGGTTTTTCAGCCTTTATCTCAGCTTCTTCTACTATAGGTATTGCTTTAGGCGTCACCGTGCTTATTGTGGTACTTAGCGCTATGAATGGTTTTGAGCGTGAACTATCTCAAAAACTGTTGTCGATCGTACCCCATGTTGAATTGGTGAGTGTCAACGAGCCGATAGATGACTGGAAAAAAAGGATTGATGAACTAAAAGCTGAATCAAGAGTTATTGCAGCTGCGCCTGTTATTAAAATGACAGGTATGCTGCAACATGGCTTAAAACTCAAAGCGGTTGAGGTTCGTGGCGTAGATGCACAACTGGAAAAGCAAGTATCTAGTATTGATGATTATATTATTGCCGGTAAGTGGCAGGCCCTAATAAGCTCTGAGTTGAATGAAAATACTATTATTCTTGGAAGTGGTGTCGCAGCAAAATTATCGGTAGCGTTGGGAGATAAAATACAGCTACTGTTACCTCCGCCTGGAGGAAGCAATGATGTTAAGCAAGTGTTTTCAGCGCCAATCACTCGACAAGTAAAGGTGGTTGGTATTTTTAAATTTGGCGGTACAGTAGATGAAACGTTGGCTTACATTCCGCTTTCTTTAGCTAGTGATGTCATGGGCTATGAGGCAAACGAAACACAAAGCCTGCGTTTGAAAATCACTGATGTTTTTTCTGCGCCTAAAATTGCTCGACAAGTAGCCTATAATTTTGACCACTATGTTTATATCAATAATTGGACTCGTACTCAGGGACATTTGTTCAATGATATTCAACTTGTACGTATGGTGATGTTTATCGTATTAGTGTTAGTGATAGGCGTAGCGAGTTTCAATATAGTGTCAACCTTAATTATGGCGGTTAACGAAAAACAAGGTGACATCGCTATTTTAAAAACTATGGGAGCAAGTTCAACTACTATTATGTTAGCTTTTATTGCTCAAGGTTTAGTTAACGGCGTCGTTGGCAGTTTATTAGGTGCTCTGTGCGGTGTTTATTTGGCTTTAAATCTTACCGATATTATTAGTGCATTAGAACAGCTTATAGGGGTTACTTTCTTATCTGGCGATGTGTATTTTATTAATTATTTACCAAGTGTTCTTCAGCCGGATGATGTTTACATCACTGTTATTACTGCACTTATTATGAGTCTGTTGGCAACATTATACCCTGCATGGCGAGCGACTAAAATTGAGCCAGCACAAGTACTAGGTCAGTTATAACCCCCACGTTCTATCCTGCAAAATTAATTAGCCAAAAAAAAGGCAAAAAAAAAGCCCGCAAACAAAGTGCGGGCCAACTATAACATCAAGTTGATATAAGGAAATTACATTCCAAGAAACATGTCAGAGAGAAAAGATAGTAAGCTATCATTTCATAGTAATCATAGTTAATGATGTATCCTTAGGAGAAAGGGATAACACATCATTGCGCTAACTCAGAAAACAAAGTCATCATAATAGTCTTTATTTATTTCGACAAACTAAAAAAAATGTACCTTTCGGATTAGAATAACTAATGCGAAAGGTGGCGAGGGTTCACCTTGTTAATAAAGTGAATAACTATTCGCTATTTTTAACTGGGTACTGTTTTATAGGGTTGTAGCCTGAATATTTATGCGTGAGTCAGTTTTCATTTAAATGATACTCTGTCATCTTATCTCGATGTGCTTATTAAGAACTTACGAATTACTTTATAACGTTAAAAAATCTAATGGAAATGATTGGGTTGTTTTTCTCTGAAAAAACGTTCCTTCCCTATTTATTGTATTAACAATAATAAAGATCGGATAATTCATTATCTTGATGGTGTAATTGGGTTTATAAAGCTGAGTATTGCCAGTACCGTTATAATTTACAGTGGGTTTGTGTCACTTGAGGCGTTTGAGTTTTTTATTTAGAGAAAGCCTAACAAAGGACAGGAACCTTTGTTAGGTATACGCAGGTTTCGCTTATAATTAGCTAAAGTTAGCTTGAGCGAAATCCCAGTTAGCTAGTGCCCAAAAGCCATTTAGGTAATCAGGTCTTAAGTTGCGGTAATCAATGTAGTAAGCATGTTCCCATAAATCTACAGTAATTAATGGTGTAACACCTTCATCAGTTAATGGTGTTGCAGCATTTGAAGTATTTACGATAGCTAAACTACCATCGGCATTTTTCACTAACCAAGTCCAGCTAGAGCCAAAGTTATTGATAGCACTATCAGTAAACTTCGCTTTAAATTCGCTAAAAGAACCAAAGCTATTATTAATCGCTGTAAGTAAATCACCAGATGGCTCTCCGCCACCGTTTGGACTTAGACTATTCCAGTAAAAAGTATGGTTCCAAATTTGTGCTGCATTATTGAAAATTCCAGCTGAAGATGTTTTAACGATATCTTCTAAGCTTTTGTTCTCAAATTCAGTACCGCCAATTAACCCGTTAAGTTTAACAACATAAGTATTGTGATGCTTTCCGTAATGGAATGATAACGTTTCTGCTGAGATGTGTGGCTCTAATGCGTTTTGCTCGTAAGGTAATGCAGGTAATTCAATAGACATTATACTCTCCTAATCGTAATTCTAATTTTAATTTTTCACCAAAAATGGGTGTGTTTTTATATAAACTTGAGTAAAATACTCAAGTATTATTTATATATTGGTATTGCAAAGGCAACTTTCAAGGCTATATATTTTAAAATCAATAGCTAAGCTATTTAGATAATAGTACTTATTCTATTTTCTTGTATTGAAAAGAGTTGATAATTTATTTTTTATCTCCATATGTAAGGTATCTCAGTGCAAAAGAATAGAATAAGTATTAATTAAGAGAGGGTACTATGGATACAATTGAGCGCATTAAAGAACAAATTAGCGAAAATACAATCTTGCTATATATGAAAGGGTCTCCTAAATTACCAAATTGTGGTTTTTCATCACAAGCATCACAAGCGTTAATCTCTTGTGAAGAAAAATTTGCTTATGTTGATATTTTACAAAACCCAGATATTCGTGCGGAATTACCTAAATATGCAGATTGGCCAACTTTCCCACAATTATGGGTTGACGGTGAGTTAGTAGGTGGCTGTGATATTATTATGGAAATGTTTCAACAAGGCGAATTACAAACCTTAGTGAAAGAAGCAGCGGCAAAAAATGTTTCAGCAGAAGATAGTTCAGCAGACGCATAGTAAAAAGCATATAGCTAATTGATTTTATATACTTGTGACTATCAAAGTTCATCCAAAATTGTATTTTGATTGTGACAAGTATTAGTTTGCCAACAAAGGTTGTTGGCAGAAAAATAAACTTTTTTAACATAAAGATAAATGGAGCATAAAATGAGCGTATTAGTTGGTCGTCAAGCACCTGACTTCACTGCTGCAGCAGTATTGGGTAGTGGTGAGATTGTAGATAGCTTTACACTAAGCGAAGCAATTAAAGGTAAAAAAGCCGTAGTATTTTTCTACCCTTTAGATTTTACTTTTGTTTGTCCATCAGAGTTATTAGCTTTTGATCACCGTATGGAAGAATTCAAAAGCCGTGGCGTAGAAGTTATTGGTGTTTCTATTGATTCACAATTTTCACATAACGCATGGCGTAACACTCCAGTAAACGATGGTGGTATTGGTCCAGTACAATACACTTTAGTTGCTGATACTAAACATGAAATCTGTAAAGCATACGACGTAGAGCATCCTGAAGCTGGTGTTGCATTCCGTGGCTCTTTCTTAATCGATGAAGAAGGCAGTGTACGTCATCAAGTAATTAATGACTTACCACTAGGCCGTGATGTTGATGAAATGTTACGTATGGTTGATGCTCTTCAATTCCACCAAGACCATGGCGAAGTTTGTCCTGCTGGTTGGAACAAAGGTGATAAAGGAATGACAGCTTCTCCAGAAGGCGTTGCTTCTTACCTTACTGACAATGCTGATAAGCTATAATTTTGCTAACTGTTTTAGTTAATCGCGTAAGTTGATTAACTAACATGCAAAAACAAAAAAACCGCGAAAGCGGTTTTTTTATATCTAAATTTTAGTTTGTTGTTTAGTTGTTAGACTTCTATTTCTTCAACAGCTAACGGCCAACCACCTAATGCTCGCCACTTATTAACGATATGACAAAATAGTTCAGCTGTTTTTTCAGTATCATATAAAGCACTATGCGCTTCGCTATTATTAAAGTCTATTTTGGCTGCAATACATGCCTTAGCTAAAACGGTTTGCCCTAGTGCAAGACCTGCAAGGGTTGTCGTATCGAAGCTGACAAAACTATGAAAAGGACTACGTTTAATTTTACATCGCTCAGTAGCTGCATTTAAAAAACCTAAATCAAAGGCAGCATTATGGGCAACAATAATAGCTCGCTGGCAACCAGCAGCTTTCATCTTCTTTCTTACTAACTTAAAAAGATCCTTGAGTGCTTCACTTTCATCAACTGCACCACGTAATGGATTCGTTGGATCTATACCGGTAAATTCTAATGCTTTGGGCTCGAGGTTTGCCCCTTCAAATGGCTCAATATTAAATTGTATTGTTTCATCGATAGAGAAATCACCGGTGTCTTCATCTAAATGTAATACTGAAGCTGCAAGTTCAAGTAATGCATCTGTTTGAGCATTAAAACCGGCTGTTTCTACATCAATAACAACAGGGAAGTAGCCGCGAAATCTTTGAGAAAAATCGCTTTTTACGGTTTCAGAATTAGGAAGGTTTTTTTGCTGGGTATCTACAGAGCTTGATTCAGACATTAGTCACTAAAGTAATATAGGTTGAAATAATGCTGATTATTATCGCAGAAACTTTATTTAAAAACGACAATGAAGATGGCTTATAAGGCATTAAATGTACTTTTTTACTTCATAAAGCGCTTTTTTATCGATAAAATGCTAAAGTTATCTGAGTTTAGGGCGATACCCTTTATATCCCACACAGGCAAAAGTAAAAAGTCCTGTTACCGCTATCGATATTGTGCAAAATTATGAAAAAAATAGTCACATCACTGAGTACTTATTTTCTTATTCTAACTAGTTTAGCCACTAGCTTGCTTGCTAGTGACGTAAAAGCTGGCATTCGTCAATATAGCGCAGATATCCATACCTCGAAATGGCAATTGTCAGATGATTCTCGCCTTCAATGCACTTTGTCACATCAAATTCCTCGTTATGGTGAAGCACGTTTTTCAGCGAAAGCCAGTCGTAAGCTTAATATGGAATTTGAGTTAGACATGATGTTGTTACCAGATAACTATTCGTTAGCTGAAGTTCGCAGTGTTGCGCCAAAATGGCAACCCGGTACTGGGTCTCGTACGTTAGCGAATATGAAATTACATAAACAATTTAATCCAAGTCTTCCTAAGAAAGTTGCTTGGACTATGTTAAGTGAGCTAGAGCAGGGCATGAGTCCAACCTTTTATTATAATGATTGGTACAGCGAACAAGATAAAATATCTGTTGGTCTATCAACCGCTCGCTTTAAAAAAGCTTATAGAGATTTTGTTGGTTGTGTAGGGAACTTACTTAATTATAGTTTTGATGATATTGCTTATACCGTACTAAACTACCAATCTAGCAGTGATAAATTTACTAAAGCATCTCAAAGACGTATCGAGATGATCCGCCAATATTTGAGCTTAGATCCAGAATTAGAATTGGTATTGGTCGACGCATACTCTGATAGCTATGGTGGTCGTTGGTCTAATTTAAAATTATCAGAACGCCGCGCCGCTAAAATCAGAGATTATTTTGTCGAAAACGGTATTGAAGTCAGTCGAATCGAAGCAAAAGGTTACGGCGAGAAGCGCCATATATCTTCTAATGACACTACGCTAGGGAGAGGAAAAAACCGTAGAGTAGTCATTCAAATGCAAAAACCATAATATTATTTAAGTTATTATTTGTCTATATTGAAGCGCAGTTGTTAAAGTACTGTAAATAATACTTGCTACTATCCCAATAGAACGTATAAAAAATATAGAGTAAAATATTGAACAGGCCTGTAGATTCGCAGTAATCTACAGGCCTGTTTTTGTCTGAGCCCTTTTTAGGGACGACTTTTTAATTTTAAGGTATAAAATGTCATGAAACATTTTTCAAAACTTTGCTTAATACTCAGCACTTTTGCTGTGTCTATAGCACCAGTTACATGGGCACATGAGGCTGACTCTCATCAACACGACTCCCATAAACAAGTTAATGTGTCTACGTTAACTGATGCATATACTTATGCTAATTATGACCAAGTTAAAGCGACTCATGTGTACCTTGATCTTAATGTAGATTTTGATAGAAAATCATTATCTGGTTTTGCTGAGCTTTCACTGGATTGGTCTACTAATAACAAAGCGCCTTTAATTTTGGATACACGTGATCTTGTTATTCACAGTGTAATGGCGAAAAATAGCCAAGGCCAGTGGGTAAAAGTTAAGTATGACTTAGCTAAGCGCGATGACGTATTAGGTAGTAAGTTAACCATTAATACGCCACTTAAAGCTGAAAAAGTTCGTGTCTATTATAACTCAACAGAAAAAGCGACAGGCTTACAGTGGTTATCAGCTGAACAAACTGCCGGTAAAGAAAAACCTTTTTTATTCAGCCAAAACCAAGCAATTCATGCCCGTTCATGGATACCTATCCAAGATACACCGAGTGTTCGAGTAACTTATACTGCACGTATAACAACCGATAAAGATTTATTAGCGGTAATGAGTGCGAATAACGAACCAGGTACAGAGCGTGATGGCGATTATTTCTTTTCAATGCCACAGGCAATTCCTCCTTATTTGATTGCGATTGGTGTCGGTGATCTTCAGTTTAAAGCGATGAGTCATCAAACGGGTATCTATGCTGAATCTTATATTTTAGATGCTGCTGTTGCAGAGTTTGATGATACACAAGCGATGATTGATAAAGCTGAAGAAATGTATGGGAAATACCGTTGGGGTCGTTACGACTTGTTGATGTTACCACCTAGCTTTCCATTTGGTGGCATGGAAAATCCACGCCTTTCATTTATCACGCCAACCGTTGTTGCGGGTGACAAAAGCTTAGTTAACTTAATTGCTCATGAACTAGCACACTCTTGGTCTGGTAACTTAGTGACTAACGAGAGCTGGCGGGACCTATGGTTAAACGAAGGTTTTACCAGTTATGTTGAAAACCGTATTATGGAAGCTGTTTTCGGAACTGATCGCGCGGTAATGGAACAAGCATTGGGCGCCCAAGACTTAAATGCTGAAATTGCTGAACTTGATGCCGGTGATACTCAGCTTTATATTGATTTAAAAGGCCGAGATCCAGACGATGCATTCTCAGGTGTACCTTATGTTAAGGGGCAACTGTTTTTAATGTTCCTAGAAGAGAAGTTTGGCCGTGAGCGTTTTGATGCATTTGTCTTAGAATACTTTGATAGCCACGCATTTCAAAGTTTAGGTACTGATAACTTTGTTAAATACTTAAAAGCAAATTTGACTGATAAATATCCTAACATTGTGAGTGATACTGAGATTAATGAGTGGATTTTCAATGCAGGTCTGCCAAGTTATGCACCACAGCCTACGTCAAATGCTTTTAAGGTGATTGATAAGCAAATTAAGCAATTGGTTAATGATGAGTTAACATTAGAGCAATTATCTACCGCTCAATGGACCTTACATGAGTGGCTGCATTTTATTAATAACTTACCTGTAGATTTAGATCATCAGCGTATGGCGAATTTAGATAAAGCTTTTGACTTAACCAATAGTAATAATGCTGAGATTGCTCATGCTTGGTACTTATTATCAGTTCGCGCTGATTACAAAGAGGTTTACCCAGCAATGGCTAAATACCTAAAAAGTATCGGTCGTCGTAAATTGATAGTACCGTTATATAAAGAACTTGCCAAAAATGCAGAAAGCAAAGCATGGGCTGTTGAAGTCTATCAGCAAGCTCGTCCAGGTTACCATGGTTTAGCCCAAGGCACTGTAGATGGTGTGTTGAAGTAATCTACACCCGTTAACTATCAAATTACTTCTTTTTAAGTGTTTGAGCTAGCTCAATTCAAGGCAGTCTGATCTTATAATAGTTATGCCATTATAAGATCATGAATGATGAATGGGGGTTGTTAAAACGCTTTATCGAGAGAGTTTAGGTTAACTCTTTTTTAAGATATATGATTTGATTAGCTGCAAGTGTAGTCATATTTTTGCATATAAAAAAGGGGCTCAATGTGAAAACATTGAGCCCCTTTTTAGTTATATGTGCCACATAGTGGTAATTCTATTAGGTCAAAGTGACTGCAGTATTATTAATTTTTATTTTCAATAATTACATCAACTTGACGTTTTTTATTTTGTTGAGAAATAACCACACGCATCACTTCCTCACCTTCTTGGTATTGGAGGGTTAATCGGCCACGCTTAAGCTCTTGTGAGTAGGGTTCACCAAATGCCTGTTGATAAAAGTCAATAACTTCTGCTTCGCTTGAGCGGGTGAAGTAATTAATTACAGCCGGTAATTTATCAGTGAATTCAGCAAAAACTTGAGCATTATCCAAAATTGGAATATCAATAACACCATTATTGATTACCTTACTGACGACTTCTTCTTCAATTTCTTCAACTGCTTCAATTACGGGCTCTAAAACAACAGGGGCTTGAGTAGGCTTCTCTTCGATGTCTTGTGTTGAAGAGCAGGCACTTACGCCAACGGCTATCATGCTAAGTAATGTCAAATGCTTAACAGTTTGTTTTACTCTCATTTAAGTCACTTCCGTTCAAGTTTGTATTTTATATAACTTCAAATATATACGATTTTTAACACTAACGCGATAATCGCCTGACAAATAACATAAAAATAGCTTGTAAGGCACTCAGTCTAGTGCTGAGCTCTATCGTTATATCATGGCCTATGCATATCTTTATAATGATCAACCCATATTGCAGTAGCACCACAAATAGCAACAGGCATTACCACAAGGTTTACAATTGGTATCATAGAGAATAAAGCGACAGTGATACCAAAGCTATAACTAATCCCTTGTTTTTGTTTCAACATTTTTTTCATTGTAGCGAAAGGAACTTTGTGATTATCAAATGGGTAATCTTTGTATTGTATTGCCATCATCCAAGCAATGAATAAAAACCAAATAACTTGCCCTACAACGGGTAATAGCCACATGATGATAAAAAATCCTATGGCACGAGGTAAATAATACGCGAGTTTTTGCCACTCTCTGCTCAATGTTCTTGGTATATCTTTTACAATATCGAGCATACTGCCTTTAGGCGCTTCATTACCTGACAAAATAGCTTCCATTTTTTCAGATAATAATCCGTTAAATGGAGCTGCTAGCCAGTTCGCTACCGTACTAAAAATAAATGAAAAAACAACTAAAATAGTGAGCACAGCTAAAGGCCATAACACCACACTCAACCAATCAAGCCAGCTTGGTAACCAAGACATCATACTATCCATGTAAGTATTCAGTTCTAAATAGACAAAATAAAACGCAAAGCTAAATAGCAAGGCATTGATTGCTAAGGGAATGAAGACAAATCGACGTATGCCTTTTTGTCTGATTAGACTAAAGCCTTTGAAAAAGTAGCTGGCACCACTGTGATCGATGGGCGAAAATTTAGCTTTTTGAGGTGAATGTGACATGAGAGTAAAATATTCCTAAGTAACTGATATTCATCGCGTGAGTATAAAAGCTTCTTTCATACTTTTACAACATTAACTTGTTACAAATCTCTCTAATTTCTGATAAAGTTTTCTGTTAACATATTGCGATAAAAATCGTATGAAAAATAGTAATCAAGAAAGCAAATAGGTTCGAAAATGGAAGATAACTTCAGAAACGTCTTAATTATACTCAGTGCCATTGTCATTACCGCAATATTTATTCATGGCTTATGGACATTAAGAAAACAAAAAAATCCCTATAAGCTGAAAACTTCGAAAGACAAAGCTGACCCTATTAAAAGAGATTTTGATCGTAAAGGTTTTGACCAAGATGGTGTTGGACAAGTTAAAGTTAAAAGCAATGCTGAAAGTGACAAGACGAACCTTGAAAGGGAGGTTGTTACTGAACACTTTATAACTGAAGGTGTGCAATTACCTGACGATCTATCTAAAAGCCAAATCATAATTAAAAATGATGTATTGGGTGAACTCTCTGGGCAAGCATCAAAAGCTAAAGAAGAAAAACTTGATAACAGCGCAATTCAGGACTTAGATAGCAGTCTTGAAGATGACTGGTTTAAAGAAGATGACAATACTCAATTTACTAAAGATGAATTAGGTGATGCACTAACACCTGAGCCATCAGCTGAAAGTATAAAGAAAAAGCCGACAAAACCCAAAACAGCTGTCCATATTGAACCTTTATATGAACAACCTGTTACGCAAGCTAAACCCGCGCGTACGCCAATTAATAAAGTGAGCAAAACGCCATCAAAAGCGGCGCTGAAGCGTGACCAAATTGAAATTGATTTTGATAATCAAGTGACTGAAGAAACGATTGCACCGGTAAAAGTTAAGACAACATTAGAACCGCAGGTCATTATATTATCTGTCGTTATGCCAGCAAATCAGCAAATGTTCGGTGCAGCACTATTACCAAGTTTATTAACCCTTGGATTGAAATATGGTGAAATGAACATTTTTCATCGTCATGAAGATAATGCTGGTAAAGGTAAGGTGACTTTTAGTTTGGCGAATATCATGAACCCAGGCTCATTTGATTTAGATAGCATGGAAACTTTTGCCACGCGTGGGGTCAGTTTGTTTATGACTTTACCTAATGCAGGAGACCCTTTTTATGTGTTTGAACAAATGCTCAATGCAGCAAAGCAGCTAGCTCAGGAGTTTAATGCACAAGTTCTTGATGATAAACGCAATGTTATGACTAAACAAACGGAGCAACATTATCTCAGTAAAATACGCGAATTTGATCGTAAAAGTCGTATTGCACTTGTGGAATAAGCCGCCAAAATTGTTGCACTGCTTAATGTTACAACGGGCTTTATAAGCCCGTTTTTTTATTCTATACCCATGTTACCTCTCTTTTTAAAGGAGTAACCCTTAATAAAAAAGAGCTGCCTCGATAATGAATCGCATAGACAACCTGAAACGAGCAGATTGAAGTATCATGGGTATATACCCGTTCCCAATCATCTATATGTGTCACCTTCTATTAATAATTAACAAAGGTGACCTAATATAAATTTTTAAATATTAGTGAATTATTTTTATGTCGAATGTCGAAAAGCAAATTAGCGAACTACAACAGCAGCTTAATCAATATAATCATGAATACTATGTATTAGACCAACCGAGTGTACCTGATGCAGAATATGATCGATTAATGACAGCATTAATCGATTTAGAAAAGGCCAACCCCGAACTCAAAACAATTGATTCCCCAAGCCAAAAAGTAGGGGGACAGGCATTAAAATCATTTACCCAAGTTACTCATCAGCTACCGATGCTCTCTCTTGATAATGTCTTTTCTCTAGAGGATTTCCATGCCTTTGTTAAGCGCGTAAAAGATAGGTTGAATGACAACCAAGCATTAGCCTTTTGTGCCGAGCCTAAATTAGATGGTTTAGCAGTGAGTTTGCGTTATGAGCAAGGCCAGTTAATACAAGCGGCCACACGTGGCGATGGCAGTGTGGGAGAAAATATTACTACCAATATTCGAACAATCAAATCTATTCCGCTTAAATTAATGGGCACACCCGGTAAAGACTTTCCTGATATCGTTGAAGTTCGTGGTGAAGTTTTCATGCCTAAGGCAAGCTTTGATGCCTTAAATGCTTTGGCTAAGAAACGCGGTGAGAAAGGTTTTGCTAACCCACGTAATGCCGCGGCGGGAAGTTTACGGCAACTTGATTCTAAAATTACCGCAAAACGTAATTTAGCTTTTTATGCTTATAGTCTTGGCTTTGTAGGAAAGCTGTCTGATGAAGGCGGCGAAAGTACAGACTTAACCAATGACTTTTTTGCTGATTCTCATTATGAAAGACTGTGTCAGCTGAAAAAACTCGGCTTACCTATGTGCCCAGAAGTGCGTTTACTTGAAAGTGAACAAGCCTGTGATGCGTTTTATCAAGATATCTTAGCAAAACGTAGTGGGTTGAGTTATGAAATTGATGGCACGGTGTTAAAGGTTGACGAGATTTCTTTGCAAAAACGTTTAGGTTTTGTCGCGCGAGCTCCCCGTTGGGCAATTGCTTATAAATTCCCTGCTGAAGAAGAATTAACCTGTGTTGAAGATGTAGAGTTTCAAGTTGGACGTACCGGTGCGATCACGCCTGTTGCACGTTTAAAGCCAATTTTTGTTGGTGGCGTAACAGTATCAAATGCGACACTACATAACCAAGATGAAATAACGCGCTTGGGTCTAAAAATAAATGATACCGTCGTTATTCGTCGAGCTGGGGACGTTATCCCTCAAATCGTCAGTGTCGTACTTGATAAACGTCCAGATAATGCCCTGGATGTTACTTTTCCTACCAGCTGTCCTGTCTGTGACTCAGCTGTAGCCAAACCTGAAGGTGAGGCTGTACTTAGGTGTACCGCAGGACTTTTTTGTGCAGCTCAGCGAAAAGAAGCGATTAAACATTTTGCATCACGTAAAGCACATGATGTTGACGGTTTAGGCGACAAGTTAGTCGAGCAACTTGTCGATGAAAAGTTGATAAATACCCCCGCTGATTTATTCAAGTTAACTGAAATCCAAGTCAGTACTATGGAGCGGATGGGGAAAAAATCGGCGACAAATTTAATTGCCTCACTTGAGGTAGCTAAAAGTACCACGTTAGCTAAATTTATTTATGGGTTAGGTATTCGCGAAGTAGGGGAAGCAACAGCGGCCAACTTAGCAAACCACTTTTATACTTTAGCAGCCATTGAAAGTGCGTCCCTTGTGAGGTTACAAGAAGTCTCAGATGTTGGGGAAGTTGTCGCTAAAAATATTATCAACTTCTTTAAGGAAGAGCACAACCTAGCCGTGGTTTCAGGACTAAGTGAAGTAATGAATTGGCCCACTATTGAAATTAAATCAGCTGACGAGTTACCGCTTGCAGAGCAAATTTTTGTATTAACGGGTACGTTAACGCAAATGGGCAGAACGGAAGCTAAAACAGCGTTGCAATCATTGGGGGCGAAAGTATCAGGCAGTGTCTCTAAGAAAACGGACTTTGTTGTTGCTGGAGACAAAGCAGGGTCTAAACTGACTAAAGCGCAGGACTTAGGTATATCAGTGCTTACCGAAGATGGGTTAGTAGCGTTACTTGCCGAACATGGCATAACTATTTAGTTAATAGTTAACCTTTCATGGTAAATAAGTTAATTAAAAAGGACGCTATTAAGCGTCCTTTTTGTATGCTTTAACTCTTTTTTGTACTTTACAAGCGAGTATAAATGGAATTTTATTTAGTATTACTTGTTAATCGCCAAAATGAGATACCAGCGGCAAAAAATAATACCATGGGATAAAAAGAATGACTTGCCACTGACAGTGGGGAAATATGTAAAGTAGCGCCAAGTAATAGTACTTGAGCACCATATGGTAACATACCTTGGTTAATACAGGCGAAAACATCGAGTAAACTGGCTGACTCTGCAGGGGATAATTCTCCATCAGTAGCAAGGTTCTTAGCCGTATCACCAGTGACTATAATTGAAACCGTGTTGTTTGCCGTAAAGAAGTTACAAATGAAGGCAAGACCAGCAATACCTAGGCCTGCTGCGCGCCTTTTATTATTAGGTGTTAGTTTTCTAGCAAGTGTTTCTATCACACATGTTAACGCAGACAAACCACCTTGCTGGCGAACTAGCTCACTTAAACCACCAATAAAGAGGGATAAAAGGAAGATGTCTTGCATACTGGAAAAACCAGCAGTGATATCATTTAACCAAGCTGAAAATTGGTAACCATTGCTAATCATACCAATGGCTGCGGCTAGCACTATACCCAAGGTTAACACGACAAAAACATTTACTCCCATCAAGGCCAGTACGAGAATCACTACGTACGGAATCAAGCCTGAAACCGCTGACTCGTTGTTTAGTTCATGATTTACTTCACCGCCTAATACGGTAAATATCACCAAGCAGATAAGTGCGGCAGGAACGGCGAATTTAAAGTTAACGCGAAACTTATCTTTCATATGCGCGCCCTGACTGCGGGTAGATGCGATAGTCGTATCAGAAATAATTGACAAGTTATCTCCAAAAATAGCGCCAGAAATTAGGCAACCAGCGACGAGTGCGCCATCTAAGTTGGCAGATTCAATAAAGCCTAATGCAACTGGTGCTATCGCAGCAATGGTGCCCATAGAGGTACCCATAGCGGTAGATAAAAAAGCAGCAACTAAAAACAAACCAGGCAGTAATAGATAGTCAGGGAATACAGCTAAGCCAAGTTGTACGCTTGCATCTACGCTACCAGTTGCTTTAGCAACAACGGAAAAGGCACCAGCAAGTAAATATATAATACACATCGTTGTTATGTTGCTATTACCCGCCCCTTTGATGAATTGCTCGATTTGGCTTTCTATTGTGCTCTTAGATAAATATTTTCCTAGAGTAATCGAGACGATGATAGCTGGGATAATAGCAATACTTGCAGGGAGTTTATAAAAAGCAAAATCAACACCTTGTAATGTTAAAATTATACCGGTACCGAGAAATAGCCCTAAAAAAACGGCAAATGGGAGCAGGGCAAATAAGTTTTCTTGGGGGGCATTTTTATTAGTCATATTACAGTTATATAAAACAATATCGTTGCTGCATTATAAAAGTAAATTCACAACTGTCAATGTAGATGTTTAGATGGCCAAAAAGGTTTGGTGAGTTAAGGAGGACAAAAAAAGGTCAACCACCTAAGTAGCTGACCTTTCATGTAAAGCTAAGCACCTAAACTGTACTTATTCGATAGGTTTAAAACGAGTGCTATACAGCGGCTTGTGTTTGTTCATCAGCCCAAGTAACAGCTTGATTGTAATGCTCTACCACTTTATCTTTATCTAATGATAATTTTTCCATCACTAACGTGGTTTTATCCCACTGTGCTTGTTCGATAAATTCAACTAACTTAATCAAGGCCGCCATTACACCTTTTTTAGTCAGTAGTGGCTGTTTGATATCTTCTGATAAGGGTAGCTTCTCTAGAATCGAAGTCATATCTTCATCCAAAATGGCATCTATCATTGATAACAGACCAGTTAAAAAAGCAATGGAAGTATCTAGTTGTGATCGGATATCTTCTGCGACCAACTCACAAAATTTTGCTCTAGTCATTGCTAAGTTAATTAACTCAGATGGCTTATTTGGATTGGCGGTAATAGCAAACATCAATCCAATGAATCGCTTTAACTCACCCGAGCCTAAAATAACCAGAGCTTGTTTGATTGTAGAGATTTCATTACGACGTTTGAAAATAGCGGAGTTAGCATATCTAAGTAGTTTATAAGACAACGAGACATCGCGCTCAAAGACACTCGTGATGCTATTTAAATCAAGCTCAGTTTTAGACGTTTCATAGAGTAATTCCGCCATTGCCATTTGAGAAGGAGATAAATTTTTTGTTTTTATCATTTCAGGTTTGGCAAAAAAATAGCCTTGAAAGTAATCAAAACCGAGTTGAAACATTTGATCGTATTCTTCATATGTTTCAACTTTTTCAGCTAGCATTTTGATATGGGGGTAATCTTTAGTTGCTTTAAGCACTTCGCGTATTTCATCAAGTCCGCTGAGTTGAATATCAATTTTAATGATTTTGATATAAGGGTAGAAATGCGCCCAAACACTCTGATGTTCATAATCGTCTAGCGCTAGGGTATAACCTTTTTTATGTAAATCTTTACAATATGCCAGTAGCTGTTTACCGGGTTTTATTGTTTCAAGAATTTCAACAACCACCTCATCAGGCTCAAGCATCTCAGGATAGCCTTGCTTTAAGGTTTCAAGGGTGAAATTGATAAAGGCGGGTTTGTTACCTGTAAATTCGCTGATACCCATATTAAACTGACTAGCTTCAATCATTTTGCTAGTTGCTTCATCACCATCAATATCAGGGAAAACATTATCTATGCTGTCCCGAAAAAGTAACTCATAAGCAAAAAGTTTTTTATTTTTATCTAAAATAGGTTGTCTTGCGGCGTAAAAATTCATAGAGGTAGTTATCTAGCTTCACTTAGAAATATTAATTACTATTGAATATATGGTATAGCGGCTTTCATTGCATTAGTTTTTTGAATAACTATGCAGTTTATTCAATATCTACGGTGTTGTTGCGTGTTGTTATCATTACCATTGTTAATTCTGCTATAACTTGCTCATCTAAGGTTTCTTTTTTTGACCAATTTTGCTAGTTTAGCGATCCAAACCATTCTCAACCACATTATAAGCAGGTAAATACTTTGGCTATCGGTACCTTAATTTCTTTAACTCTCTATTTTGTAGCTATGCTATTAATTGGTTTATATTCTTACCGGAAATCGACCAGCGATGTTGCAGGTTATATGTTAGGTGGTCGTAGTTTATCACCAAGTGTTGCTGCACTTTCTGCCGGCGCTTCTGATATGAGCGGCTGGATGTTGATGGGATTACCTGGAGCCATGTATATAACTGGCATGAGTAGCATTTGGATTGCTATTGGACTCGTTATTGGCGCCTTTCTAAATTACTTGGTCGTAGCACCACGTTTGAGAACCTATACCGAATTAGCAAATGATTCGATAACCCTGCCTGATTTTTTTGAAAATAGATTTAATGATAAATCGCGCGTATTGAGAATTGTTTCTTCAGTGGTTATTGTGGTATTTTTCACCCTTTATACCTCGAGCGGTATTGTTGCAGGTGGTAAGTTATTTGAAAGCTCTTTTGGCCTGAACTATGAGATTGGTTTATATGTTACTGCTGGTGTAGTGGTAGCTTACACCATGTTTGGTGGCTTTTTAGCGGTGAGTTTAACTGATTTTGTTCAAGGCTGTATTATGTTCATTGCCTTGGTATTGGTTCCTGTTGTCGCGATAAACGAAGTAGGTGGTGTGGCTGAAATGCAAAGCACCATCAATACGATAAACCCCGATCTATTAAATCTTTTTAGTGGTGTTAGTGCTATCGGCATTATTTCAGCCATGGCCTGGGGCCTAGGTTATTTTGGTCAGCCGCACATCATCGTTCGATTTATGGCTATCAGAAATGTAGAAGATATGCCCACAGCTCGCCGAATTGGTATGAGCTGGATGATCGTCGCTATTATTGGCGCTATGGCAACGGGTTTTGCAGGTATTGCTTATGTGGCTAAAACAGGCATAAAGTTAGACGACGCAGAAACTATTTTTATCGTACTATCTCAGTTGTTATTTAGTCCATTAGTCGCGGGCTTCTTACTGGCCGCAATTCTTGCAGCCATTATGAGTACTATCTCTTCACAATTATTGGTAACGTCAAGTTCACTGACCGGTGATTTCTATCAAGCCTTTTTACATAAAGAAGCCAGTGAAAAACAATTAGTCTTAGTTGGTCGACTTTCAGTATTGATTGTTGCTTTAGTTGCTATTTATTTAGCGTACGATCGTGACAGCAGTATATTGAGTCTAGTGAGTAATGCTTGGGCTGGATTTGGCGCTGCTTTTGGACCTGTCATTATTGCTTCTTTATACTGGAAAGGTATGACGCGTAATGGCGCGCTCGCAGGTATCGTTAGTGGTGCAGTCACTGTCCTTATTTGGATATATGCACCTATCACCATCGATGGACAATCATTAAGTGCATTGATGTATGAAATAGTGCCAGGCTTTATCGTTTGTTCAATAGCGATTTTCATCGTCAGTAAGCTATCACCTCAACTTGAAGAGAGTATCGGTACTACATTTGATGAGATGTTAGAACATCATAAATAAGGTCTTCAAACCCCTTTTAATCGCCCCTTCAAAAAAACTCGTTACCATCAGTAACGAGTTTTTTATTTTTACAGTTTTTTCTCGCCGATATTTACTTACGTTACGCAACAATTTGAAGTTGTTCGCGTTAAAGTTTTTATGCTAGAATCGCGATAATTTTAAACCTTCGATTAATTTAGTTTTCTTTAAAAGTAAAGTTTACATAAAATTAATCATTAAAAATGACAGTATAGTCTGGAGTTTATATACCAATGAGTTTTGATACTATTGAACAACGTGTTAGTTATGGCGTAGGTCGTCAATTAGGTGACCAACTTCGCAATAACCCTTTTAAAGAGTTTGATATCACAGCTGTACAAGCTGGTATTGCAGATGCTCTTGCTGATGCGGCTAGCCAAGTTTCAGATGAAGATTTAAACGAAGCTTTTTCTATCGTTTCTAAAAAAATGCAAGAGTTAGAGCAAGCTGCTGCTAAAGAAGCTTCAGCTGAAGGCGAGAAATTCTTAGCTGATAACGCTAAACGTGATGAAGTAACAGTAACTGAGTCAGGTTTACAGTATGAAGTAATTACTACAGGTGAAGGCGAAAAACCTTCAGCTGAAAGCACTGTAAGTGTTCATTACCACGGCACATTTGCCAACGGTGATGTTTTTGATAGCTCTGTTGAACGTGGTCAACCGGCTGAATTCCCAGTAAATGGCGTTATTGCTGGCTGGACTGAAGCACTACAGTTGATGACTGAAGGTAGTAAGTGGAAATTAACTATCCCTTACGATTTAGCATACGGTGAGCGCGGCTCTCAAGGTGCTATACCTCCTTATGCTACGTTAGTTTTTGATGTTGAATTATTAAGCATCAAATAATTATCGTATTATAATGAAAGCCCTCAATTGAGGGCTTTTTTTTAAGCTAAAACAACTAGAAACTACCTAATGAATAAAATAAAGCTACAAGAACTTTTTAAACGCTATCAAGATGCATTTATTCATTACAACATTGATGAAGTGAGCCGCTGCTATCACTTACCATGCACACTAAATACACCTGATAAAGTTATTTTACTTTCAAGCCCATCTGATTGTTTTCAAGAGTTTGGTACTATTTTTACTCAACTTAAAGAAGCTAATACGAGTGGTATTATTGCAAAAAAGTCATCTTTTGAGCAGGTAAGTAAACAGATATATTTAGTGTGCATAGATTGGGATTTTATCGATGGGCAAGGGCAGGTTTTTGCAGACTTCACTGCAATTTATCATGTGTTAAATGATGAAGGGGCATTGAAAATTATTAATGTTATTTCTCATGAGTTAGATAGTTCATTAACATTAACTGAGCCACTTGATTGGTAACATCTATTCATTGCAAATATGCTAGTAACAATAAATTAATTAAAATTATCGGCGGTTTCCGCTCTTATCCAAAGAACAGTAGAGAACAATATGAAAGTAAAAGTAGCTATTTTAGGTTGCAGTGGTCGAATGGGGCGGAATTTAATTCAGGCAGCTCATGAACATGCAAGTATCGAATTAGTTGGTGGTAGCGTACGTACCAGTTCATCTTTTGTCGATTTTGATCTAGGTGAGTTAGCAGGCATTGGCGCCATTGGCATTAAAACGTCAACTTCGCTACCTCAAATGGCTGCTGCCGATGTTTTTATTGATTTTACCTCGATAGAAACAACCTTAGAGAACCTGGCTTGGTGTAATGACAACGACAAAGCGTTAGTTATTGGCACGACAGGTTTCTCTGATGAGCAAGTACAAGTTATTGAACAAGCAGGCAAAACAATGCCTGTTATTTTAGCGCCTAATACCAGTGTTGGCGTTAATTTAATGTTTAAGTTATTACAAGTTACCGCAAAAGCAATTGGTGATTATACTGATATAGAAATTTTTGAAGCACATCACCGCTTTAAAAAAGATGCACCGTCTGGCACTGCAGTCAAAATGGGACAAGTTATAGCGGATACTTTAGGACGTGACTTAAATAAAGTTGCGGTTTATGGACGTGAGGGCATAACAGAAGAGCGTGATAGAGAAACCATTGGTTTTGCAACGGTTAGAGCGGGAGACATTGTTGGCGAGCATACTGCCTTTTTCGCAGACTTAGGCGAAAGACTTGAAATTACCCACAAAGCTAGCTCTCGAATGACCTTTGCACTGGGCGCGATGCGCGCAGCATTTTGGTTAAACGATGCGGATGCTGGCTTTTATGATATGCAAGACGTACTCGGATTAAAAGATTAATGTTAATACCTAGTTAACATCTAGGTATTAACGAAATTTCACTATAGATAAGTAGTCTTTTCAGCCCTTTGACTAGTAAAAGCTAGGAAAAGCTAGAAAAGACTGAGTTTTTACATTTTATTACTAGACGAAAGTAAAGTACAAGCGTAAAATAAGTGGATTTTGTCAAAAATTTAGCTGAAAAGCGGTTTTTCACATCTATTTTTGTACGGGAAGTACAGTAAAAAGCAAATGCATGGAGCACTTGCTGTTACATGCGCGTTTACGTTTATTTCTTCTTTGGAGGTTACATTGGCTACATCTGCTATTTTAGTGCTTGAAGACGGCACTGTTTTTAAAGGCACCGCAATTGGTGCACAAGGGTCGGCTGTTGGGGAGGTGGTATTTAACACTTCGATGACAGGTTATCAGGAAATTCTTACCGATCCATCATATGCAGAGCAAATTATTACCCTGACTTACCCGCACATCGGTAACACTGGTACTAATAGCGAAGATAAAGAGTCAAATAGCATTGTTGCTAAAGGCTTGGTTATTCGTGATTTGCCATTACTTGCTAGTAACTTTCGAAATGAACAAAGTTTAAGTGATTATTTAATTGCTCATAATATTTTAGGTATTGCTGACATTGATACACGTAAATTAACGCGAATTTTACGTGAGAAAGGTGCACAAAATGGCTGTATCTTGACACTTGATGATAGCAGCGATGAAAGCCTTCTTAACGAAAGTACGGCTGATGCACTATCTCAAGCAAAAGCATTTCCTGGTCTTAAAGGCATGGATTTAGCTAAAGTTGTTTCAACTAAAGAACAATATGAATGGACTGACGGTAGCTGGTCACTTGATATAAGCAACGGTGATAACAGCGGCACAGGTTTTACTAAACCAGATAGCTTTGACTTCCATGTTGTTGCTTATGATTTTGGTGCTAAACATAACATCTTACGTATGTTAGTTGACCGTGGTTGTAAATTAACCGTGGTACCTGCACAAACACCAGCAAGTGAAGTACTTGCAATGAACCCAGATGGCATCTTCTTATCAAATGGACCTGGTGACCCAGAGCCATGTGATTACGCAATTACTGCAATCAAAGAATTCTTAGAAACAGATATCCCTGTATTTGGTATTTGTTTAGGCCATCAATTATTGGGTCTAGCAAGTGGCGCAAGTACTGTGAAAATGAAATTTGGTCATCATGGTGCTAATCACCCAGTAAAAGACTTTGCACGTGATGTTGTTATGATTACTTCACAAAACCATGGTTTTGCTGTTGATGAAGCTAACTTACCGGATAACTTAACAGTAACGCACAAATCTTTGTTTGATGATTCATTACAAGGTATACACCGTACTGATAAACCAGCATTTAGCTTCCAGGGTCATCCTGAAGCAAGCCCTGGTCCGCACGATGCAGCGCCGTTATTTGATCACTTCATTGATTTGATCAAAACCTACAAATCAAACAACGCTTAAACCGACAGACAAGAGAAGAGAGAAAAGAACATGGCAAAACGTACTGATTTAAAAAGTATCTTGATCTTAGGTGCAGGCCCAATTGTTATTGGTCAAGCCTGTGAGTTCGATTACTCAGGCGCGCAAGCGTGTAAAGCACTTCGCGAAGAAGGTTACCGAGTTATCTTAGTTAACTCTAACCCTGCAACAATTATGACTGACCCAGATATGGCCGATGCAACATACATCGAACCAATTCACTGGGAAGTTGTACGTAATATTATTGAAAAAGAACGCCCTTGTGCTGTTCTACCTACTATGGGTGGTCAAACGGCATTAAACTGTGCTTTAGAACTTGAAGCTAAAGGCGTATTGAAAGAATTTAATGTTGAAATGATTGGTGCTACTGCTGACGCAATTGATAAAGCAGAAGACCGTAGTCGTTTTGATAAAGCAATGAAAGCGATTGGCTTAGATACACCAAATGCTGAAATTGTGCACACTATTGAAGAAGCGCACGCAGCAAGTAAAACCTTAGGCTTCCCTTGTATCATTCGTCCTTCATTTACTATGGGTGGCACGGGTGGCGGCATCGCATACAACATCGAAGAATTTGATGAAATCTGTACGCGTGGTTTAGACCTTTCTCCAACATCTGAATTATTGATCGATGAATCATTAATTGGTTGGAAAGAGTATGAAATGGAAGTGGTTCGCGACAAAAATGATAACTGTATCATTATTTGTGCCATTGAAAACTTCGATCCTATGGGTATTCATACTGGTGACTCAATTACAGTTGCACCAGCACAAACATTGACAGATAAAGAATACCAAATCATGCGTAACGCTTCTTTAGCGGTATTACGTGAAATTGGTGTTGAAACAGGTGGTTCAAACGTACAGTTTGGTATTTGTCCTAAAACTGGCCGTATGGTTATTATCGAGATGAATCCACGTGTATCACGTTCATCTGCACTTGCATCAAAAGCAACAGGTTTCCCTATTGCTAAGATTGCGGCTAAGTTAGCGGTAGGTTATACCTTAGATGAGTTAACCAATGATATTACTGGCGGTAAAACACCAGCATCATTTGAGCCAACCATAGATTACGTTGTAACTAAGATCCCACGTTTTAACTTCGAAAAATTTGCTGGTGCAGAAGATAGATTAACCACGCAAATGAAGTCTGTTGGTGAAGTAATGGCTATCGGCCGTAACCAACAAGAGTCAATGCAAAAAGCATTACGCGGCTTAGAAGTTGGCGTGAATGGTTTTGATCCTATCGTTGATGTAACACAACCTGGTGCTAAAACTAAAATCATGCACGAGCTTCAAGAAGCGGGTGCAGATCGTATTTGGTATGTTGCCGATGCGTTCCGTTTAGGTCTAACGGTTGAAGACGTATACAGAACTACTATGACTGTCTCTTATACACATCTCCGAGCCCACGAGACCTCT
>OJHK01000248.1_pt1 | contig 40742 bp, 33 predicted proteins | sample 1595161 | NCBI WGS metagenome assembly OJHK01 (sample SAMN05416842, study PRJEB24817) | seawater metagenome | isolation source: Sea water | place: Canada:Atlantic | collected 2013-07 | reverse complement strand
CAACAGCTCAAACGACGACAAAACTTAAGCCACTGCAAAAAACTCTTTGCGTAAACTCCAGATTTACCGATTTTAAACACCATAAAGTCAACAAGTCAGTACTTGAGGTTGATACTTGCCAGAAAATTGATGTATTAGTATAGCTTGGGCCTAAAGTGGTAGTTTCGTATCTATTTTTAGACAAAAGCAGTCATTTGGTCATGACAAAGAGAAAGATATTATAATATCGTCGTTATGTGATTAAGCTTTATTTAGAATGAGTGTCATTATTAATTTTTGATATGAAAGCAAATTTATTACAAGGACTAGGTTTAGACTCTGCTCAATACAGCTCTGCTATTGGTCTTGCAGGTAGAATGAATACTAGATTTGGTGGTAATGTGCACTTTACAGGACATTCTTTAGGTGGAGGTTTGGCATCGGCAGCAGCAATTGTGACTGGAGGAAGTGCAACTGTATTCAATGCGGCAGGAATTAGGAATAGCACAATTGGAAGCTTTTCTAGAAATAATGGCTCCATTACTCATTACTATAGTGGGTATGATGGTATTAGAGCTATAAATGCTTTTTCAGGAGCTAGTGTACCAGGAACACAAATTAATTTAGGGCATGCTGGGCCTCATACTATGCCAAATGTATGTGCGGCTATGGGAACATCATGTTAAGACGGTGGTAGTTTATGAAAATATTAATTTTATCGTTGATGTCTATGCTGTTGGTTAGCTGCTCTTCAGTTAACGCAAGTTCTAATAGCCAAGCAGGGGGCAAATTGCTTGCTTATATGGATATTGAAGAGGTTTTTGAAGAGCCTAATGCACTGGCCTTGGCAAAGTCAGCCTCGAAGGGTAGTGTTAAGGAAATTGAAAAGTTAATTGCAAAAGGTGTTGATGTTAATACGCGTGGAAAAATAAATGGCACACCTTTGTTTTTTGCATTACAAAGTAAACAAGGGTTTAGCGCATTAATTAAACATGGCGCAGATCCTAACATATTATTTGATGATGGAGGTACAGTGTTGCATTGGGCAGCTCAAATGAAAGATTGTGATTTTCTTGATATAGCAATACAAGGAGGAGGGAATCCAGATTTAAAAGCAGGTTATGCAAAAGCATCCCCCATATTTAAAACGATTAATATGGATATTGAGTCAGGAATACCTAACTGCTTCAAGGTATTAATAAAAAATGGCTGTGATATTAATTTTACAGATTCTTATGGTATTTCAGTTATTTTAACTGCTGCTAGTTTTGCTCGCTACGATATGGTTTTAGAATTACTCAAAGCGGGTGCAAATTATAATAAAAAAGATAATTACGGAAATGATATCTTTAAAATAATTAAGAAGCATGAACACTCATTCAAAAAAGGAAGTAAATCTGAAATTTATAAGCAAAAAGTGTTAGATTGGTTAAAAGACAACTCTAATAAATGAAACCTTTAAAAACAACTTAACAGGACATATATGGACGCTTCCTTGATGTCAACCCAAGTGAATACGAAAAAATATTTAACAAGACACTCATCCTAAATTGATTACCAATTAACATGACACTCACCCTAAATTGCTTATTCTTTAGATCAATCACCACAAAACTTAATATCCTTAGTTACGGGACCATTAAGTGCGGGAACTAGTTTTATATATCGTCCATTAGCCCAAACAATTAGCAATATAGGGCATTTGAATGATGCTGTCACAGTAGCCTGTGACATACCATTAAGCTGTAATTAATATAAGAGAATGTAATGGAAAATATTTCAAACAATAAAGCTATAGCATGTTTTATCCTTTACGGAGCACCTATAGTACTTTTAGCTAAACATGGCTGGCAATTAGGAGGTTTGTTGTGTTTACTGTTTATCGGAGGGTATACCTTCTTACCTTTTACGAAAAAAATTCGTAGCAAGATTAGCTCGCTAGATAAACATGTTTTTATATCCTATGTTGTTGTTATTGCTTTATTTGCAGCAATTGATTTTTTTTCTAAGCCTCATTACTGGAAAGCTTTCATAATATTGGCGCTTGGTTTCTATTCGCTTGTTCAATTGAAAAAGTTACAAAAATACTTCTTAGGGGCGAAATGAAATTTAACAAATTTAACAGAAATTTAACAGGACATATGTGGACGCTTCCTTGATGTCAACCCAAGTGAATACGAAAACATAACAAAACGGGCTTATGTTTTTGATTACAGAGCATTACTCTTTTCATACTTTTGTTCATGATGACAGGCGCTTTCGCTTGCTTAAAGCAAACTGTACTGACATATATTCGAGCTATGGTTTGTTATCCATGCTCCAGATAAGTTGCGAACTAGAAATACCTTAAAAACATTGTTCACCCAAACGTGATAGATACACTTGTCCTCTCACAGGCTTTGTTCTAGTTGGCTCGTTTAGCTGTTGTTATGTGATTAATCACCACATGAATATAACAAAAAAGCTTCCTCAATTTTATATCTTCGCCTATACTGTTTAAATGCACAGTGTGGGCGCGTTTTATGAAAGTTATTCCTATTTTTATTGAAGCTGGTATCTCTGGTTTTGAATCTCCTGCGGCTGAATACAAAGAGCTTGGTCTATCACTTGATCAGCTCCTAGTATCAAACCCTGATGCAACATTTATTGGTTTAGCGCAAGGGCCTTCAATGCAGGAGGTTGGTATTTTTGATGGTGATTTATTGTTAGTTGATCGCAGTGAGCCAGTAAAAGATGGCGATGTTATCGTTGCAAATTACAACGGTTGTTTTACTTGCAAGTTTATTGATAAAAAGAATGCTAGATTGTTATCTGCATCGTTTAAACACCAGCCAGTAAATATTACCCCAGAAGATGAGTTTCAAATAGAAGGGGTGGTTACACGCTCAATTCGTTTACATCGACAGGTTAAGGAACTTAGTACATGTATGCGTTAGTTGATGCGGTGTCTTTCTACGCATCTTGTGAGAAGGTTTTTGATCCATCAATTAGAAATAGGCCTGTCGTAGTGCTCACCAATAACGACGGTTGCATATGCGCAGTTTGCCCAATGGGCCGACACTTAGGTATTCCTAAATTTAAGCCTTATTTTCAAATCAAACCGTTCTTGGCAAAGCATAATGTGGTGATTCGATCGTCTAATTATGAGTTATATGCGGATTTGAGCGAGAAAATGATGAATGTTATTGGCCGTTTTTGCGATAACCAATATGTATATTCGATTGATGAGTCATTTTTACAATTTAAAAAATATAATCACATTATTAACGATTGGCAGCAATACGGCCATGATATACGCCGTGCTGTTTGGCAAGAAACACGTTTACCGGTTGGTGTTGGTTTTGGCACAACACCAACATTAGCTAAAGCCGCTAATCATGCCGCTAAAAAATTACCGGGATATAATGGTGTAGCCGTTGTTAATAATGCCGCATCACGCAAAGAAGTATTGTCAAAAATGACCGTGACCGACGTATGGGGCATTGGCAGCCGATTAGGAAAGCGTTTAAACGTGTTAGGTATAACTACCGCCTGGGATCTAGCAAATCAATCACCTAAAGCGATGCGTAGTCAATTTAGCGTATTGGTTGAGCGAACGGTTAACGAACTCAATGGTGTTGTTTGTATAAATTGGGATGAAGTTAAACAGCCTAAACAAGAAATATTTTCAACCAGAAGCTTTGGGCAACGTATTAACGAAACTCATCAATTAAAAACAGCGCTAGTAAGCCATGGTGCAATTGTCGGTCGAAAATTAAGAAAGCAGCATTCACGGGTAAAGCGACTAGCTGTATTTGCCGCTAGCTCCCCTCATGATGATAATTACTATAACAAATCAATAATTTATGAGTTTGCTATTGCAACAGACAATACTCTTCATATTGCCAATGCAATATCAGCGGTTTTTAATCGCGTGTATGCAAGTGGCGTTAACTTTTACCGTTGTGGTGTTGGCGCTATTGAACTGGAGAATAGCCAGTTTCAGCAACAGGATTTATTTTGGCCAAATAATGATGACCCGGCATTAATGTACTGCTACGACGGCATAAATAATCGCTACGGCAATGAAACATTACAACTAGCAGCACAGGGCCGCATTGAAAAGTGGCATATGCGACGGGAGTTTCTTTCACCTAGCTTTACCAGTAAATGGCGCGATATACCTAAAATTAGTTGTTAATGTGAGCAGAATAGGGCATCAACAACCGCTTAGCTGAAGTGTAAATATTTAAGAAAAGCGTTTCGATATAAAATAAAATTTTAGGCCAGTGTTAGACATACGTTAGACAGACACAAAAAAGCCACTTGAACAGTTCATCGAACTATTGCTAAGTGGCTAATTTATATTACTTAATTTGGTCGGAGTAGCAAGATTCGAACTTGCGACCTCACGTCCCCCAGACGCACGCGCTACCAAGCTGCGCTATACCCCGAATGATAAGCTTAATGGGGATAAAAGCTTATGCGAGCTATATTAAAGATTTATCGGTCGAATGCAATTAAAAAACATCATTATACAAGCTAAGCGACTAATTATTGTACGCTTTGTGCTTGCTTGCTGAATTGTTTAATAAAGTTAACTCCATCAATCATTAATGGGAAATCAGGTTTTGCCGTAATAGGTGCTGCAAGTTGAATAGAATAACTTTGGAAGTTACCATTTTGATCAACAAACATAGACTTATCTTTATTAAAAACGACTATGCCGTTATCCATAGTATTGGCAATAATTCGGTCATGATCTAACGCTTTAATATCTGTGCCATTACTGTAACTTTTCTCATTAATATCGCAGTTTAACCAACGCTTAATTAATGTCGGTTGTACATCCATATGGCTTGTTAAATTGTTAATAAGCTTATTCTTACTTTCAGGCAAAATAAGTAACGCTGGTTTAATCGATAAACTGGTATCAACAGTGTTATTTCCTATTGAGCTAACCCAAAGAATATCGTTGCGCTTGTTATCGTTTTGTTGCTTATTTTGTGCAGACATTAAGGCATCTAAAAATAGTTCAAATTGATAACTATTGTCACCTTTAAAATAAAATACATGTAATCCAGCTGAATAACTATTAAGTTTATCAGCAAAAATTAAACTAGAAATATCGTTGAGTTTAGTTGTAGTTGCGAATAGTTCATTAGTAATACTTAATAAGCCATTTGAATTCGTAACAGATGATTCACTGGTATCTTCACCAATAATAGTAAAGGATTTCGCAAGATTTTTTTGCTCAATAATTTGGAATAATAAAGGTTGAGCATGCTGTTCAATTAATGACTTTTTATAAATACTTGGCAGGCTATAAAAAAGGTTAAACCAAGCATCTTTTGGTAACGCGTTATCAATGTGGTTTTCAAGCGAAAGCTTGCCACGCTTGACTCTTTGCTTAATTTTATCTAATTGTTGAGTTTGTAATGTTTTGTCTGTAATTACCATGAAAACTGATTGTTTTAAGGCTAACTCATTTGGGCATTGACCTTCATATTGAGGGTATGCTGGCACGGTATCGGTAAAGGCCAATGGGCTTGTACGACGAGCAATATAATCAACTCGGTCGAACATGCCATATTTAGTTAATAAGGTTTTGGCGGTAGACGGATAGGTCAGTGGCAAAGTGGTGTCTTGGCGCAATACGTCGTACTCAAGATTAGCATCTGCCCAAATATGTATAATGTGACTAAAAAAGAAAAAACACACCAAAGGGATAACGACAAAGCGTGCAAATATTGTTTTTTGAAGTGATTTTAAATGTTTCCAAGCATAGTTAGAGGTTATAAGTTCAAACGACAATATAACCATAGTTAATACTAAACTAACAAACCAAAAAACGCGGCTATTTTGCTGAATTTCATTGGTAATAAGTTCGAGTATTGGTGCACTTGAAGAAATATTTAAATGATAACCTAAACGATTATAAATAAAGGCATCTAATAAAAGCAGTAATAATTCAATGGTAAAAATAATTGACGCGGCAACACGTATAAACCGAGTACGAGGGAATAACAGCATTATCGGAAACAAAATGAGTACAAAACTCATAAACGTTAAGAAAGCCATATGACTTAGCCAAGTCGTTACTAAATACGTTTGGCCAAGTAACGTTTCGGGCATTGATTCACTAAAAACATAAATTGACGATAATAAAATCGCCGCAATAATATTAAAAAAAGTGAACCAGTGGCTCCAACTAACTAACTGTAATAGGCGCTTACTATAGGGTTTAGATTCAAATGAAGCCATTGCGTCGTTTAATACTCTTATTTTTGTTGATGAATGTCGCTTTGTATTTATACTTTTTATTTAGAATTTTGTATAGATTGTTTTAAAGCCTTGGTAAAATTGTCTATTAATGGCCCTTGTTCTTCTTTCGGGACATTATTTACAATAATTTCTGTTAAGGTATTTCCTAGGCACATTAGCGCTAGATCAGGGGTTGCAGACTCGTTGACGAGAACATCAAGCAAATCTTTAATAATTTTTTCTACACGTTCGTTGGAATACTTGGATACAATAGGCATCTTAAACACTTAATGGTAATTTAATAAACAGACTTAAGTTTATCAAATGCCTGAACAATATAATACTGACCTTTAACTATGAGCTTAATAATTTCGAATATTGCACTGCATTTTTTAACTAAAAAAGAAGAAACTGGTGAAGTTGTACTCAGGTTAGGACCTGAAAATGTTACAGCTAGCAGCAAAATAGAAAGTTTTGTTGATGCACTACATAAAATTTATAACAGCAAAGGCAGTAAGGCTTACGGGCACTTTTCATCGATGCCAGCTGAAGGCGATTCGGCCCGATTTGTTGATATAATGGAAAGCTACTTGGGCGATGCTCAAAGTTTTCATCAATTTAGTAGTCAAGCCGGTAATTTACTTAAAAATGAATTAGAAAAATATGATCTAGCTGAAACAGGCTATTTAATTGTTTGCCATTACGAATATATGGGCGGTCGTTATTTACTGGCCGCAATAATTCCTATTTCTGAGCATTACACTGTTGACGGCGAATTAAATATTTCAGCAGATCAACATCTTGATACTAATAAATTACAGTTAGCCGCTCGTATTGATTTATTTGACTACCAAAATAATGCCGAAGGTAATCGTTATATCTCTTTTATTAAAGGTCGTGCAGGTAGAAAAGTGTCAGACTTTTTCTTAGACTTTTTAAGTTGTGAAGAAGGTTTAAATTCAAAAGAACAAACACAAACCTTAGTACAAGCCGTTGAAGATTATGTGTCGGTTAACCAGTTTGACGCTAATGAAAAGCAACAAACACGCAAAGAACTACTCAGTTATTGTAAAGAGCAAAAAGAGTCAGCCCAAGACGTTTCATTACAAGAAATTGGCAACGTTATTAAAACAGAAGAAAGCGGGCAAGACTTTTATAAATTTTGCCAAGAGCAATCTTACCCAATAGAAGAATCGTTTCCGCATGACCAAGCTGTGGTTAATAAAGTTACTAAATACTCGGGTTATGGTAATGGTATTAGCTTAAGTTTTGAGCGTAGCCATTTTGGTCAAGATGTTGTTTATAGTCCGGCTAACGAAAGTATTACTATTTATAAAGTACCGCCGAATTTAAAAGATCAACTCTTAGCCTTAATGGAAAGTAATGCTCAACAAACTGCTAACTCTTCTCAGCCAGCGATGAGCAGCAATGCAGATACTGGTCAAATTCAAGTAGAAGATTCAGAACACGAATAGCAGTGATATTCGGTTAGATAAGTAAAGTATATAGCAGCTATTGCTGATTTTAAGTGATAGAAAATAACGAAATTAGGAAAGAAAATGACCACATTAACAATTACTCGACCAGACGACTGGCATGTACATTTACGCGATGGCGAAGCATTGAATAATACCGTTGCTGATATTAGCCGATACTTCGGACGCGCTATTATTATGCCAAACTTAGTGCCACCGGTAACTAATGCTGAATTAGCAACGCAATATCATCAACGTATTATGGCGGCTAAGCCAAGTAAACAATTTCAACCGTTAATGGTGTTGTATTTAACCGATCAAACTACCGCTGAAGATATTAAAGCAGCAAAAGCATCAGGTATTGTTTACGCGGCTAAACTTTATCCCGCTGGTGCTACCACTAACTCTTCATCGGGTGTTACTAATGTTGATAACATTGCCTCTGTATTAGCGGCGATGGAAGCAGTGAACATGCCATTATTAGTGCATGGCGAAGTGACGGATCATGACATTGATATTTTCGACCGTGAAGCAGTTTTTATCGACACCATTTTACGTCCACTAGTGGCTAAGTATCCAACATTGAAAATAGTGTTAGAACACATTACCACCAAAAATGCTGTTGATTTTGTTAAAGAAGCTAGCGAAAACGTTGCCGCAACAATTACAGTACACCACTTATTATTTAACCGTAATCACATGTTAGTTGGCGGTATTCGTCCTCATTTTTATTGTTTACCTATATTAAAACGTAATATTCATCAGCATGCTTTAATTGAAGCAGCAACAAGTGGTAGTGACAAATTCTTTCTAGGTACCGATTCAGCGCCGCACCCACAACACGCTAAAGAAGCGGCTTGTGGTTGTGCGGGGGCTTATACTGCCCATGCTGCAATTGAGCTATACGCCGAGGCGTTCGAACAAGCAGGCGCATTAGACAAACTTGAAGGCTTTGCCAGTTTACACGGACCTAAATTTTATAATTTACCGGTAAATAGCGACAAAATAACATTAGTAAAACAAGCGTGGCATGTACCAGCGATTATGGCTTTTGGTCTTGAAAAAGTAGTGCCAATTCGCGCAGATGAAACCATCGATTGGCAAGTAAAGTAGTAAGGATAAATAGAAAATGCAGTTATTTGTAAATGACTTAACCGTTATCGACTTTTCTTATTGTTGTAGTACACGTGGCATTGTTGGTGAAAGCTGGATTGTAGATGTGTTACTTGATGGCAGCTTAAATGAAATGAGCATGGTGTTAGATTTTGCCGTGGTTAAAAAACAAATTAAAGCCATTATCGATGATGCCGTAGATCATAAATTATTGTTACCTATGCAAGATAAGGCTATTAGTGCAGAACTCTCAACGCAAAGAGCAGGTCACGAATTTGTAAACTTTGAATCAAAACAAGGTGCATATTATTTACAGTCACCGAGCTGCGCATTTGCTAAAATTGAAACACAAGAAATTGATATCGCGTCGGTAACAGACTATTTAACGACTATAATTCTTTCGCATTTACCTAAAAATGTGCAAGGTTTAACGTTAAAACTACGTCCTGAAGTTATTGACGGTGCTTACTATCATTATACTCACGGTTTGAAACTTCATGATGGCAACTGTCAACGAATTGCCCATGGTCATCGTTCGAAAATTCATATCTATAAAAACGGTAAACGCTCAACTGCTTTAGAAGAAGTGTGGAGTTTACGCTGGCAAGATATTTACTTAGCCACTGAAGCTGACCGAATCGCGTTAAATGATATCGAGTTATCTGACACAGCTATCGCTAATTTGACTCCCGATCACCAATTATTCTCTTACTATGCACCGCAAGGAAGATTTGATATTGCAGTACCCAGTAACATTTTAGATGTGGTTGACTGCGATTCAACTGTTGAGTTACTGGCTGACTTTATTGTTCGCCAACTTAAAAAACAATCACCGTTAGATGAGTTTAAAGTTGTCGCTTTCGAAGGTGTAGCAAAAGGCGCTATTGCTCATGGTTAAAAAAACAATGTTATTAAGCAAATTGCTTTTTTCGGCATTATTACTGATACAAGTGTGCTTTGTGCAAGCCGAAACAGTAAGCAGTGAGCAATATTTTCAAGGGGCACTTATTGTTGGTAAAACTAAACCAGAAAATAAAGTTACCCTAAATGGCGAAGCGATTAAAGTCTCTAAAAATGGCGACTATGCACTGGGTTTTAGTCGAGATGAGAAAAACAACAGTGAGCTGTTAATTATTAGCCCAAATGGTGAAACCGAAAAGCGCATATTAAAACCATTAAAACGAAAATATAACATTCAACGAGTTAATGGCATTGCAAAAAAAATTATGAACCCAAACAAGAAAGCGATCAGTCGTGTTGGGGAAGATAATAAAAAAATAAGAGCTGCTCGAAAAACTGATAGCGACTTAACCGCTTTCGCGCAAGGCTTTATCGCACCTATAGATGGCATAATTACTGGCGTATATGGTAGCCAGCGTTATTATAATGGTGTACCAAAAACGCCACATTATGGTTTAGATTATGCCGGTGATAAAGGTGATCCTGTAAAAGCGCCAGCTGATGGCGTAGTATTAATGTATGTAAGTGATATGTTTTACTCTGGCGGTACTATGATTATTGATCATGGTCATGGAGTCACATCAACATTTTTACATTTGAGTGGTTCATACGTTAAAGAAGGCGATAAAGTTAGCCAAGGCCAAGTAGTTGCAGCCGTGGGTGCAAGTGGAAGGGCAACAGGACCACATTTAGATTGGCGAATTAATTGGTTTAGTATGAGGTTAGATCCTGCACTGGTACTAAAACTAAAACCTTCATTACTTTAAAGGCTATTATTAGCTAAGCTGACTTAATTAAATATGAGGTATAACATGAAAAATTTATTTATCATTTTTGTACTAATTATAAGTTTTAATGTCAGCGCTAAAGCATTACAGATTGGATGGGAACTTTGGTTTCCTTATCAATACCGAAATAGCCAACAAGACCTTGTTGGCTTAGACTTTGAAATTCTCAATACCATACTTGCCAAAACAGATTATAAAGTCGCTTATACTGAATTACCCTGGAAGCGACATTTACACTATATAAAAATAGGTCAACTAGATGTTGCAATGGGCGCATCGTATAATGAAGAAAGGTTACGTTATGCTATGTTCAGCCAAGCCTATAGACAAGAAACTGTTAATCTTTTTGTTAAAAAAGGAACCGTTCAAGCGATTAAACTAAATTCTTTATCAGATCTTATAAACAGCGAATATATGATAGGTATAGAAAGTGGATATTATTATGGTGAAGAATATCAAGCTTTAATGAAAAAATCTGAGTTTAGAGAGCATATAAGTGAAGTAGTTGATATCGAAGAAAATGTGACGCTACTTATGCAAGGTCATATCGATGGCTTTCTTGTTGATCCTGCTACGATAAAAGCATTCTCTAAGAAATATCAAATGAATGATGAGTTTGAACAACACACATTAAGCATTTATCAGTCGGCAATACACTTCATGTTTAGCAAAGCGTCTGTATCTCCGGAAACTGTTCAAACAATAGATAACATAATTACTGATTTAAAAGCCTCAGGAGAATTAGACACTATTATTCAAAAGTGGCAAACCATGCAGTAGCTTTACCCTCTTAACTAAACAATAAAAAATTTATTACTTTTGGTTTTTTAACTTCACTGCAAATATAGCAACGGGGAAAATAATGGCAGGAAACTATCCAAGTAAAATTAAATCGCTACCGTTATTCGATGGTAGATTTGACGCATATAAACTAGCGGCGAATGGCAGTGATGTGTTGTTTGCCTCTTACCCCGCAGGTACTAATATTCCTTTACATAAACATGATACCGATAACTACGGTGTTATCACCCGTGGGGAATTAATTTTAACAATGCAGGGTAAAACTCAACATATCAAAATTGGCCAATGGTATCATGTACCCGCTAATGTCGAACATAGTGCTAAATTTTTAGAAGTTACAGATGAAATTGAAATTTGGTTTCATCCTGAAAAATAACAATAAGTTCGACTTACGACTTGAAGTATTAAACTTGCTGTTAGTACTTCTGCATACTCATAGCTAATATAAATTAAATATTTGAAGCAGCCTGAATAATTTGATTCCTAAGCCATTTATTTGCAGGGTCAAAGTCAACATTGGTATGCCAATATAAATGTACGTCAATATCATGCAAAGTTACAGGTAATGGGAATACCACTAAATCTAGCACCTCACTGTACAATTTTGCCGTTGTTTCAATTAACGTTAATAGCATGTCGTTCTGAGCAATAACTTTACATGCAGAAAAAGCATGCTGGCACCTAAGTCCAATCTTGCGTTGCATGCCCAACCGACCTAATTCAAAGTCTTCTATACTTGGTCCTATCGTACGCGATGAAACCAACACATGATCTTGAGAAAGGTAAGTATCTAAATCAAGTGATGATTTTACAATAGGGTGATCTTTTCTAACGAGAACAACGAGTTTATTTTGATCTAATTGAGTGTGCAAAATGTTGTCGCTAACAGGTACTAAAGTATCTATTGCTAGATCTACATCACCACTAGCGAGTTTATTTTCTAATTCACTGCGGTTAACTCGTCGGCTACTTTGTAAATTTATTAATGGAGCCTCTTTTTTAATTCGTTGCATAAGTGGCGGTAAAAATGAAGCTTCAAATCCACCATGCAGGGATATATTAAAGTTGTTTCTAGACACTAAAGGCTCAAACTGGCGAGCTTGTGCTAAGCAAACTTTTAATTGTTGTAGTGCCTCACGAACATCGGCAATAACATTATTGGCAACAGGCGTAGGTCTCATTTCGTTGCCTTGTCGGATAAACAAAGGGTCTTCGAAATTATGACGAAGTTTACTTAATGAATGACTAACCGCAGGTTGTGATAAGTTTAATGCAGATGCTGCTTTCGTAATATTCCCTTCACAATAAATGGCTTCGAATACGACAAATAAATTTAAATCAACCTTCATATATTTTCACTCATTGTTGTTTATTAACTAAAAATCCAACCCAGACTATGCACAATATAGATAGTGGGTTATTAAAACTATTCATTTGTTTAATTTAATATCTCAACCTATCTTAGTCAAGTAGTACGAAAATTGTTCTACACTATTTAGTGTGACAACAAATTAGTGTGACAACAAATACTATAATTAAGTCTTATTTAGCAATAAGTTAAAAACAAGATTAAAAAGGCTTAAATAATAATTCATGTTCGAACAATGTATTTGAACAGAATAACTTTAATGAATACGTGTGATTTGGTATGTATAGCAACTCGGGGATTCAAGATGAAGCAAAAGTTAGCAACAAAGTTTTTTAAACGAGCAGTACTCGTTTCAGCAGTATTAACAGCAATCAATTCAACAGCCGTAAGCGCAGAGGAAGCAACTACTTCGGCACAAAATGATGATAAAGATGTAGAACGTATTATGATCACCGCCTCTAAGCGGCTAAAAGGTCTGCAGGAATCGCCGGTAGCTGTTACTGTTGTTAGCGGTCAAGCGATTGAACAAGCAAAAATACTAGATATAAACGACTTACAAACACTCGTACCTACCTTGCGTGTTACACCACTACAACGATCTGTTAATACCAATTTTGCTATACGAGGTTTCGGGAATGGTACAAACAATACCGGAATTGAGCCATCAGTCGGTGTATTTATAGATGGTGTTTATCGTTCACGTGCAGCTGCTCAAATTGGTGACTTACCACGCGTACAACAAATTGAGGTACTAAGTGGTCCGCAAAGTACACTCTTTGGTAAAAATGCTTCAGCAGGGGTTATTAGTGTAAGAACAATGGCACCATCGCATGAATTAGAAGGGAAAATTGAGTTAGGGGCCGGTAATTTCAACCAAAAACTTGTTAAAGGTTACATCACGAATGGGGTGACTGACGAACTCGCATTAAGCTTATCAGGTGGTTATAACAAACGAGATGGTTACACTGATAGCGTTGTTGGTTTAAATGAAATTAATAATCGCGATCGATGGAATGTTCGAGCGCAAGCATTATATGAACCAACAGAAGATGTTACTTTTAGGTTAATAGCTGATTACAGCGAAATTGATGAGGCGTGTTGTACCGTAGACGATGTTATAAATGGCCCAACTACTGGCGCGGTTAGAGCTTTAGGCGGTGTTGTACTCGATGTTGACCCATTTTCTTATAAATCGTCATTGAATATTGACCCTGATAATACCGTTGAAGATGGCGGTATCTCGCTGCAAGTAGATGTAGACTATGAAGAGTTCACATTTACTTCAATTTCATCAGTACGTCATAATGACTCAGAATTTTTAAATGATGTAGATTATACTTCACTCGATATTTTACGTGAGGGTGGTCACACTGAAATCGACACATTTACTCAAGAGTTTCGTTTAACATCAACAGGGACAAGACAATTAGAGTGGATGGTCGGAGCTTACATATTTCAAGAAGAGGTAAAAACGGGTGATACGTTGTTTTACGGCGACGACATTAGGAATTATTTTGATGTCTTAATGGTTGCTGGTGGTGCAGCAGGTTTGTTAGACGGGGTTGAAGGTGTTTATGGCCTTGCACCAGGATCATTCTTTTCAAATCAATCAGCAGTAAATTCAGAATTTACACAAGATAATGATGCCTATTCTTTGTTTGCCAATTTTGATTATCATATTTCTGATAAGTTAACTGCTATTTTTGGTTTAAGCTTCACGAAAGATGAGAAAAAAATCACCGCTAACCAAACAAATACTGATGTATTGTCGGGTATTGATTTAGATAACGACTTAACCGTATTTGGCGCGCCTTTGCCATTTATTCCAACATTAGCTCCGGCAATTCCGACCTTAAAAGGTTTACAGTTTTTACCCCCTATGCCTGGCTTACCTAACTCAGTTGAAAAGAATAAAACGAATGATAGTAAAACAACTTGGTCAACACGTTTAGCATATGAAGTTAATGATAATATTAATGTATTTGCCTCAGCAGCTACCGGTTTTAAGGCATCTTCATGGAATTTATCACGTAATAGTAACCCATTTGCCAGCGACCAAGCGGCACTAGAAAATGCCAATTTAGATTTAGCTAACCAAAGCTATGGTGGCCGATTTGCTTCTCCAGAAGAGGCAAAAGTATATGAACTTGGTCTAAAAGCAAGATTTAAACAAGGTGCCTTCAATGTCACTTTGTTTGACCAAACAATTAAAGGCTTTCAATCATCAATATTTATTGGTACTGGTTATATCTTAGCTAATGCGGGTAAACAAAGTACGAAAGGAATTGAATTTGACTCTGTTTATAATCCAACTGAAAACTGGTCTTTTACTTTAGCGGGTACTTTTCTTGACCCAATTTATGACTCATTCCAGGGGGCTACAGGGCTTGATGGTCCGGTGGATTTATCAGGAGAAAAGCCTGCAGGCATTCATGAACGTAGTATAACCGCAGGGGTTACTTACAGTTATGAACTGGACAATGGTGCTTATGGTTATGTTCGTGCTGATTACCTTTACGAAAGTGAAGTTCACCTCGTTGAAAACGTGCCGGAGTCAGAAACACGTGAGGTTGGCACCTTGAATGCGAGCGCTGGATTGAATTTCGAAAATGGCATTCATGTACAACTTTGGGTACGAAACCTTAATAATGACGAATATCATCTGTCATCATTCCCGCCACCAATTCAAGCAGGCAGCTTTAATTCATACCCTAACCAACCACGTACATTCGGTGCAACAGTTTCTTATGAATTTTAAAGTTTATAATACTGTTCGATTGATATTTTGCTAATCGGTAGTACAAGCGATTAGCAACGTAATAAATAAAATGCCTTGTAATTCATACAAGGCATTTTTTTATCTAATTTAATCGATTTGAAAGTAAATTATAAAAGACTTTATTAAGTAACCTGAACTCTGGATAAGCAGCACTTGCTCAATGTTCCCTTTTAAGCCATTTTCTGCGTTAAAACGTCGATAAATAGCGCGCTATTCATAAACGTTTTGCCTTGGAAATGGCATAAAATGAAGCATTGATGATATCTATTCGTGATGTTCACTTGGCTATAGCATTTACTTTATTACCTAAGCTTTTGGTTCACTTGATTTTCAAGCACTCATTATCCAGAGTTCAGGTTACTTATTTACTTTTTCTAAAAGAATAATTTGAGATTTATCCTCACGTAAAATGTCATAAATAACATACGGGCTTTCTTTCCCGCCTATTTGGGTAACAATGCTGCCAACAGGGAGTTGAACAAATTGCTCTTTATGACCAGAAGATAAATTATATCTCATTATTTTTGGTCCTTGCCTTGTGTATACAACATAATACAGCCAATCTTTTGTGAGCATTATGCCACCTTGAACTAATGCGGCATTCAAGGTGCTTAGATTTGCAATACTTGATGTTTGTGCTGATGAGTCTTGTCTCATTAAATGTCCATTAGACATATCTACGTAGGTTATTTCATTTCCGGTTATTGATTCATCAGCATAGACACCAGCATTTATCACCAGTTTAATTAATTTTCCTTCAGCTAAGCTAAGTTTAGTCAGGGTGTATTGTTCTTGGTCTTTAATGCTTAAATAGATTGAGTTCATTGCTGGAGACCAGTGAAGTATATGTGCATTAGGAGGCACAGTGTAACTTACGTCTACCTGCTGGGATGCAAGATCTAAAATTAGCAGTTGTTTGTCTTTATTGCTGTTATCTAAAAAAGCTAGTTTGTTATTGTCTGGCGACAATAGAGGCCTGCCTAAACTATTCGCTTTCAACTGAGTTAGTTGCTGAGATATTGTTTGTTGATGTTGCCATATTTCAAAAGCACCTGAACGGTTTGATACTGAATAAAATGTTCGTTTTTCAGGCGAGTAAATCGCATTAAAATCTAGCGAATTACTGTTAAGCATTGTTGGGGTAGTATCTATGCCGATATTTTCTATAGCAATGTTTCTATGCCAGTTTTTATAAGCTATTTTTGATTTATCAGAAGTAACAGCAATATCAGATTGAAATTCGCCTTTAATATTTTCTATTATCTGAGTTTTTTCTCCAGAATCTAAGTTCATCAACCAAATAGAAAACTGCCCATCTTTTTTGCCTGATATCAGTAATTCTTCATTCGAAATAGCGATGCTCATAATACTATGAAAAGTCGAATTAATGGCTTTTACTGATTGCTCCTCAATATTGTAGCTATTAAGTTTAGTGCTACCATCAACTAGTTTTTCGACAAAAAATATAGTTTTACCATCAGGGCTAAACTTAGGCATTCTTTGATTGTTATTAGATATTGCTAAGGGTTTTAGTTCGGCTTGTCCTAATGGCACTAGCGCTAACTCAATTTTTCTACCGTTTCTGTATGCGATAACTGCCTGAGTTTCTGAGGGGGAGATATCAAACGAATATATTCTTGATGGCTGGTCTAATAGCGATTTATTCTGACCTGTTAACATGTCATGCTGAATTAACTGACACGATCCTCTTGTGCATTGTAAAAAATAAAAGGCTTGGCTCTTTTTACTCCAGGTTGGAAACCTGTGTTCTACATGTTGTGCAGAGATTATCGTTTTTTTATTGGTTTTTAAGTCCATCAACGCCAATGTGTTAAATTCAGCATTGTAGGCTGCTGAAGAGACAAATAGCATTTTATCTTCGGTTTGATTTAAAGCGGGCATTTCAGCATAAGAATCAAAATTAGTTAACTGACTTGGCCTATAATTATAATCTCGCCAGTTAGTTTGACTTTCTACAAAATAAAAGTGATTAACCGTTAAGCTTGCTATGAACGCGACCACAATAATTACTAGGACTAGCCACTTTATATGCCAACGTTGCTTTGTAGGTGCATCACCGATGAGAGGTTGAATATCTTGAGTTTGTTGTGTTTTGTTGAGCTTTAGTGGCTCTTCTAATGGATAAATAAAACAATAGCCTTTTCGTGCTATTGTTTCGATGAATTTTGGGTGTTGAGCGGAGTCATTTAAAATTTTTCTTAATTCGAAAACGGCGCGAGTAATAACATCATTGCCAACAACAGTTTCTGACCATAATGACTGCGCGATAGTTTCTCGACTAACAACTTGCCCTTGATGCTTCACTAAAAAACATAAAACCTCCATGATCTTAGGTTCTACTTTGTAAACTTTGTCATTTAACTCTAGTTTATTGTGTGCTGGTTGTACCCAAAATTCTGATAGTTTAAAACTATCCATTTAATTGTTTTCCTTGTTAATTTACTGTTTTTAAATAACAAATATATTCATCATAACTTCATAATGACAAAATCATTGTTCTGTAGCAACCGATTGTTTACAAAATACGCTGAAAATATGTATCAAGTTATTTTGGAACAAAAAGGAAAGTGATTATATGAAATTTATAAAAAAAATAATCGGAAGTAGCATTGCTATCGCTGTTTTAAACAGTGCCAGTGCAAGAGCAGATGTTATTGATATTGAAATAATTGGGCAAGGAACCATACGCTCTGTTGAAGCAAGTATTGATTGTACAGAAAGTTGCAGTATAGATAATAAATCGCAAACCAATACCTTAGTTGCACAAGCTGACACTAATTGGAAGTTTAATGGTTGGAGTGGCCAACAATGTGATGCGGGTAATGGCGTGATAGTAAATCCTAGCCAATTGGGGTTAGTTGGCGCATCAGGCGGGGCGAAAACACTTGATAGTGCAGATATTAATGGCGATGGGTTTTCTGATTTAGCGATGATCAGCTTGTTTGATGGCAAGGTATCTACATTAACTAATGATGGAGCAGGTCGGTTTGCTAAAAAAGAAGTTGTTTCTAACTTAAATTATCCTTCAGCTTTAGCATTTTATGACTGGGATAACGATGGTGATCAAGATTTAGTTGTGGCTGTTTTTGGCAGCCGAAAATTAAAGTTATACCTCAACGATGGCAACGGTGAGCTAACCTTTAGCGACGATATTGTTATTGGTAACATTAGACCTTACGCAATTGCCGTGCTTGACATTAATGACGATCAAGCGCCAGATTTAGTGGTTTCTTCGTTTTCAGCAGACACCACTGGGGACTTATTTGCGTTAGTAAGCAGTATAAGTGAAGCCAAGACTGAAGTTTATTTAAATAATAATAATACTTTTACACTAGATAAAACCCTTTCTAATAATGCAGCTATAACATTAGATGCATACCTTGATGCCGACTCTTCTTTAGTGGTTGCTGCTGCTGAAATTGTAGAAAAAAATATAGCGGTCTATCAAAACTCAACTCGAACGGTTCTTGATGCTAGCGCATCGAGTTATGGTGTAGCGTTTGGCGATATTGATAACAATGGCACTATGGACCTATTAGCGGCTAACTACCGTCCTGCAAATTTAGCTTTGTATATCGATCAAGGAAATCAAAACTATTCACCTGCGCAAATTATTGCTAATCCTGACGACGGAGTTACCGCCACGGCAATTGTAGATATAGATGCCGACGGCTATGCAGATATTGCAACGGGTGAGTTTAATGCTTTGCAGTTCTACTATTTTAAAACGCTTAGTTACTCAGACTGTATTGTCAACCAAGGCAGTAACATTTCTTTAACAGCAGAATTTATTCAAGCAACTTCTTCTACGCCGGCACCTACACCTGCGCCTGCACCTGCGCAGCCAGAAGAAACTAAGAGCAGCTCTTCATCAGGGGGAGGTTCAATGTCATGGTTCTTGTTGCTAATTGTGGCGATTTCGTTAAATAAAAGATTAAGATTTACGCCGTAGTTCAATGGGTAAAAAGCTGTGGTGCTTAAAAGGTAGAAGTTAGAGGTTAGAAGTTAAAAGCGAAAAGTTAGCAGCTAAAATGGCTAACTTTTCGCTCTACCACATTAATTTGATTAAGGGCCTCGATAGCTATATCTAGGCCTTTTTGTGTATAAACCTGACAAGTAATAATGAGCACTAATTTTTAATGAAGCACGCGTAATTGTTTGTCCCATTTACTAAATTTCCAATTCGAAATACTGCCATTTGCCTCACAACAGTCGCATTGCCAATGAATTAGGTTTTGTGTTTGGTAACTTGCTTCAATACTTCCTTCACAATTAAGGTTTTCAGCTCGAGTAGCGCATTTTAAATCTATTTCTACTAATGGTTGTGCTATCTGCTCAGTAACTGCCAACACTATTTTACTAATGAAATTGAATACTGTTCTTGCTTGAGCAGTTAAGGCTAACTCGTTGCCATTTTCGTCAAGAAATTGTTTTAAATCTACTTTTAAGGTCAATTTTTAATGTCACATTCTAAAGTTGCTTTGCAATATAGATATATTAATGCAAATAACTGATAGAAAGAACTGCATTATTACTGATGTTATATTTTTAAAGCGAAGCTTAAGGTGAAATACTGACATAGTTTAATGATACCGACACCACGGCTCATAAGCACTTAGCTGAAGTAAACTGCGTATAACTATTTTTGGTGATGTATAGAATATATACAGAATAAAACTTAAGTTATACTCCAATGTGCCGATACCGTAGACACGTTTTTGAAAATACGAGGTTATTTTTATGAGCTCTCCTATAAAGCCTAATGATACATACAGCCAAGAGGTTAGATCGTTAGCAAAAAAACCCGATAGTGCTGACAATAAAGCGGTTGATAAATCGCTATCAGAGCCTGCGCAAGATAAAAAAGTTACCGCATCGCCTGACTCAATTTCATTAAGTAGTAAAAAACAGCTCAACGCAGCCATTATAGAATCTTCACTAAAATACAGTACAAGCGTTGGTGATCAGCCGCTGGCATTAACATTAAAAGCAGCGTTACAAGGAATAAATGAAGCACTGCAAGCTTCAGGTATTGAAAACAAAGTTGAAGAGACCTACGAGTCAGGTGCTGATTTCAGCCCTGAAGCAACCGCTGAACGCATTGTTTCATTTAGCACCCAGTTTTTAGGCGCTTTTCGCGAACAAAATCCTGACATGAGTGAAGAAGAGTCACTAACCGCTTTTGTAGATATTATTAGCAGCGGTATTGACCAAGGCTTTGATGAAGCGAAAGAAGTTTTAGGCGGCTTAAAAGTATTAGAAGGTGAAGTGTCTGAAACTATTGATAAAACTTATGAACTCGTGCAATCAGGGATACAGGCTTTTGTTGATGCCTTAAAAGCTAAAGATGAGCAAGAAACTGAAACGTAAACTGAACTAGAAAGCTAAACCTTCAAGGCAATAACAAGCTAAAAACAAGTTAAGAACAAGTAAAAAAAGCGATTAAAAGTTATTATATCGCTGCGCTAGCTTAACTAGCGCAGCGATACTCATTTACATATTGTCGTAGTTACAAAAAAAGCTATGTTGGGTATTCATCAAAGTTTTCTGCTTGTTTGCCATCTTCGAACCAACAAGGTCGCTCTGCCCAAAAAATATTGGCTGCTGGTCGTATGCCAGGGTCGCCATTAACATAACCTGCAGGCACAATTAAAAATGCTCCATCTCTGCTGATATACGGCACCTGAGAGCCACATTCACTACAAAAACAATTACTAAATCGTTGCGCGTCAGGTAAATCAAAGCGTTTGATTAACGCTTGCCCTGAGTGCCACTGAATTTTTTCCGGTGTAGTAAACATTAACGCGGCAAATGCTGAGCCTGTTTTTTTCTGACACCTGTCACAGTAACATTGATAAAACTTATTAAAAGGCCCTTCAACTGTACTCGACACTTTTTTGCACAAACAACTTCCACTGATTTTTATTGTCATTATTTAATTTACTCTTTAATGTTAAAAACTTTCTTTACTTATCAACAGCGAGTAGATGCTAAAGCAATGGTTACGTAAGGCATATTCCTTAAGGCGTATAACTTAACTACCTTTGCAATTAATTTGGTAAAAAGCTTCGTATGATAATTTTTTAAAGTTAACCTAAAACATCATCTTAACTGATCTTTTATTCATCGTTATCTGTATGACTAAACAACTGTGTTTTTATCACACTATACCAAGGTGGTGTTTAAGGTAACAGTGAAAAGCATAGATCTTCAAACGAATAGATTTAAGCTTCAAAATATAATGATCAGCTGTTCCTTTGTTGCATGTATTCATAATATGAAACCAACAAATAACTTTTTATATCGTTGTTTAAGTGACAGAATACTGTTTGCAAGTAGCTAATACTCGCAGAGCGGTTATAGCGATTAGAATTAAAATTAACGCTATAGAAATAATATAATCTATAGCAATACAAAAAAAGACGAGAATATTTATGTTAATTAACACCATCACTAAAGCTTTAAAAGCTGTTGTTATTCCTTTGCTGTTGGGCTTTCCAATTGCTGTAATTGCTTATCGAATGGAATTATGGCCAATGGCAACGTCTTTTCAAATTATTAAATATACCGGCTATGCCAGTATCGCCGTATTAGTAATCGCGTTATTGCTTGGTCTATTTACCTTGTTCAAGAAACAATATCCGTTGGCAAAACGCTGTGCTGTTATCGCTATATTATCAGCAATACCGGCTATAGCTTTATCGATGCAGGCGGCGAAAGCAAAATCATTACCTTTTATCCATCAGGTAACTACAGATACGGTTAATTTACCTAAATTTGACGCTATTATTGCGCTTCGTGGTGACAACAGTAACCCATTAACTTATGACCAAGCGAAGCTTGCGCCGATGCAATTGGCTGCTTATCCAAAATTAAAACCGATTATCAGTGAATTAGATAAAGGCCAAGCGTTTGCTAAGGCTGTAGATATTGCATTGAGCTTAGGTTGGGATGTTGTCGCGAAAAATGAACAGCAAGGACTTATTGAAGCGGTTGATACCACAGCTCTGTGGGCATTTAAAGACGACATTGCTATTCGTGTTCAAACGGTTGGGGCAACTAGTGTTATCGATTTGCGTTCAATCTCGCGTGTTGGTGGTACAGACTTAGGTGCTAACGCTGCACGAGTAGAAAAATTTATCGCTGCTTTCTCTAACCAGTAACCTCATTACTGATCTTAAGTTTAATCAACAAAGTTGAGCAAGCCATTTTCTTGCTCAACTTACATGGCTAATAATGCCCTGATATTGATTACATTAATGTGTATCTGACCCTACTTAATGAAAGATATAGAAAAAACAGTATCGCTTAAAATTAATTATGCAGATAACAAGTCAAAGCAGTAATTAATGTCGACATTCATCTTAAATGAAAAATTAACAAAAATAATGAGTGTCAGCTTGTAAACTGTTGCCTATACATTGTTGCCTATAAATTAGTAATTAACGAGAAACTTAATTAAAAAAGCCGAGTAAGAAAAAACTTCTTACTCGGCTTAATTTATTCTACTTATGGTTTACTTACTTGTTGGTAAATAACCTATCGCGTTAGTCTTCTTCAACTAAAGTCATAAGTGATGTGTTACCACCTGAGGCCGTAGTATCAATACTCACGGTTTTTTCAGTTAACAAACGTTGAATCAAGCTATCAAAGTACTCTGAGCTGATCACTGGCAAAATTGCACCTTCACGTTCAGCAAGCTTTTCACTGATGTAATGTTTACGATCACAGTTACTGTCGACTACCACACCGGCTAAAGCAGGATGCGATAACATGGTTGATAAATGACGCAAGCGCGCTACTTGGAATACACCTTCTTCAACGCCAGTAGAAAGAAACTTATCTCTAAACGCTATCGCTTCATCGTAGTACAAGTCTGATACAACACTTACTACGGTATTACCCGTAGCTAATGCCGTTACAATTGAAAGTACCCAGAAGTGAAAGCTTACGGTTGCATCGGCAAAACAAATGATATTACCGCGGTTTTCTAAATATAGAATATTAGATTCACCTGTTGGGCCTGGCAAGAACGTTGGCTTTTTCATGCGCTTTTCAATATCAATTAACTGTGAACGCGCTGATGTTAATGTACTATTTAAATCGTCTGCTAAATCATCAACAATGCCAACATGGGCAATTTTTGCCAGTAATTGGCGCACACATGAAATACGGGTGTTTAACTCTGTTAAACGCCAGTTTTTCTCGGCTGCATTCGCTTTGTCCATAAATAGTATTGATTCGGCATCTGACTTGTTGTCGCCGTCTAATGCTTCTACCTGCGAAGGTAACAAGTTAAATTGTTCAGCGTCAGGCGTTGCTTTTTCGATTACCAAACGGGTTAAGTAATTTGGTCCACCTGCTTTAGGGCCTGTACCTGAAAGGCCACGACCACCAAAAGGTTGAACACCAACAATTGCACCAATCATGTTGCGGTTAATATATACGTTACCTGCACGTGATAGTTTAGCTAAATCAAAAGCGCGGTGTTCAATACGAGTATGAATACCCATAGTTAAACCAAAACCAGTACCATTAACCTTATCAACCACTTGCTCTATTTCGTCACCTTTAAAGCGTACTATATGCACGCATGGGCCGAAAACTTCTTGTTTTAGAACATTGATGTCGTTGATTTCATATAAGCGAGGAGCGAAGAAGAATTGCTCGTTGCTTGCTACGTCGTCTGCAATTTTGCATTGGTATAATAGCTTGCCATGCTTTTGCATATAGTCGCTATGAGCGTTAAGTGATGCCAAGGCTTTTTCGTCAATTACCGGACCAATATCTGTGCTTAATTGCGCAGGGTCGCCAACATGCAATTCAGCTAATGCGCCGGTTAGCATGTTAATTACGCCGTCAGCAATATCTTCTTGTAAAAACAATACGCGCAGTGCAGAACAGCGTTGACCTGCTGATTGAAACCCTGAAGAAATAACATCGTCTACTACTTGCTCAGGTAGAGCAGTTGAGTCAACGATCATACAGTTTTGACCACCTGTTTCCGCAATTAACGGTACCTGGTCACCGCCTCGGGCTGCTAGAGTTTGCGAAATAATGGTGCCGGTTTGTGTAGAGCCAGTAAACATAACGGTTTGTACTCGCTCGTCAGGTATAATTACGCTACCTACTTCACTACCACGAGCGATAACCGCTTGTACAACACCTTCAGGCAAGCCAACTGATTTCATTAACTCTATGGTGCGAAGCGCAATTAAGCTGGTTTGTTCTGCTGGTTTTGCTAAAACCGTATTACCCGTTGCAATAGCTGCAGCAACTTGGCCTAAAAATATAGCTAATGGGAAGTTCCATGGGCTGATACATAGCACAACACCACGCGCTTCCAGGCGTTCATCAGCGGCAATTTCAATCGCTTTTTCTGCATAGTAGCGACAAAAATCTACCGCTTCGCGCACTTCGTCAATGCCGTCTTGGGCAATTTTACCGGCTTCTTTAATACACAATGCGATCAGTTCGTCGGTGTGTCGTTCAAGAATATCGGCAACACGACATAATAAAGCAGCACGTTCAGCAACCGGTGTTTGTGACCACGAAGGAAACGTTGCTTGTGCAGTATCAATCATGGCTAACATGGCATCTTTATCGTGATGCTGATGAAAACCAATTATTTCACTATGATTCGCTGGATTTTTTACTGCAACTGCGCCTACAGGAATATCGCTAGCGTTAAGTTTATTATTTTCAAACCAGTTGTCTAACGCGGCTTTTAATGGCGTTATAGCACTGATATCAGTTAAGTCTAAACCTTTAGAGTTATCGCGACCTAAGCCTTTAGGGTCATGGTATAGCGCTATCGGTTTAATAATTTGTTGGTTGTACTTATCTTTTAAACGTTGAGTTTTTTCAACGGGATCTTCAAGTAATGACTCAACCGGCTGAGACTCGTCTACAATGGCATTTACAAACGATGAGTTAGCGCCATTTTCTAATAAACGACGTACTAAATAAGCCAATAAATCTTCATGATGACCTACAGGTGCGTAGATACGACATTGAATACTTTCCAGTGACACAATTTGGTCGTATAACGAGTCGCCCATGCCGTGTAAACATTGAAATTCAAAGCCTTCTTTATCATCGCCAGCCAATTCAACAATGGTTGCTGCACTGTAAGCATTGTGTGTAGCAAATTGTGGATATATAGTATCTCGGTATTCAAGTAATTTATTGGCACAGGCGTGATATGAAACATCCGTTGATGACTTACGAGTGAAAACTGGAAAGTGCTGATGACCATCTTTTTGGGCATTTTTAATTTCAGTGTCCCAGTAAGCGCCTTTTACTAAACGCACCATCATTTTACGGTCAACGCGTACTGTTAAATCGCGTAGCCAATCTACTACAAAAATAGCGCGCTTTTGATAGGCTTGTAGTGCGATACCAAATCCGCCCCAATCACCTAAATCACTGTCGCTAAATACCGCTTCAATAATATCTAGTGAAATGTCTAAACGCTCAGACTCTTCTGCATCAACGGTTAAACCTATATTGTATTGTTTTGCTTGTAAGCATAATGCCTTTAATTTTGGCACTATTTCAGCCATTACACGTGCTTTATGAGTGAACTCGTAACGCGGGTGAATAGCAGAAAGCTTTACTGAAATGCCTGGCACTTTGCGCGGATCGTTTTTACCTGAAGCAACGGCTACTTTACCGATAACGTCGATGGCATCTTGGTAAGCTTTTAAATAACGCTGGGCGTCTTTCATTGATCTGGCGCCTTCGCCAAGCATATCGTATGAATATACGTAACCTTTTTGCTCTTTATCTGCAGCGCGCTCTGTTGCTGCAGTAATGGTTTCACCCATGACAAACTGTTTACCCATTACTTTCATGGCGTAATTCATTGATTTACGAATAACAGGTTCGCCTAAGCGGCCAATGGTTTTCTTTAATAACCCAAAGCGTGCTTGCTGGCGTTTATCGGCATAATTAACCATAGTGCCGGTAATTAATAGTCCCCACGAAGATGCGTTCACAAATAAAGAGTCGCTGCTGCCTAAATGACTGCTCCACTGTCCTTGTGAAATTTTATCGCGAATTAAGGCATCTTGTGTGTGTTTATCAGGCACGCGCAATAATGCTTCGGCCAAACACATTAACACTACACCTTCTTCACTTGATAATGAATACTCATTTAATAAGGCATCTATTGCGCCGTTGCCAGACTGATCATGGCGTATTTTTAATACCATTTTACGTGCACGTTCCCATGCACGACTACGGGCGCTAACATTAACTTCAGCAAGGGGTAAAATATGATCTACCGCTGTATTTTCATCAATTCGATAAAATTCACGAATTTTTTGACGAATAGGGCAATCTGAGATAAATGAACCATTAAAAAGCATATGCTTTTCCTCAAAGTGACTAACGAATAGCCTGGTAATCGTTAGCGATAGTTACAATAGAAATAATTCGTGCATTCTAATGAAAACTTAACCGTATGTGCTAGTTAAATTTTAGTTTTAAACCATTTTAAATAGTGCAAAAATTTCATATCACCAAATAAAATACGTTTAGGCTGTATTCAATGCTATAGCTGTATTTCCCCAGTTTAGAAAAACTATTGAACCGTTAGGAACTTAATGGAAATATTTTATATATTTGCAATTAATATTAAGTAAATGATGGAAGTTTAAATATAGGTTAATAACGTTAGAAATAAAGCATAGGTTTAGCTAGGTGTTTGGCTAAAATTTATCGTAAATTTAAGGGAATCGCTTAGGGCAGTTGCAAGGGCCATAAAAAAATAAAGTAACCGCTTGCTCTAATAGCTTTTTCAATTATATATATTCTTAATTTCTTGAAAACTTAGCTGTAGTTAGCTAAAGCCTTATATAACCATAAGTTGTAGAGAAATTCCGCTTCATTTTAACGCTACTCTTCATTACTTTTGAAATACCATTATTTTGAATAGTGCCTGATAGGTTAAGTAACCAGAGTATGGTCGAAGCGCCGTTTTCATGCACTATAATTGCTTTGTCCACTAATGTTGCATTGTAGGTAAGGAAAAAGGTTAGATATATTTTTGCACTTTATCGTGATGATTAAGTTTTTAAAAAGCAATAACTGTAAAACGAATAACTGTAAAACGAATAGGTGTGAAAATATAATTGGACCAGAAGATAATTGCACCAGAAGATAATTATATTCACGTAAAGACCAACCTAGTGCTTAATCTGTAATAATTTATAGCATTGAATATTAGTAGCTGTGGGTAACATTACACATAAGTTGTGTCATCAGGTATTAGAAGCGTATGTAAGTCAAAACCTGTTTATGACTATCGCTAATGGTTGCACATAACTTTTTGGTGATAACTATTGGTAATAACTATTGGTAATAACTATTGGTAATAGTTGATGGTGGTGTGTGCTGGCGTGTTCATGACGTTGATGCTACCACGTCTTTACTGCGTCTTAGCTACTTTTCCTTACTTTCCTTTTCTCTTTCACTGGTCATTAATTTTCGCCTTCAGTGTTAATTCAAGCTAACTGAAAATACCAGCGTTTAAATGCTGATATAGAATAAGTAGAGGTGCTTGAAGGTATCGCTAACATCAATACCTGTAATGTAATTATGATTTTTATATTAAGCCGTTTTATTAGCACCTTTACTTAAATATATTTTAAATATTGAGCTTCCAAGTATAGATTAAGTCAGTTTTTTTGGCCCTTTTTTTATTATTGGTAATAACAATTCCCTTGTGTTTTTGTTTGTTTGGTTAGTTTGCTTAATTGACATGTTAATGTTAATTGGTTAGATTTGAATCAAGTTGTGGTAAATGGGTTTTACGTTTTAAGCAATAAAACTAAAAAAAAAATAGATAAATGGAACTTGGGGAGAGTGACGTGAAATTGAATAAAATTAGTAACGTGCTAAGAGTAAAAGGGCTTAATGCTAAGGGTAAATCTGCACTATTAAGCTCTGCATTGGTTACTTTATTATCAGCACCTGTTTATGCACAAGAGCAAGAAAGCACTAGTGAAGCGGCAAAAGAAAGTAGCATAGAAGTTATTGAAGTCAGCGGCATGCGTGGAACTATGACACGCTCGCTTAACGAAAAGAAAAACACAACCGCCATTGTTGATGCTATTGCTGCTGCAGACTTTGGTGATTTACCCGGTTTATCTTTAGCAGATATCATCGAAAATATTTCAGGCGCCTCTAGCCATCGATTAAAAGGTAGCCAAAACGAAGTATCTATACGTGGTTTAGGCTCTTACTGGGGCTATGCAACGTTTAACGGTCGTACTATTACTAATGCGGGTACCGGGCGTGCAGTAAACTTTAAAAAATTCCCTTCAGATTTAGTTGATAAGGTCGTTATTTATAAATCGCAACAAGCCGATTTAGTTGAAGGTGGTACATCAGGCACCATCGAAGTTGCAGCATTACGTGCTATTGATTACGGAAAAAACGAAACTACCGTTGAAGCAACGGGAATATATAATTCATATTACGGTGATGTAGATGGCGCAAATGTTAACCCGTGGGGTAATAAGTTTGTTATTTCTACCGTTAGAAGTTGGGAAACAGAAGACTTCGGTAATATGGGTTTTACGTTAGGCGTTGTTTCATCTGATGACTCAAACCCGGAAGAAAATTACGGTGGTAGTTCTCAAATGCAAGCCTGTGCACTTAAAGATTCTTCTGGCAATACAATTGTGCCGGATGAAAATGAGTGTGATGATGGTAACCAAGCAGTTTCTAGTGGTCGTCAAGGTCGCTCACCTGAATTAGGTAAAGATACAGATCTTTCAGACTTTGATCAAAGCTCAATTTTCTATGTACCTAATGATGCCTACTGGCGTACCGGTGAAGATGAAGATTCTCGCACCAGTGTCGTTGCAACTTTTCAATGGCAGCCTAACGATCAGTGGGATATTAACCTTGATTATCAAAACTCACGATTAGAATATACTGAAGAACGTATGGAATTTGGTATTGATAATCGTCGCAGAAAATTAGCCGACCATATTATTGCTGATGATCATACCTTGCTATATGCAACCGGTGAAGCTAAGCCTCAACTTTTAGGTGAGAGCAGAAACCAAGTTGATGACTATGACGGCGGTGGTATTAACTTTGAATACTACCCTACAGATAACTTAAAACTGGCGGCAGACTTTTCATATTCAAAGTCATATCGATACAGAGTTCGTCATCGTTCGAAGTTCAAATCAGAAGCCCGTTATCAATACGAGTTTGACGCGCGTGACACTAACGTTCCAACACTTACCTGGTTAGATAACAACAGAAATGGTGTTGGTGATGCGGGTTATAATGCATCAGAAGTGTTTGATCCAAACAATGTGCAGTCATTTTTGAGTGCCGATGGTGGAGCATATGCTGAATATCGTCGTGCCAATGATGAGCGAGAAGATAAAATTTTAGCGTTTAAGTTTGATGCTGAATACACGCTTGATCATGACATTTTTGCCAATATTAAAGCTGGTGTTCGTTTTTCAAAAGAAAATTTAATTGATGAACAAACTAACGATGTTTCTCTTCGCTTAAGTGATGGTAGTCAAAAAACGGGCTCAACTGACACTGAAGATGACAACTGGGACGAAAATAATGTGGCCAGTTACTTAGCATTAACTGACGGTATTGTGAGTAATTGTTTTAATAACCACCAAAACGACAACTTATTTGATGAAGAAGGTGGCGGCCCGGGCGACTTTGTTACTTACGACGCTAAGTGTTTTATTGGACAAATGTTAGGTCAAATTCCAGGAAATAACGGCGATACAAGCTTTTATGATATTGGCGAGCGTAACGATAAACGTGACGGCGCGGATCGTATTGTAGAAGAAAAAATCAGCGCTATTTATGCTATGGCTGATATCGATACCCAATGGGGCGATTATCCGGTAACGGGTAATATAGGTGTGCGTGTTGTTAAAACTGAAACACATTCTGACGGCTACGGTGATAAAGTTTTTATTACTACCGCTGAAGACGGCACTTTTGTAACTGAAATAAACACCACAGGCGAAATTGAAGATGTAACACTAGACTCAAGTTACACCGAAGTGCTGCCAAGCTTAAACTTAACCTTTCAGTTGAACGACGAATGGTATTTGAAAACTGCACTTTATAGAGCTATGTCACGTTTTCAAATGAATGCTATGTCGGCAGGTGTAAGCTACGATATTTGTACTTCGTCAAGCGAAGATGAGAGCTGTAATAATAATTACTCTGAATCAATTTCTAGTGGTACGGCTAACGGTAATCACATGAAACCTTATTTATCTAATAACGTTGAGGTTTCGCTTGAGTATTACCCAAGTAACGATGCTGCGGTAACCCTAGCGCTTTATAATAAAAGCTTTACAGGTGGCTATGAAACGGTACAAGAAAATAGAGATATAATAGTTTCACTTGACGGGGAAGACACAACATTCCCAGATGTAACACACTCAACGGTACAAACATCGAACGACTCTTCAACTATTCGTGGTGTTGAGTTAACGGCTCAAAAACACTTTACAGAATTACCAGGAATATGGAGTGGTTTAGGTGCGAAAATTGCCTATAACTATGCAGACTCAGACTTTGTAACACCAGAGCCAGGTAGCCCAGGTTTAGTGGCTGATGCTAACTTATTTGGCTTCTCTAAAAATGTAGCGTCTGCTTCTGTTTACTGGGAAGGTGATAAACTTTCAATGCGCTTGCTTTATAAGTATCGTTCAAAGTATTTTCAACCGAATAACTTGCCATTTCCATCACGCTCGCACCGTTATGTGCAAGACAGTGATTACGTAGATTTTAACATTAAATATAAAGTGTCAAAGCAGGTATCAGTATCTTTAAAAGCACTAAATATTTTAGATGAGCCACAAGTGATGACCCGTGGTAACGACTCTACAATATCGGATTACTCTCGCTCAGGACCTAAATTTTATTTAGGTGTTAAAGCTAAGTTTTAATTTCTTGTAAGTTATAAATTTTAAGTTACAAATAGTAAGCTATAAAAAAGCCCTGTTTACATAAGTAAGCAGGGCTTTTTATTATGAATAACGTCCTACTTTATAGTAACCGCACGCTTCATAAGCCATGAAACTTTATTGTGATCCAGACTTAGCCATTAATAAAGCCTCAACTTTAATGCTCAAGCTTCATGCTTATAGCCCTTTTTTGATCTCTTCTGTTACTTCGCTCGTATAAAAATTTTTAAGCTTAAGAACTTGAACAATGAAGCGTACTCTGTATTGGATGACAAAAGATCTGCGTATTAATGACAATGCAGCATTTAATTTGGCTAACCAAGCTGAAACATTACTTTGCGTATTTGTAGTAGATAAACAGTGGTTTGAAGCCAGCAACTTTCAATCAAAACATTTAGGTAATGCTAGATGGAAATTTTTACAAGGATGCCTAGATGACCTTGATCAACAATTAAAAGCACTGGGTCAGCAATTGTATATCGTATATGGCGATAGCTTAACTACCTTATGTCAGCTTTGCGATAAATATCAAATTACAGACTTTATCAGCACGCGTTTACCAGGTACCTATGAAAATAGACTGATTAGCCAGTTCAGAGAAAAGCACCCTCAAATAAGTGTTAATTTGGTAGAGCAATTTACCTTATTCTGCGAAAAATCATTGCCTTTTGAGCTTGAAAACCTGCCTGAGAGTTTTTCAAAGTTTAGAAAAATATTACCTGAAACCAGTTCGATAGATCTGCAACCTGTTATTGAATTTTTACCTAACAAGTTTGAATCATTGCCTGAAATGTCAAACTTTAAGCCTAGTTGGTTACCTGTAATAGCATTTAACAACAAGCAAGGGGCTAAGTTTAATGGTGGCGAGCAATCTGGTCTAAAACACCTTCAACAATATTTCGCATCTACTTTACCGTCAAATTACAAGCAAGTTCGAAATAGCTTAGCGGGATGGGAGAATAGCAGCAAGTTATCAGCTTGGTTAAGTTATGGCTGTATATCTGCCCGACAAGTAGTTAATTATATTAAGCAATATGAGCTACTTAGTGGTAAAAATAGCTCGACAGAATGTCTGTATTTAGAAATATTATGGCGTGAGTACTTTCAATGGCTACATTTTAAAGTGGGAACGAAAATCTATCAATTTAAAGGCATTTCAGAACAAAAACCGCTTACTACTTACTATGCTGAACGATTTAACAAATGGTGTTTTTCAAATACCCCTAGCAGTTTAATCAATGCGTGTATGAACGAACTGCGACTCACAGGATATTTAAGTAATAGAGGTCGCCAAATTGTTGCCAGTTACCTTGTAAACGAATTAGGCATTGATTGGCGATATGGTGCTGCCTGGTTTGAAGAACGCTTGATAGATTATGATGCTGCGGTTAATTGGGGTAATTGGCAATATATCGCCGGTGTTGGGGCTAATCCAAGAGGAGGTCGCCATTTTAATATCGAGAAACAAAGCGAAATTTTTGATCCCGACCGAGTCTATCAGGCTGCGTGGACAGAAAATATCGAAACTTCTCGCTGCCAAACACTAGACTCTGTTGATGCCTCAGATTGGCCAATACAAGCCAAGCATAATAATGGCAACTGAAATGCAGTTAGTTAATGGCGCCCAAACACTACAAGAAAATGTGCACAAAGACCGCGTTAACATTGTTTGGTTAAAGCGTGATTTAAGACTAAGCGATCACGAACCTCTTGCAGAATCTACGCAAGCGGGATTAACACTTTTATATTACGCATTTGAACCTTTATTAATCGATGATCCTCATTATGAAGAGCGACATTGGCGGTTTATTTGGCAATCAATTCAAGACCTCAATATTCAACTATCGCCATATAACACTAGAGTTTATGTTTATTATGGTGATGCAATAGATGGCTTGAATGCAATTCAGAAAATTTTTAAAGTGGCGAATTTATATAGCCATGAAGAAGTAGGGCTATTATCTACCTTCAACCGAGACAAAGACGTAAAAAAATGGTGTAAAACACAGAATATTACTTGGTTTGAAAGTGCCACAGGTGCAGTAATGCGCGGCATGAAAAACAGAAACCAATGGGATAGTCATTGGCAAACAATAATGAAAGCTGAGTTGAGTCAGGCTGTTTTATCATCATCAGGATTAGTGAGTGCTGAAAAGCTAGCAAGCTTGCCTGAATTTATTTTACCTGTTTCATGGACTCAGCCGAACAAGTTTATGCTAAAGGGCGGTGAAACATGGGCGCATAAAATGTTGCAATCATTCTTTGCTGAGCGTGGCAAAAACTATCAATATGATATTTCGAAACCACATGAAAGTCGCAAAAGTTGTTCACGTTTATCGCCTTATTTAGCTTGGGGAAATATCAGTGTACGGCAGGTTTACCAAAGCATTTTAGTGAAAAGAACTGAAAAGGGCTGGAAACGCTCTCTTGATGCAGTGGCTTCTCGCTTGCATTGGCATTGTCATTTTATACAAAAATTTGAAAGCGAACATCAAATGCAATGGCGCCCCGTTAACAAAGCTTATAGCGAGTTAACCTATCCTAAAGTTCATCTTGGCCTTACTATTGAAGAGCGACTAATAAAATGGCAACAAGGTGAAACCGGCTATCCGTTAGTCGATGCATGCATGTTATGTCTAGTAAAAACTGGCTATATAAACTTTAGAATGCGAGCAATGTTAGTTAGTTTTCTATGCCACCACTTATTACTCGATTGGCGTTTAGGTGTTACTCATTTAGCCAAGCTATTTCTCGACTTTGAGCCAGGTATTCATTATCCACAATTTCAAATGCAGTCAGGGGTAACCGGTACTAACATTATTCGAGTCTATAACCCCGTAAAGCAGTCATTAGAAAAAGATACACAAGGCACATTTATTAGAACATGGTTGCCGAGTTTATCTGAAATACCAAATGAAATGATCCACACACCTTGGGACTTAACGCCTATGGAACAACAGCTTTATCAGTGCCAATTAGGCGTAGATTATCCGGTGCCTATCATAGATATAAACGAAGCTGGGAAAATTGCTCGCGACTTGTTATGGAGCTTTCAAAAGCGAATAGACACAAGTAAAGAAAGCCAACGTATTTTATCAAAGCATGTGCGTAGAACTAAAAAATCGAGTAAAGCATCGCTATTAACAAAAGGCAAGAAAGACAAAAAAGATAAAAAAGCGATGAGTTAGAGAGAGAAAACATCAATGCATAAAAAATTATTCTTACCCGCTAAATCGTGCCTTACCTGTAAACGAGATTTTATATGGCGTAAAAAATGGCAAGGGTGTTGGGAGCACGTACTTTATTGTTCTGAACGATGCAGGCGAAACAAACTAAAGCCTGATAGTGCAAAGTAAGTGTACGACAACGTTATGATAAATTGAGCTACCTTAAGCTAACTAGGGCTAAGTGGTTCTAAATTTAGATCCGTAGAAATTGAAACAGTAAATTAATATTAATATTATAAGGGTGATTTATGAAGGCCAAGCAGCTCAGACTTTTATTGGGTGATCAGTTAAATGCTAAGCATAGTTGGTTTGAGCATGTTGATGCCAATGTTGTTTATGTAATAGCTGAGCTGCATCAAGAAGCTAACTACGCTAAACACCATATTCAAAAAATAACGGCTTTTTTTGCCGCGATGGCTGATTTTGCTCGTTACCTAGAACATGAAGGGCATCAGGTTTGTTATTTAACATTAGATGACACAGATAAATATCAAGATCTTCCTGCGCTGATTTTGGCCTTAACATCAAACTATGGCTGCGAAAGCTTTACCTTTCAACGACCCGATGAATATCGTTTGCGTGCACAATTAAACGCTATGAAAAATCAGCATTCACTTAATGTTGTTGAAGTCGATAGTGAGCACTTTTTGTTACCATTTGAAGAGTTACCCGAGCATTTTCAAAAATCGACACACGTGCGAATGGAAAACTTTTATCGTTATATGCGAAAGCGTTTTTCAATTCTGATGAATGGCACAAAACCGGAAGGTGATGCGTGGAATTTTGATGCCAATAATAGGAAGTCATTTAAAAAGGCTGACCTTAAAGCTATTCCAAAGCCATTGGTCTTCGATAACGACGCTAGTGAATATTTACAGCGAATAAAAGATCATAAAATTACGACTATTGGTCAGCAAGCTTCTACTGTGCCTTACCCTATCAATCGTGAGCAGTCATTGTCGTTGTTAGACTTTTTTTGTCGGTATCAATTAGCTAATTTTGGTAATTTTCAAGATGCTATGACTATCGCTTCGCCTTACGCTTGGAGTCTATATCATTCACGGCTGAGTTTTTCACTTAACTGTAAAATGTTAAGTCCTATAGAGGTTATTGAAACTGCTCTTAACACCTATGAAAAATCAGCAGGCGCTATAACGCTAGCTCAAATTGAAGGCTTTATACGCCAAATTTTAGGTTGGCGAGAATACGTTAGGGGTATGTATTGGTTAAATATGCCTGATTACGCCGAGCAAAATTTTTTAGCCGCTAATCGAGACTTACCTGACTTCTTTTGGCATGGTGAAACTAAAATGTTGTGCTTAAAAAGTGCAATAACACAATCACTAGATCACGCCTATGCACACCATATTCAACGCTTAATGATCACCGGTAACTTTGCTCTGCTAGCAGGAATATCGCCAAACCAAGTAGATGAGTGGTATTTAGGCATATACATAGATGCTATTGAATGGGTAGAGCTACCAAATACCCGCAGTATGGCACTTTTTGCTGACGGTGGTTGGATTGCCACAAAACCTTACGCAGCGAGCGGTAACTATGTGAATAAAATGAGTGATTACTGCAAAGGCTGTCAATATAACGTGAAAGAAAAAATTGGTGCCAATGCATGCCCACTGAATAGTTTGTACTGGAACTTTATTGATCATAATTACGACCAGTTCTCGAATAACCAGAGAATGAGTTTTCCCGTTCGTAATTGGGATAAAATGGCACCTGAACAAAAACAAGAAATAAGACAGAAAGCAGCTGAGTTGTTGAATAATTTAAATGAGATATAGCACTAATTTTTTCTTCGTTTAATTGTGAAGAGTTACATCAGGGCTGCCGGGCATTTTCATCAACACTGTCACCTAATAACATTAACTGTGACCGCTGAATAACATTAGGTTTACCACCAGTAATAATGTTCACAACTTTCACTCAGTCAGCATTAGCTGTTTGTTAGGTTTACGACAGCAGGTAGCCAATTGCGGTCAATAGTTTTTGTAAACTCAAAACATATTAGGGGAAATTATAACTGGAAGTCACTGTATGTTTCATGGACTGATGTAAATTCATAGCGGCCAGTTTTTTTTCAGCACAGAACGCTCTAAGTTTTACAAGTTGTCGACCTCAGGGCGTGTTGTTATAAGTCGTTTACTCACAAGCTAATGTATTAATTAATTTAGAAATATTATTCATTCCTACTTCCACAGTTTCGCTCAATACATTATTCTTTCGATACTGAGGAATAATTATATCTAAGTTTTTAAACTCGTTATGCTGAGAGATAACGTCTAAGTATGAGAATAATAATTCAGGTTTAATTTGTTCCCTTGATAGATCTTTTTTTACTTTCTCTTCGGACCGCTTGATTTCAACATCATCGTCATAATCATGCTTGGCAATATAATACTCGCGACCTAATCTTTTTTGAGACCATCTCAATTTAGCTAAAATGCTTTTTATTTCGTTTTGTAGTTCTAGTGTCCCCATTTGTCCTTATCGCCTTTGTTACTTTATGAATGTCCCAGCGGGGACGTTAATTTTAACTTAATAACAGGAAAAATATCATGTCTAAAAATACAATGTCAAAAGCCGCTGCTGCTAGAATTCAGTCAGCACAGGCAAAAAGCAATAACGGAACAATTACCAAAGGGTCATTTGCTGCAAGAGCTCAATCAACAGCAAGTAAATCTGGAACTACTCCTCCACCCAACGGGCCTAGTACAACGGGTAATAAATCGGGTGGGAAGAGAGGTAATAACCAGCCTAAGCCTAAAAAATAGGAGTATACAATGCCCGATTCCTCAAATATGTCTGACGACGAATTAGATCTTTGGTCTGATATTAACAACCCTAATAATGATGCTGATATGGATGATTGGTCTGATGGCCATAATCCAAACAACGATGATTATTTAGAATAGTTAAAGACGTAAGTAGCTTGGTATCTTCAAGCTACTTACAAGACTTAGCATTACTTTCAAAGGCTTTTAAAAAGCCTTTTTCATCTACCTTAAACCTAACATATGAAATTTCATTCATAGTATCCTCTAGAGCACAAAGGCATAATTTCTTCTTTGAATCATATGAATTATAAGACAATGGTTTTTTATATGAGCTAGCACATGCTTCTAGAACTGCATATTCAACGTCTAGCGGATATCTATTATCTGTTATTGCATAATCAATAAATTGGCTGCCACCATAAGCAAGAATAGCAGCTAACCCTGCCGCCTTCAGTGGTTTTTTTACTGTGAATTTTTCAATGACGTTAGCACAAGCTTTACAATGAAACTTTACTGTTGCACCAACTTCGGCTTTCTCGCCGCAACTACATGATTCTGACATTAGCACTCCATGCTAGATTTAGACTTATAACAGTGTCTTAATGCGCATTTCGATTTAATACAAAATTAAACCCGAAACTCAAAGAGCGCGACACACTTTTTTATTAATAATATGAATACGTTACCAGTAATCATTTGCCTTTTCAAATTTCACTTTGTTTGTAGAAAGTGAGTCTTGAGATAGGTGTGCCGTCGCATGGCACATCATATCCAAATCAAGCGGGAAATATCACAGGTAAATCATACACATATAAATATAATCCTTAATAATAGTGCCATGTAAAAAATTACATGACTCCTTATTAAGCCACCCATAATAACTTGTGGACTCCTTATTAAGCCACCCATAATAACTTGTTCATATTTTTATGAGTAAACTACACTTAGTTCACAATTCTAAATGTGGTGATTATTATGCCTAAACCTCGTTCTCAACAAATCAGTTTAACCGATACGCCGAATTATCATATTTGCAGTCGCACCGTTCGCAAGGCCTTTTTATGCGGTGTTGATAAAGAAACCGGCGTTAGTTATGAGCACAGGCGTAGCTGGATTGAAAAGCGTATATTTCAATTAGCTCAGGTGTTTGCCATTGATATTTGTGCTCATGCTGTGATGAATAATCACTTACACCTCGTTCTTCATGTTGAAAGTGAACAAGTGGAAAACTGGACAACATTAGAGGTGCTTACTCGTTGGCACAAGTTGTTTAAAGGTACCCACCTCACTGTTAAATTTCAGCAAGAACAACCGTTAACGCAGTTCGAATTGGAGATGGTTGAAGACACAGTACAGGTGTATAAACAGCGCCTCATCGATATCAGTTGGTTTATGCGCTCTTTAAACGAGCCTATTGCCAGGCAAGCCAATAAAGAAGATAAGTGTACTGGCCACTTCTGGGAAGGACGCTTTAAATCTCAAGCCCTGCTTGATGACGCTGCATTACTGTCTTGTATGGCTTATGTAGATTTAAATCCTGTCCGTGCCGGTATTGCCCCAACGCCTGAGCAGTCAAGCTTTACCAGTATTCAACTGCGTATCAAAGCAGCGATTAAAGGAGAGCAACCTAAAGCCTTATTACCTTTCACTGACAATGAACATCAAGACAAAACTGCAGGCATTTCTTTTAGCTTACAAGATTACTTAACACTTGTTGATGAAACTGGACGCGTGATGAGAGAGGATAAACGCGGCGCTATCAATGCTAAAACGGCTGATATACTGTCAAGACTCCACATCAGCGATGAGAGCTGGTTAAAACTCACCACCAACTTTGAAGGTATGTTCACTGGCGCGGTAGGTACTGCAGAGCATTTGTGTGAATTTACAGAGCACGTCGGTTTAAAGCGAGCTCATGGTATCGCCAACGCTCAGGCTTGTTTGAATAGCGCTTAGCAAACTAACTCAGTTCAATAATAAAAAATACGGTTTTCTGAGGATGACATTAAAAGCTTGCCTGAAATTCAGTGGATGCTCAGAAAACTCTGCAAATAGACAACATATCCCTCATTTACTTACTGAATAGGCATATTAAAGCAAAAGTAATCTTCCCTTTCTATGTTCGGTTATTTTATATAGTTATTATGGGTGGCTTAATAAATACCCCGTGGTCAGGTACGGTCTCTTCAAAGACTTCTCTCAAAGCTTCTTCTTTATTAACATTCATTAAGTTTCGACCTGACTCCATAGTTGTACTTCAACATAACGCTTACAATAACGGGAAAAGCTGAGCGACAGCGAGGCTTTTTCCCAATGAGCGAAGCGAATGTGGTTTATTTTTTTGTTAGGAGGCGATTTCATACTCGAATGACTCCCAAATTCTAATTGCATCATCGACATCTTTTTCGTTGTCGAAGTACATAACTGATTGAACATAGCCATTTGGTGAAATCGCATAGCAATAAAAAGCTGCTACTCGCTGATCATTTATATCTTCGTTCAATCTATATGAAAAAAAATTAATCTCGCCATTCTCATTCGAATTTACATCGAACGCTTCCAACGAGATATCTTCTGTGACTGAATTAAATAAACTTTCATGTGAAAGGTTGTTGTCGTTGTTCCACACTGCAATATAGATAGTAAATCCTGGTTTCCATATGACGATGTCTTCATCTTCTATTCGACGATTAAATTGAGTAGGAAGTGACATGCTCCAAGATTTAGTAATTTGGTGTTTACCCTCAATTACAGGAAAATTTGGACTCAACACTAAGCCTCCTAACGCTTCAATAAATTGCGAATTAGTTTGGCAGTTTTCTTGCGCCTTTTGCAAGAGCAAATGACAAATTAATTCGTCAATTTTATTGCTTTGTTCTGTGGCAGACAGGCCTTAGCCGTTTTGGCTGCGAAGAGTTGGAAAAATAGCGCAAATTAGCACTTGAAAGGTCTTCAGATCCTTAAGCTTAACTTGAGGTCTTACTGTAAATCCCGCTGATTTCAGACGCCTCAAGCTAAGCTTAAGGGATTGAATACAGTATAGTCCTGTCAAGTTTCTTTGTTAGATTTTATGGTCATTAAAATGCCAACACATATACTGTATAAATATACATACATGGTCTTATATGAACTATACTTACTCTCTAGGAGCTTTCCAACTCCATCAGAACAATTTAATAGCTGTCTCTTATACACATCTGACGCTGCCGACGAATAGA
>OJHK01000241.1_pt1 | contig 41391 bp, 39 predicted proteins | sample 1595161 | NCBI WGS metagenome assembly OJHK01 (sample SAMN05416842, study PRJEB24817) | seawater metagenome | isolation source: Sea water | place: Canada:Atlantic | collected 2013-07 | reverse complement strand
CCATCGCTAATCTGAGAAATATATTTAGCTCTTTTTACAAGCTCAAAAACTTCTTTGTCTACGCTCTCGGGTTTTAGTCCAGCAGATCTATTGACTCTGGATATTTGTGAATTTGAGTCCCAACTGGAAATTAGTTTTTCTATACGCCCTATTTCTGCTATGGCGGCATCTATAAATAAATCTCCTTCTGCTTTATTTGTTGCCACTAATGTTATGTCAAATCTACTCCCCATTAACAAAACTGTTTTAGTATAGATTTGCGCTTTATTAGCGTTAAATAGAAGTGATAAGATTAGAAGGAATTTCATTATAGATTATTTGCGTCAATTCTTTTTATATATGCTTCAGGTGACCAGTTTTCATATCCAAAGCGATCTAGTATTTCTTCCTTACTATTCAAAACAACTACCAGAGGAAAATATCCGTTTGTATTGAATTTTTCTGCCATTTTATTATTGTGCTCTTTTTGAAAATCTGTCAACTGATTTGCTTTTTTTCTCGGAAAATCTAACTTAACTAGGACGAGGCTTTCTTTTGAATAGGTTTTAAACTGCTCTGATTGCCAAATCTTTTTTTCCAATTTTATACAAGGAGCACACCAGTCTGAACCTTGAAAAACAAGCATCATTAATTTGTCAGATTTTTTAGATTCATGAACAGCTTCTTTAAAATTATAGGTCCAATCTTGAGCATATGTTTGTAATGAGAAACTCATAACACAAACAAATAAAAGCGTTCTAATATTAATTGTCATATCTCATGAAATTTCCGTTATTATCAAAATAAATCTCTATCCCATTAGATAAATCTACCTCAATGTAATTAGTTTCTTGCTCCATCTTTATGATGGTCTGTCCACTATGATTTGTGTTTACATAGGTTTGAATGTTAGAAAGAACTGTTGCGGAAAAACTCTGGGTATTTTGAGAAGCATCTGAGCTTGAATCATTACTTGAATCTTCATCTGAGCTTTCATTATCAGAACTATTATCATCCGAAGTATTATTATCTGAACTTGAGTTTTCATTACTCTCATTAGAAGAGTCATCTCCATCTGAGCTGTTACTGGAAGAATCACTATTCTCAGTTGTATCTGTGTCACTTTCTGCTCCAGATTCATCATCATTTTCTGAATTTTCATTGGATTCATTTTCTTCTTCAGATTCGTTTTCATTTTCTGAACCCTCATCTTCATAGGAATCATCGTCGTCTTCATAAGATCCACTTACAGTTGAACCTTTGGAAGCTTCGCTTAATGAAAGTAGTTCTTGTTGTAGTAGTTCGTCTTGACTTACAGTGTCTACAGTGCAAGAGGCTAAAATTAATAATGAGAATAGGGAGAAAAATAAAGTTTTCATTTTTAAGTTTTTTTAGTGTGTTTGTATATAAAACAACTACCTCTTAGAAAACCCTATTATTTTTTCATTTTTTATTAAAATATATTATGACAGATTCGAAAAAAGCTCCATGGCTAGTACCAAAACTCTTGTTAATCGCTTCATTTTCAAGGTTTTTTCTTGCAGTTAGTTTGCGTTATATTTGAAGTAAAAAATTGTTTTAGATCAGTGAAAAAAATACTCCTTTCTTTTCTTGTGGCTATGGTTATTTCTTGTACTTCAGACAATTCTGGAGTATTGGGTGAATTGGTAGTAGAAGACAACTTAGGTTCTGATGTCATTGAAATTGGCGAAGGGAGTGAAAATGAGCAAACAGAGACCTCTGAAACAGCTGAAGGAGCAGAAGAACAATCAGGAGGTGAATCTGAAGGAGAGGGATCAAATTCGCAAGAGGGTGCCCAAACTCCTGGTTTATATATGGAAGAAAATGGGGTGACTCTTGTGGCCAATTCTGCGGCTAAACCTGGGGATGAATTGGTTTTTGAAGGCATTACATATTTGGTGGTAGACAATCAAATGCTCCGAGATATTTTAGCCGATGATAGGGAAGATATTTCGCTCTTGGTCACTACTTATGTGACTGATTTGAGTAATATATTTGAAAACAAACAAACCATCACCCCCAATATTGCGGCATGGGACACCAGTAATGTGACAGATATGAGTTACCTGTTTTCAGGGGCCAGTGTGTACAATGGTGTTTTAAGTTACTGGAACACTGCTAAGGTAACCAATATGTCTTATGCCTTTGCCAATGCTTTAGAGTACAATCAGGACCTTGGAGATTGGAACACCAGTCAGGTGACCCAAATGGACGCCATGTTTTCTAATGCGACTGTATTTAATCAAGATTTGAGTGGTTGGTGCGTGTCATTGATTGACAAAGCGCCAACTAATTTTTCTTCTGGATCTTCCATTTCCCAGACCTCTTTGCCGCTATGGGGCACTTGTCCTGATTAGTGATTAAAGTGAGTCACTCTCTTAAAATTTGCCCAATGATTGCTTTATGTGTATTTTCACCTTTGATTTAAAAGTATATTTTCTATATAATGGCAAAAAATAGCAGCCCTTCTCATAAAACCAACAGCCAAACGGTACACCATCTATACAGCAGTGCTTTTTTAATTGCGTACTTGCTTATTGGTTTTGTGCCCAATTTAGGCGCGGTAGATCAAATAGCGCCTCAGTGGTTGTACCTCAATAGTGTGAGTGTGCTGGCGGCACTTTATATTTTGAAGCACCATAATTATTTTTCAGAAGCCATTGGTAGCTTGTTTAAGACTAAATTTTCGTGGCTGTATGCCCTATTTATTGTTTGGGCTTCTGCCTCTTATTTTTACGCTATTAACCCTACTGAAGTGTTGGTGAATCTGGCCAGGGTAGTGGGAACATCCATTGCTTTTGTGAACGTTTTTGTACTGCTTCAAAAGATTCCAAATAAATTTAGGCTCATTGCCATGGTAGCTACTGGCGCACTGATTATAGAAATGTATATGGTTTTAGACCCTTTGTTGGGTTTGCTGAAACAAGGTGCCAATGCCTCTAGGTCTTCGCTTTTAAAAGGTACCACGGGTAACATTAACATTGCCGCACTCTCTTTGGTAATCAAGATGCCCTTTGCCTTATACCTCATGAATCTTGCACAGAAAACATGGCAGCGTATGGCCTATGGGGTCCTTATTACATTGACTATTTTCTGTCTTGTACTCATTGCTTCTAGGGCTTCTTATGTAGCCTTGGTATTGAGTTTAATCTTATACATAGCCTTTTGCTTGTACAACTACTTTAGGGCTGGGAAGCCCAAACGTTTGCTTATTCCTATCCTTTATTTTGTGGTGCCTTTTGTGGTGGCCGTTGGTATTAGTGAACTCAGTACAATTGGTAAAAACAACACTACTTTCTTTGAGCGTTCGGCTACTATTGTGCAGGCCACTACGGATGGCTCTATTGCAGGAAGACTCCGTTTTTATATGGTAGGGGTGGAGCATATTTTAAACAATCCAATAGTGGGTTCTGGTCTGGGTAACTGGAAACTCGTTTCTATTTTATACGACAAAGAATTTATTAATGGTTATGTGGTGCCTTACCACATGCACAACGACTTTATTCAGATAGGTACAGAACTTGGGATTCCAGGTTTCTTTATGTACTTAGGACTTTTTGGGGTGCTTTTGTTCTATATTGTTTACATAGCTAAGTCTAAATTGCCAGAGAACACCAAGCTCTTTGTGGCTTTTTTAACCATGTCGCTCAGCACTTATATGGTAGATGGAGCATTGAACTTTCCTATTGCCAGACCTATTATGCAAATGGTGTGGCTTTTGGTCATGGCTTTAATTGTCCTGTTGTTTTTAGATGCCAAGGCGTTTAATCAGCAGCACAAACCCGTCCCCATGAAAAATGCCTATTGGGTGTCTGTAGTGTGTTTGGTTTTATTAGCCCCTTTGACTTACATTACCTATCAGACCAATGAATCCCTTAAAGGACAGCAAGTTCTTTTAGGGGAGTACAATGCAGGAAAGTTCAGCTACCCTTTAAACAAAGTAGACCAGGTAGTTCCAGGAATTCCAAATATTTCAGTGACTACATTGCCTATTGCTTCTATGAAGGCCAGGTATTATATGGAAAATGGACAGGATGACAAGGCGCTAGAAATGCTCAGAACTGGCATTACCGCCAACCCTTATTTAGGCTTTAGTGAAACACTCATGAGTCAGATTTTTGCCAAGAAAAATCAGAGAGATTCTGCCACCCATTACGCCAAAGTAGCCTATGAGCATTTGCCCATACCACCTCATTTTGCCAACTACTTGAACCTGTTAATTCAAGAGGGCAACGCCCAAGAGATAGACCGTATTTTTGCTAAGGACTCTGTGAAGCATGACCCCATGGTTTGGAAGAACTATATGATTGCGAGTAATGCGCTTAAAGCAACAGGGAATGATATTTCTATTGCCGTAGCCAATAAGGCCACAGATTTATTCCCGGAAGACAAAGATTTTTTAGTACTCAAAAAAATAGCGGTTTTAGGCAAAGAAACCGTAGACCGAGCTTTTGCCCTTTCTCAAGAGGGATCTGCCTTTTTCCAACAGCAAGACTTCATGAATGCCGCCCAAAAACTGTCTGAAGCAGCTGCATTAGATCCGTTAGAGTTTTCTTATTTTGAGAATACCGGAGCCGCTTATTTTTCTGCTGGTTTATACGAGCTGTCTCTTCCTTACTTTGACAAAGTAATTCAAGAGCTCAATCCAAAGTCTGGAAAATCTGAATATATTAAAGGTTTGGCACTCATTAATTTGGGTAGAAATGAAGCAGCATGTGAATTATTTAAAGCAGCCAAGTCTTATAGGTATGCTGCTGCAGACCAAGCGCTTCAAACACATTGTAAATAAGCCTACATGGCTTTAATTACATAGGTAACCACACCCCACACCAATAAAGTGTTGTCTTCTGTGACGGCAATGGGCTTGTACTTCTTGTTTTCTGGCATGAGGTAGAGTACCCCTTCGGTAATTTTGAGTCTTTTTACGGTGAATTCGCCGTCTATAAAACAGACGGCTATTTTACCGTCTTTGGGTTCTAGGCTCCTGTCTATAACCAATAAGTCTCCATGGTCTAATCCGGCGCCTGTCATAGACTCGCCACTTACACGGGCGTAGAAGGTGGCTTCTTTGTTGCGCACCAGATTCTCGTCCAGGCTAATGCGAATCTCTTTGAAATCGTCTGCAGGAGAAGGGAAGCCAGCAGAAATACCCCCTTCAATAATGGGCTGCTTTAGCCCGCCTTCTGTTAGGGGGGTGTAAAAGCTTAAACTGGGTGTGTCTTTTGTTTTTACGAGTCTCATGAGCTTACTGTAATAATCTCAGAAAGGGAAGTGGTGTAGCGCTTGCTGAGGTGTTCTTGTTTCATTTTCCAGGTGCGTTGTAGGTCTTGGTTGCCTACTTTTAAGGCATTTCCGTAGCGTTTGTTCATTTTGTCCATTACTGCCATTAGTGCGTCGTGTTTGGGTTGCTCTCTTTGGAAGAGGTCCAATTGTTTTCCGTTCACAGGAACCAAACCACTGATCATGACCCCCGCTTTTTTGTAGTCCACACCGGCTTCGTACAAAGCCCTGAGTCCCTTAATAGCTACCTGACCTAGGGTAATACTTGAATCTGTGGGGTAGGCCAGGGGAATGGCTATATGTTTGCTAATCCTGGGTACTTTTGGGTCAAAGGGGTTGTTGCGCACAAAGACCATTAATACATTGGCAGCACTTTTTTGGGCGCGCAACTTCTGAGCACAGTGGTTGGCAAAGGTGGCTATGCGTTCTTCCAAATCTGGAAGGCTATTTAGGGTGCCTTCAAAACTCCTGGTGGTGGCAATACCTTTTTTGCTCTTCTGCCCTTCCTCTAGTCCTAGGGTCGGAATGCCTTTGAGGTCTTGCTGTAAGCGCAAACCTACTACGGCCATTTGCTTGCGTACCCAGTCTTCAGGTAGCTTTATAAAGTCATAGGCGGTGTTTACTTGTACCGCTTCTAAGCGTCTGGCGTGCTGGCGTCCAATGCCCCAAACATCTGCTATTTGGGTCCATTTTAAGGCTTTTGTAATACTTTCTGCCGTTTCTATGACATGTACGCCTCCAGTGCGTTCTTTGAATTTTTTGGCAATTTTATTGGCTACTTTGGCCAGTGCTTTGGTGGGTGCAATGCCAATACTCACAGGAATGCCTGTCCATTTTTCTACCCGTTGCTGCATCTCTTTTCCGTAGCTAGCCAGGTCTATATAATCAAAGCCTTTGAGGAGCAAAAAAGCCTCGTCAATACTGTAAATTTCTATTTCAGGGGTGAATTGAGAGAGAATTTGCATGACCCTCGCGCTCATATCTCCATAAAGCGGATAATTGGAAGAAAACACCTTTATGCCATTGGCTTTGCAAAAGGCTTCGTATTTAAATGCTGGGGCGCCCATAGGAAGGCCAAGGGCCTTTGCTTCATTGCTGCGTGCAATGAAGCAGCCGTCATTGTTAGACAATACGGCTATGGGCTTTCCTTCTAGTGCGGGGTTAAATACCCGTTCGCAGGAAGCGTAAAAGTTATTACAATCAACTAAGGCAAACACGCTATAAAATTAATTCGTTTGCGCGATTATTAAAGGCCTCATTTAAATAAGTTATGAAGAAAATTACGAGGCCATAGGATTTAAATACGGTTTAAATATAACATTTTTGTTATATTGCATTTTTGCTATATATTTAAGGTATGAAAAGTGGGGCCTTAATGAAGTTGATAAAAGAAGAAGGCTGGCAATTAGTACGAATAAGAGGGAGCCACCACCATTATAAACACCCTAGTAGAAGCGGTTTGGTGACTGTTCCGCATCCTAAAAAGGACATTCCCATAGGGACTGTAAAGTCTATTTTAAAACAAGCAGGAATAAAAATTAGTTAAATGAAAAAATCAACAGCATCTAAAAAGCTAATACGTGTTATTGTAGAGCGTCATGAAGACGGCACTTATTGGGGAACCACTCAAAATATCCCTGGAGTGGTAAGCGCTTATGGATCTCGTTTAGAACTATTAAAATCTAACATAGAAGCAGCATTTAAAGATTATTTAGTGCTAGCTACTGAAGAAGGATATGATTGGGTTTTAGATTTTGAAAGTGGGGTTCAGTGGGAATATAAAATGAATATTCAAGCTTTTTTTGCGCTCATTCCTGAGGTAAAAATATCTGCCATAGGCAAAAAAGCAGGAATTAATGAAAGTCTAATGCGCCAATATGCTAGAGGCACAGCCGCTGTTTCAGAAGAGCGCATGAAACAGATTGAAAAGTGTATTCAAACACTAGGTAGAGAACTGTGCGCCGTTTCTTTTTAAACAATCAATGGCTGTTTGGTAAAGTAGGTATAGTCCACATAAAATAAAACCGCCGTGCAGCAAAAAGTACGGGTGTTTATGAAGAAAATGCAGGATGCCCTGTAATGTCTGCTCCAGTAATGAGTAGGTGAATGTCGTGGGTCCCTTCATAGGTAATCACGGATTCTAAATTCATCATATGCCTCATTATAGAATACTCTCCCGTAATACCCATACCGCCCAATACTTGGCGGGCTTCTCTGGCTATTTTAATAGCCATATCTACATTGTTTCTCTTGGCCATGGAAATTTGGGCAGTAGTGGCTTTTCCTTGGTTTTTGAGTTGCCCCAAACGGAAAGCCAATAGCTGTGCCTTGGTAATTTCGGTGAGCATTTCTGCTAATTTTTTCTGCTGTAATTGGGTGGCTGCAATGGGTTTTCCGAATTGAATACGCTCTTTGGCATATCTCAATGCCGTGTCGTAACAGTCCATGGCTGCTCCAATAGCCCCCCAGGCAATACCGTAGCGGGCAGAGTCTAAACAACCTAGTGGTGCCCCTAGTCCGTCTTTTTCAGGCAGTATATTTTCTTTGGGAATTTTCACATCGCTAAAGATAAGCTCGCCGGTGGCCGATGCCCTTAAACTCCACTTATTGTGCGTCTCTGGCGTAGAAAAACCTTCCATGCCGCGTTCTACAATCACGCCTTTAATTCTTCCGGCTTCATTTTTAGCCCACACCACGGCAATGTCTGCAAATGGCGCATTTGAGATCCACATTTTAGCACCGTTTAAAAGGTAATGGTCTCCCATGTCTTTTATGTTGGTGGTCATGCCGCTCGGATTAGAGCCATGGTCTGGTTCTGTGAGACCAAAGCAACCCATCATTTCTCCTGAAGCTAATTTTGGGAGGTATTTCTGACGCTGCGCCTCACTTCCGTAAGCAAAAATAGGGTACATGACCAATGAGGATTGTACAGAGGCCGTGGAACGCACTCCAGAGTCTCCCCTTTCAATTTCTTGCATAATGAGGCCGTAACTGATCTGATCCAAACCTGCACCACCGTAATTTTCAGGAATATAGGGCCCAAATGCGCCAATTTCTGCCAATCCTTTAATGATTTCTGTGGGAAAAGTAGCTTCTTGGGCATGCTTTTCAATGATCGGACTCACGGCCCTTTTAACCCAAGCTCTAGCAGCATCTCTAACCAAGAGGTGCTCTGGGCTCAGTAAATCATCTAAGGCGTAATAGTCTGGGGCTTCAAATAGGTCTGGTTTCATAGCTTTTTTTAAAGGGCATTGTTTTTTGCAAAACAAGTCCACACTTTCTAGCTTCTAAATTAACTAAAGAAATATAACATTACAACAAAGCAGTGTTACATTTTTAAATAAAAATCTTTAACCAGTTCAATATATTCTGGAGTGTATTGGTGTCTGGCAGTTTCAATGGTGAGCTCTCGGTGGAGGCAGCGGGTTTTTTCAAATCCAAAAGCCATATAAGACCTTTTAAATGGGGCGTTTTTATTTCCTTTGACGTGCATTATTTCGTGGGGAAAAAGCCCTGCTTTGGTAGCAAGCGCTATAAAATCTGTGGACTCCTTAAAGGGAAGGACCAAGGCAAAAATTCCTGCTGGGCTCAAAAGGGTTGCCGCCGCTTGCACCAATAGCGGGAAAGGCAGCGTACTGCTTTCCCTCGCTGCCGCCCTCGCTTCATTGTCTAAATTATTTTCAGTATAAAAAGGAGGGTTGCTCACAATAAGGTCGTAAGTCAGTGCTTCTGCTTCCTCTATGAGTTCTTCTACATGGGCGTGGTAGCAAAACAATCGGTCTGCCCAAGGCGCATTTTCAAAATTAGCCACACATTGTTCATAGGCTTCAGGAATGAGTTCCACACCGTCTATGGTTTCTGCAAGGCTTCTTTGAGCCAGCATAAGGGCTACCACCCCAGTTCCAGCACCTATGTCTAAAATGCTGTTAGGGTCATGAGAAATAGGTGCCCAAGCACCTAATAAGACCCCGTCTGTGCCAATTTTCATAGCACATTGGTCTTGTTCAATACTAAATTCTTTGAAAATGAAAGGGGCAGACATGGTACAAAAGTACGGTATCTGGCGGTTTTTTAAGGGCGTGAACAAACTTATTTGAGGCAGTATTTTCTTCGCTTTAGAGCTATTTTCTTAGGAGTCGAGCTTATTTAAGGCTGCCTGCTGTTCTGGTTTCACTGCCGGTTTGATCCAAGAGGGCATCGCCTAATTTTAGGCGCATATCTGCAGCCAAAGATTGTATTTTGTTTACCACCTCTGGATGAAATTGCGCCACATTGGTGCGTTCGGCTTCATCTGTTGGCAGGTGGTACAATTCAATTTCCTTCATGTCAATAAAGGCGTATTGTCCAGGTAAGCCGTCTGCGCCTTGTGGCTGCCCAGCCATGGTTCTATAGCGGTGGGGAAAATACATTTTCCAATCTCCATAACGTACCCCAAAAAGTTCATTAACCCTGTAGTAAAAGAAATAGGCTTCTTGAGGGCTTTTTTGGCTTTCTCCGCTGAGTACCTGCATGACATCTTTTCCATCAATGGGATGATTGGGTAGTTTTCCACCTGTTAGCGCAGCTACAGTAGGCATAATGTCTATTCCCATAACAGGAGTGTGAACCAGGGTTCCCGCAGGAATTTTTCTAGGGTATTTCACTACAAACGGCTCCCTTTGTCCCCCTTCCCAAGCGGTACCTTTTCCTTCTCTAAAAGGTGTTGCGCTTCCTGCGTGATTGCCGTATGCGAGCCAAGGTCCGTTGTCTGAAGTAAAAATAACCATAGTGTCCTCCTCTAGTCCGTTTACTTTAAGGGCATTTAATATTTCTCCTACTGACCAATCCAATTCCATAATAACGTCTCCATATAGCCCGTTTTTGGACTTGCCTCTAAATTTTTCAGAAACATAGAGGGGTACATGAGGCTGGGGATGGGCCACATATAAAAAGAAAGGCTGGTCTTTTTTAGCGTGTATAAATGACACGGCTCTTTGGGTGAGTTGGGTAGTGAGTTGAGACTGGTCTGTGAGGGTGTCTAAAACCTGTCCATTCTCCAATAAGGGAAGCGCTTTAAAGTTAAAAACAGGGCCTTGTTGTGGGTGTAAAGGCCACATATCATTAGAGTATGGTATGCCAAAATAGTCTTCAAACCCGTGCTCATTTGGAAGAAATTCAGGGGCGTCTCCCAAATGCCATTTTCCATAAATAGCAGTAGCATAACCCGCTGCTTTAAGCATTTCTGCCATAGTGAGTTCTGCTGGGTTTAAGCCTTTTTTTGCTTCTGGCATAAAAGCGTTGTGAATACCTATTCTATTGGGATAACAGCCAGTAAGAATTCCAGCCCTAGAGGCAGAACAAACAGCTTGAGGCGCATAATATTGGGTGAGCAGCGCCCCTTCTTTGGCCATTTGGTCTAAATGGGGTGTTTCAAAATCTTTGGCACCAAAAGCGCCTAGGTCTGCATAACCTTGGTCATCTGTAAGGATTAGTATAATATTGGGGCTTTTCTCTCGATTATTAGGGGTGTTGGCTACTTCTATAGGTGCTTGTTTACAGCCCGTTAAAAAGATTAAAAAAAGCCATAAAAAGGAAAGCTGCGTTTTCATAAGTGTGAAATTGATCACTTAAAGCTACGCAATATTTTTAGATGGGCTTAGGGGTTTTAGACCAACAGCACTAGTCAGCTCCTAAATATAAGGCTACAAGTCCGTCTGGAGTGGTTACCTCTATGGTATTGTTCTCGCGATCTACCTTAGTGATAATCTGGTCTGTAATGGGAATAAGTAATTCTTTGTCTTCTTTTTTGGCAATGAATAAAGCCTGACTTACAGTGTCATTTACAGCGGTAATCTGACCAATATCGCCATGGACTTTATCTAAAAGGGTGAAGCCAATAATTTCGTGGTAATAAAATTTATTTCCAGTGAGTTTTGGAAGTAAGCTTAGGGGTAGGAAGAGTGCTGCACCCATGATCTTGTCTGCAGCAGCTTCATCTTCTACGGCCTCAAAACGGACCCTGAGGAGGCTAGACTTATGAAGGGAACATTTTTCAATAAAAAATGGAACCAGGCTGTCTCTGAGAGAGACAAATACTGATTCCATGTTTTCGTATAGGTCGGGCTCATCTGCGTCTAGCTTTATGAGTACCTCTCCTTTAAAACTGTATTTTGAAACAATTTTGCCTAAGTAGAAACAATCTTCCTTACGCATCCTTGTTTTATATTAAGCTTCTTTGGTTTCTTCACCAGCTGCTTCTTCAGCAGGCGCTTCTTCAGTAGCAACAACTTCTTCAGCAACAACTTCTTCAGTAGCAACCGCTTCTTCAGCAACAACTTCTTCTGTAGCAGCAACTTCAGCAGCAGCAGCGGCTTCAGTAGCGGCAATTTCTGCAGCTTCAGCAGCAGCAACTTCAGCAGCAGCTTCAGCTTCTAGTGCTTGTGCGTCAGAAACACGCTTTTCATTAACAGCTTTTTCAGCAGCCAATGCTTTTGCTTTTTCTACTTCTTGCTCTTGAGTAAGACCAGAAACTTTTGCAGCAACAGCAGCATCTTTTTCAGCCACCCATGCGTTGAATTTTTCTGCTACTTGCTCTTCAGTTAAAGCACCTTTTCTAAGTCCTCCTAAAAGGTGGTGCTTTAATAAAGCGCCTTTGTAAGACAACAAACGTTTTGCAGTGTCAGAAGGCTGTGCTCCATTAGTCAACCATTTTACAGCACCATCTACATTTAAGTCAATAGTGGCTGGGTTGGTGTTAGGATTGTAGATTCCTAATTTCTCTAAAAATTTACCATCTCTTTTTGACCTTGCATCTGCAGCAACGATCCAATAAAATGGTTTTCCTTTTTTACCGTGTCTTTGTAATCTAATTTTTACTGGCATATCACATTAATTTGTAGGGTGCCCGACCCTTGGTTATTAATTCTTTTTAGTTTTCTCCATTAAGAGGGTGCAAATATACCCTTTTTTTGTGATTTGCAAACTATCTGCTTTTAAATAATTAGGCCAGGTTGGCGTTGCCCCACAATAAAGGGTTAATAACTTCTTAAAACCCTCTTTTTCTATACGATTCCTTTTGGTTATTTTTACCGTTCCCAGGCAAATAAGCACCCAAAGAAAATCACCCAGATGTATTTAATTTTTGACACTGAAACCACCGGCTTACCCAAGAGATGGAATGCCCCCGTAACGGATACCGACAATTGGCCGCGCTGTATTCAGATTGCCTGGCAATTACACGACGCTATGGGAAACCTCTTGGAACACCAAGATTATTTGGTTTCGCCAGATGGCTTTGACGTACCTTTTGAGGCAGAACAAATACACGGTATTTCTACCGCGCTTGCTCAGGACCAAGGACTTCCTTTGTTAGAAGTATTGGAGCGTTTTACAGCGGCTGTAGAAAAATGTCATTTTGTGGTGGGCCAGAATGTGGGTTTTGACCTCAACATTATGGGGGCAGAATTTCACAGGGCTGGGATAGAAAACACCCTAGCTCAAAAGCCTGTGTTAGATACTTGTACGGAGCAGACCGCTATGATGTGTCAAATTCCTGGAGGTAGGGGAGGTAAATTTAAGCTGCCTACCCTGACGGAACTGCACCAACATTTATTTGGCGTGCCTTTTAACGAAGCCCACAACGCTACGGCAGACGTAGAGGCTACTACACGTTGCTTTTTGGAGCTACTCCGCTTAAAGCACTATCCGCTTGAGAAATTAGGCGCTCCTGCAGACTATTACAACCAGTATCAGGCAGCGAATTCTGAGGCTGTAGCCGGTATTGGATTGAAGCATGTGAATTTAAAAAAGGCATCGGCGGCGCTGCAAGCGCAAGCCCAACCAGTAACTGCTGCGCCCACCAAACAGGATATTAAAGAAAATTTAGCCCAGTTAGAAGACACTGCTTTTGTTCATCTGCACAACCATTCCCAGTTTTCTGTGCTCCAATCCACCATGAGTGTAAAGGATTTGGTGGCTCAAGCGGCTAAGCAAAATATGCCTGCGGTGGCCCTTACAGACCACGCCAATTTAATGGGGGCCTTTCATTTTGTGAAAGAGGTCAAAGCGCACAATGCTAGGGTTAAACAGGCCCATAAAGAAGCGGAAGCAGCGGGGACCCCTGAAGAAGGCAAAGAAATGACGCCAATTATTGGTTGTGAATTTTATGTTTGTGAGGACCATACAAATAAGCATGTAAAAGATTACGGGTATCAGATGGTGTTTTTGGCAAAGAACAAAAACGGCTATCACAATTTGGCCAAACTGTCTTCTATTGCCTATACCAAAGGATTTTATTATGTGCCTAGAATAGACAAGGCGCTTGTGGAACAGTATAAAGAAGATTTAATTGTACTCTCTGGAAATATGTATGGCGAGGTGGCAGCTAAAATCCTAAATATGGGAGAGCAGCAAGCAGAAGAAGCCCTACTTTGGTGGAAAGAGACCTTTGGAGCAGACTTTTATGTGGAGTTAATGCGCCACAGTCAGGAAGATGAGGACCGGGTTAATCAGGTGTTGGTGCCTATGGCTCAGAAGCATGGGGTCTCTTTAGTGGCTACAAACAACACCTATTATGCAGACCAGAAAGACGCAGAGGCCCACGATATTTTACTCTGTGTAAAAGATGGAGAAAAACAAGCCACGCCTATTGGAAGGGGTAGGGGGTACAGGTATGGATTGCCCAACCAAGAGTATTTTTTCAAGACTGCAGCGGAAATGAAGTCGCTGTTCTCCGATATACCAGAGGCCATTGAAAATACCCATAAGATTTCCAGCCAAATTGAAGCTTTTGAACTAGCGAGAGAAGTACTGCTGCCTGCTTTTGAGATTCCAGCGGAGTTTAAGGTGGCAGAAGATTTAGAAGACGGTGGCAAACGAGGAGAAAATGCTTACCTCAGAGACATTGCCTATAAAGGCGCACTAAAGCGGTACACTGAAATTACGCCTGAAATTGAAGAGCGTTTGGATTTTGAATTGGACACCATTAGAAATTCTGGGTATCCGGGTTACTTCCTGATTGTGGAAGATTTTATTAGAGAAGCGCGTAGTATGGACGTTTCTGTTGGTCCTGGAAGGGGTTCTGCGGCTGGATCTGTAGTGGCCTACTGCTTGTGGATTACCAATATAGATCCTTTGAAGTACGATTTGCTTTTTGAGCGTTTCTTAAATCCAGACAGGGTTTCTATGCCAGATATTGATATTGATTTTGACGACGAGGGTCGCGGTCGTGTCATGGATTATGTAATTAAAAAATACGGTTCTAACCAGGTGGCTCAGATCATTACCTATGGTACTATGGCGGCCAAGTCTTCTATTAGAGATACGGCTAGGGTATTGGATTTACCCCTCAACGAGGCAGACAGGATTGCTAAATTACTGCCCAATATGTCTAAACTCGCTAAGATTTTTAGCTATACTGAGGCGGAACTCAAGAAAAACTTTAGGGCAGAAGACTTAGATAAGGTCAACGAGCTACTCAATATTGCAGACGGTCCAGACCTGGAGGCTCAGACCTTGAATATGGCACGTATATTAGAGGGATCACTTAGGAATACAGGTATTCATGCCTGTGGGGTAATTATTACCCCTGGAGATATTACCAATTATGTGCCAGTGGCTACGGCCAAAGATTCTGATTTGTATGTGACCCAGTTCGACAACTCCGTGGTAGAAGACGCTGGATTGTTAAAAATGGACTTTTTGGGTCTGAAGACCCTGACCTTAATTAAGGATACGGTTAAAATTGTCAAGGCCAAGCACGACATTCAATTGGTGCCGGATGATTTTCCTTTGGACGACACCAAGACCTACGAGCTCTTCCAGCGCGGAGACACCGTTGGGGTATTCCAATACGAATCTGTGGGCATGCAAAAGCACCTCAAGGATTTAAAGCCTACTGTTTTTGATGACCTTATTGCCATGAACGCGCTCTACAGACCAGGACCAATGGAGTATATTCCTAGTTTTATTGGTCGTAAACACGGCGACGAACAAATTACCTATGACCTTCCTGAAATGGAAGAATACCTTAAGGAAACCTACGGGATTACAGTCTATCAAGAGCAGGTAATGCTCTTGTCTCAGAAGCTTGCCGGTTTCTCTAAGGGGGAAGCAGACGTACTGAGAAAAGCCATGGGTAAGAAAATATTTGCCCTACTAGAAAAATTGAAACCCCAGTTTTTAGGGGGTGGAGAAAAGCTGGGTCACCCTAAAGAAGTGCTTGAGAAAATATGGAAAGACTGGGAAGCCTTTGCATCTTATGCCTTTAACAAGAGTCACTCTACTTGCTATGCCTATATTGCTTATCAGACAGCTTACCTTAAAGCCCACTACCCAGCAGAATATATGGCGGCGGTACTCTCTAATAATATGAATGACATTAAGCAAGTGACTTTCTTTATGGAAGAATGTAAGCGTATGGGTTTACAGGTTTTGGGGCCAGATGTGAATGAATCCTTTTACAAATTTGCCGTAAACAATGCAGGAGCCGTTCGTTTTGGCATGGGCGCAATCAAAGGCGTGGGTCGCGGGGCGGTAGAGACCATTGTGGCGGAGCGAAAAGAAAGTGGGCCTTACAGGTCTGTTTTTGATTTGGCCAAGCGTATAGATTTAAGGGCAGCCAATAAAAAAGCTTTTGAAAACTTAGCACTTGCCGGAGGATTCGATTCTTTTGGAGGGGTTCACAGGGCGCAGTATTTTCACCCTCTGGGCGATGCCGGTACTTTTCTTGAAAAAGTCATTCGTTACGGTGCCAGATACCAGGAAAATGAAAACTCTGCCCAAGTGAGTTTGTTTGGGGAGTCTAGTGATATTCAAATTCCGGAACCTGAAGTACCTCCTTGTCCAGAGTGGGGGACTATGGAGAAGTTAAAGCAAGAGAAGGAAGTGGTGGGGATATACATTTCTGGACATCCTTTAGACGACTATAAAACAGAAATAAACACTTACACCAATGCCAATGTGTCTTTCTTTAATGACCTTCCCTCTTATGTAAACAGGGAGCTGGCTTTTGCTGGTGTGGTGTCTGAGGTGCAACATAGGGTATCTAAAAACGGTAAAGGCTGGGCGGCCTTTACGGTAGAAGACTACGCAGACTCTTATGAGTTTAGGATCTTTGGTGAGGACTATTTGAAGTTCAGGCACTTTTTAATTCCCAACTCATTTATATTCTGTAAGGCCCTTGTGAAAGAGGGTTGGACCAATAAAGATACCGGTAAACAAGGAGAGCCTCGCCTGCAATACAACGGTTTTTATATGTTGCAAGAAATACTTGAGAATTTCACTAAAAAGCTCACCTTAAAGTTGCGGGTAGACCACCTAGAGGAAGCGCAGATTAAAGGAATTAAGGAACTTATTCAAAGCCATCCTGGAGATTTACCACTGCATTTTAGCCTTTATGAGATGGAAGAGAGTATTAAGTTAGATTTTGTTTCTCGCAGTCAAAAAATAGGGGTAACTACGGCACTTTTAGAAGCCCTAGAGGCTGCAGATGTACATTTCAGTCTAAACTAGCTATAAGGCTTCTTTATAGTTAGATAAGAAAAGGCATAGGCCAGAGGGAAAAATGGTAAAATAAATATGTAAATTTGTAAACAATTAAAAACATAGAATCATGGCATTAGAAATAACAGACGCTACTTTCGAAGAAGTAGTTTTAAAAAGTGACAAGCCAGTAGTTGTGGATTTTTGGGCAGCTTGGTGTGGTCCTTGTAGAATGGTAGGTCCTATCATTGATGAGGTAAGTAATGATTACGAAGGAAAAGCTGTCGTAGGAAAGGTAGACGTAGACGCCAACCAAGAATTTGCAGCTAAGTACGGCGTGCGTAACATTCCAACCGTTTTAGTATTTAAAAACGGAGAGATTGTGAGCAGACAAGTAGGGGTGTCTCCAAAGCAGGTTTACACAGACGCGATTGACGCAGCTATGTAATACACTGGTTTTGAAACCTGTATAAAAAAAGACCCTGGCCAATGCTAGGGTCTTTTTTTATGTCCTTGATCTTAGAGAGAAAATATTTTATTTTTTTAGTATTTTTTGTTTGCACAATTAAATAAGCGGTGTATATTTGCAACCGCTAACGCGAGGTCTGGTAGTTCAGTTGGTTAGAATACCTGCCTGTCACGCAGGGGGTCGCGAGTTCGAGTCTCGTCCAGACCGCAGAAGCCAAAGCCGATTCATTTATGAGTCGGCTTTTTTGTTTTATATCCGTACCTGTAAATCACAATCACTTCATTTTTACCCGGGGCTATACCGGGGATGGTTTTGGCGTTTGTATTTGAAAATAAAATTTATTTTATAAAATAAATTTTAGGTGCTCAAGTCCAATATTCAGTGGCATAGCTTGTATTTAACTTGTTGCTAAAGTCTCGGCTATGGGTAGTTGCGTGGTTTTGCACTTACCTTTGCAAGTACACACCAAACTGAAAATCTGAGAGGATCTTCAGAAGTAGGCGAGAACAAGCAATTACTTATAGGCATTGTTAGCTGCTGGCTTTTAATTTTAATGATGATGTTTCTCTTTATGTTGTTTCAATAAATCATTTCCGTAATCATTTCCGTTTGGTGTTCTAACAACTGTATGAATATGATTTCTTGATGGTTTTCCATCATCTGCATTTGGGACTCCAACTACTCTTTGATGGTCAAATTCAATTAATACAACTGGACTATGTATACGGTAGTAAAAAACAGTATCCTCCGAAGTGTCTCCAACCCAAGAAAACCAAGTGTTATCTATATGTGCCGTTACTTCCTCCATTTTAACTTTATCGTGTCCCTCTCGAATATTGCTTATGTACAAATAAATCAAGTCTAATAATTCCCCCTTTTGTTCATTAGAAAATTTTGAGACCTGAATCCCTTCATAATTGAGGGTTAAATTATCTTTATTGGCTTCAGCTACATTGTTATTTTCAGTTTTAAAGTTTGAAATTGTAGCTTCTTTTTTTTGTTCTGGACTTAGAGATTGCATTAAGGTTAAACCAAAGTTCTGTTCATCTTGAAAAAGGGTATTTCCTTTATATTTTCCTGAAGTTGTAATTATGGGCTCTCCTCCCATAAATACTGGTGACATTACAACTTGGTCTCCTAAAATAAAGTAGTTTATAACTAAGTGATGTCCATCCAATTGCCAACCCCAGGGTTCAATACTTGAAGGTGTTCCCATAATAGTAAAGAAATACAATTCTTCATCGTAATCCAATGAACCATTATTAAGCTCTTTAAGGGTTTGGTCGGTCTTCATTATGTCCTTACTGAGCTGAAGTCCTTTTGCACTTAATGACTCCTGAATTAATTTAAAAGCATCTTTCTTTTGAATTTCGGTCAATTCTTTTAAACTAACACCTTGTCTGTCATATATTCCATTGTCTACGTTGCACCATTTCCTCCATTCTTCATCATTTATGTCAAATGTTGTGCGTTGCAGTTGTGAAGGCGATAAGCTATTTAAAAAACTTCCAGCAGCTTTTTGAATTGGTAAAGTTGAAACTCCAGTAGAATGTATTTGAAATAAATCAGTCGAATCAATATCTTTTGTAAAAATTCCAACATAAGGCTCTTTCAAGGCGTCTGCCTCCATTTTCGCAAAAAGTTCTTTTACAGGATTAACTTCCTCAACATTATCAGTTGTTTTATTATTTTCCTTTTGAACTGCTTTCTGCTTACATCCAAAAGCATTTAAGAGTAAAAATATTATGATTATGTTTTTCATCATTTTGCTTTTTTTCAGCTTGCAGCTAACGGTAAATTGTATGAGTAGTGGCAGATTGCGTGGTGCTTTCCTATCAAACCGCTACAGAGTTTGAGCGGGCTTCAAACCTTTATATTTAGTACTTTCCCTGCGATTACTTATACAAAATGTTATACGCTTTTATAATTATTAGTGTTATTCAGAATTATAATTTTTAAATTAATTCGTTGAAATCACGATCTCTGGTGGTGCTTTAAGGTAGCCCAATGAAACCAAGAATTCATCCATTTTGTGAAGGGTATCGACGAATATGGCATTTGATTTTTTTCCGTAATTAAAGAAACCATGTGGTTCTCCTTGGTAGGCAACTAATGTACATTCATTTCCAGATTCGTGCATCTTTTTAGTAAATAATTCTACCAACATAAACGGTACTGATTCATCTCCTGTACCATGAAAAATAATTGTTGGAGGTAACTTACCAACCATATTATGGTAAGGTGACATGTTCACTGGTTTTGTTCCCATTCTTTCTTCTAAACTAGCTAGTTTTTCATTCATTTTTTTTTCTTCCCCGTCAATAGGCCCAATAACTAGAGCCGGGTTAAAAAGAACTAAAGCATTCGGCTTTGAACTGATTGATTTGTTTTCATTATCATCGTCAAATTTTGGCAAAGTGGCACATGCCGCAGCTAAATGACCTCCAGCAGAACCTCCGCCTGCGGCAATTCTATTATTATCTATACCAAATTCCGAAGCATTTTCGCGAACCCAACGAATTGCTGATTTGGCATCCGACACACAATCTTTAGCAGGAACGCCATGCCTACTTTTAACCCGATAATCTGCAACTATGGCAACCATTCCCCTAGCCGATAAATATTCGCAATGTTTTACAAAATGAGCAGGAGTTCCTCCTCTCCAGCCACCTCCGAAGAAAAATACGATGGCAGGTGCATTATCCGTTAATTTGTGGTTTTCTGGTGTAAACATCCATAAATTCAATTTTATTCCATTAACAGTTTTATATGTAATTTCCTTTGCTCCGTCAATAACGGGAGGATATTGATCTACTTGCTGTCCTTTTGTTTCAAAAATCAAACTGAAGCAGCATATTAATGTTACGAGTGATACTATTTTCATATTGTATAAAATTTAATTTTTTTGTTGTTTTTAATTGCTGGCAACGACCTTGATAAAATGCGTTTTAATGCTTTTTATCTCTTGTTGGTGGTTGTTATTCACATCGAATTTCCCATTAGATTAGAATAGAAGTTAAAAACTTTATTGATTTATTTATCATTCGTTTTTCTTCTGAATCACTATTTCCCAGTCATCAGTGCGGAATGCTGATGCCGGCAATCCTTGCGAATTAAAAAGGTTGGGTTCCGCGATATTGTCCCATGCAAAACGAACAGCTTTGGGTTCTTTGACTTTTTTGCTCGATACTTCGATGGAATTTCCTATTATTTTGGCTTTCGCTGGTACGAACTGTTTGTCTGCCCCGGCAATTTCAAAATGGGTCAAGTCACCTCCTTTTGCAACCAGCCCTTTTTGGGCATAATCGAAAAACAACTTGATTTTTTTACTTTCAGTTTTCATTTCCTTATATACCGGACCGGAAAACGATATATCTGTTTTTCCATAGGTCTTTGCTAAGGCCCATTGTGCCAATCGATACCCTACGTCTTGTTTATTTGTGGGATGAATATTAGCTATATCCCCAATATCACTGATGACCACCATACCCGTATTTGAAACCGACATGGCCTTGAGTTGAGATTCCCTTAAAAGGACCCCAATATCAGGTTTGTCATATTTAAAAGGAGCAATCTGCACATAATAAAAAGGGAATTCGTGTCCCCATTTGTTCCTCCAATCTTTAATCAAAGCAGGAAAGAGTCTGCTATAATTCAAAGGAGCAACTGTATTACTTTCACCCTGGTACCAAATGGTACCTGCAATCCCATAAGGGATAATAGGGGCAATCATGGCATTAAAAGCGGAACCAGCTTCCGTAGGCCACCAATCTGTGACATGCAATTTTGAAGAATTCTCTAAAAAGGCGGGATCAGCATCTATCACTACCTTATCCATCCATACTTCGGCAGCCGTTCCACCCCAACTGGAATGAATTAAGCCAATGGGAATATCTAATTTATTCTGTAATTCGCGTGCAAAGAAATAGGCCGTTCCACTAAAACCCTTCATGGTTTCAGGTGAACACAAGGTCCAAGTACCTGTAAGATCTTCCTGTTTGGTATCCGATGTAGCTTTTTCAACTTGGAATAATCGAATCTTAGGATAATTAGCATTTGAGATTTCCTCTTTGGCATTATTGAAGGAATAGCTATGCGTTGCTGAAGACTCCATATTTGACTGACCAGAACAAACCCAAACTTCTCCGATCAATACATTTTCTAATATAATGGTGTTTTCTCCTTCAATGGTTACCACGTAAGGTCCTCCAGCTATTGGAGTTTGTAACAGCGTCATCCATTTTGCACCGCTGTTCGTCTTAACGTCTACAGTCTTATTATTCCAACTCCCGGTAATTTTAATTTGTTCTCCAGGACTTGCCCATCCCCAAATGGCTACTTCTTTGTTTTGTTGCAGCACCATGTTGGAGCTGAATACAGAAGGAAGCCTAACCTCCGCTAAAGTTTGGTAGGATACTAATACCAACACGGCTAGCATGATGCAATTTATTAGCTTATCTTTTTTCATGTTGAATAATATTGGTTCATATATCTTATTAGTAATTCGTAGCGGATATTTCCTTTAGCTCAATCTGATGTAATTTATTACCACCAACGAAGGGATAAACGTACTAGTACGCATATATCTACTTTGTTATTACCTACTAATCTAAGGGATTTTTTATTGTTTTAAAAGTATTAGTAGCTACATGGGTGTAAATTTCAGTTGTTTTACTTGAGCTATGCCCTAATAATACTTGTATTTGTCTTAAATCTACTCCGGATTCTAATAGATGAGTTGCAAAGCAGTGGCGAAGCACATGGGGTGTAATAGTTTTTCTTATTCCTGCTTTGGTAGCTGCTTCTTTTACTATTTTCAAAATACTTTCACCACTGTATTTTCCTCCATACTGCCCTTGGAAAAGATATTCTTGGGGTTTGTGCTTTTTATAGTAAATGCGAAGCTCTTTTAACACAGTCTTTGAAAGAAGTGTGCACCTGTCCTTTTATAGATTTCTATAGCTCCAGAATGTCTAAAACTGTAAAGCGTTTGGTCTTGTTCAAGTAGCTTCTTGATATTATTTTTGTACTAAATTTTCTCCTTTAATATTCATAATTGCAATACTATTTATATATTTATAGATATAAACCAATTAAAAACAAACTCAAAATGAAAAAAATAGTTTCTTTTATAGTACTTACTTTATTAATATTTTCTTGCCAACAAAACAATCCTAAAGAAAGTACAGCTAACACAGGGATAATGTGGTTTAACGACAACCCTAATCATAAAGAAATAATTATTGAAGGCATTCGACATTTTGAGAATATTGAATTTGAGAAAGCCTACGTTTACTTTGAGAAAGCAGTTCGTTTAGACTCTACCTTATTTGCCCCTCATGTCATGTTAGCAAGTTTGTCTAGACCCAATTCAGCCCAACAAGAGTACCATTATGAAAAAGCTAAAGAACTAGTAATGGACAAAAATGAAAATTCAAAGCGATTTGTGTCTTTATTAGATTTTAAAAATGATTTTGGAAAACGAAGTATGATGGGAAGAGGTGAAAAAATGAAAATTTGGGATGATATGATTAAAGATGCTCCAAATGGACCATTTATTCAATTTTATCATGCATGGAGTAGAGCAACAGTAGAAGAACGTATTAAAGCTATGGAAAATTTATTAGCGTTGAGATTAAACAATGGAAGTACTGACAATGCACATATTCTTAATGTTTTAGGCTATAGTTATATGGATTCAGATAATCTTGAAAAAGCAAAATCTTTATTTGAAGAGTATATTAGTCAATATCCTAGTGGGTATAATCCATTCGATTCCATGGGTGAATTTTATTTTGCTCAAAAAGATTATGAAAATGCAAAAATCTATTACAATAAAGCATTGGACGCCTACCCCGCCGCAAATTCTCCATTCCAAAAATTGCAGGAAATAAATGCACTATCTGCAGAATAGAAATTCTAATTTTATCGAAATAAACCCTCCCAAACAATCGGAGGGTTTTTACGTTATTGACATATCTTATTCCTCCAATTTATTACTTGAAGTGCTCATAGATAGGTTGGCTAGCAGTTAAGGAAACATGTCCCTAAGCTTTCAGTAATTTCTTTTATTAAAAACTTATTATATTGTAAATGAATATTTAATGCTTAAATATGAAAAAATTAATATTTGCTGTTAGTGCACTTTTATTCAGTCTTAACTCAATTGCTCAAAAAGAAGATTTTAGCTTTTATGATGGTGAAAATTATCAATTAGCAGAATTTAGGTTTTGGAATCCAAATTTAAATGATGATTACAATGGTATTTTAGTTTTGACTCCTGGGTTTAATGGTGATGGCAGAGAAGCTGTTTTAGATACAGTTTGGCAAAAATTTGCAACTATACATAACCTCATTATTGTGGCAAGTCATTTTAAAGATTATCAAAATCTTGACGGGAGGTCTGCTTACAGAGATGCTTCAAAAGGTAGTGGAGACGTTTTACTCAAATCAATAGAAAAATATAGTCAAGAAATTTCTAATAAAAGCATTAATGAATTACCTCTTTTGTTGTTTGGCTTTTCCGCAGGGGGACAATTTAATTATGAATTTGCATCTTGGAGACCAGACAAAGTAATTTCTTTTGTAGTAAACAAGGGTGGTTATTACAGTACTGCTGTAACTTCAAGCGAAACACAGAAAGTTCCAGGAATTTTTTTTATAGGTGAAGATGACAGTTATTACAGAAATAATATGATTCTTGGAATATATTCAGCCAACAGAAGTCAAGGTGCTAATTGGACATTAATTACCGAAAAAGAAACAATGCATTCGCCAAAGAATTCAAAAGCCTTATCCATCTCTTTTTTTGAAAGTATAATTTCAAAAAGACTTAGAGAAAATAAATTGATAGAAATTAACTCCGATAATCCCATTCTTGGATTTCCAGAAAGAAAAACTTTTGAATATTTTGATAAAATAAATAAAACTGAGTTTAATAATTGGGGAAAGCTAAAGTCCCTAACTATATGGTTACCTGATGAGAACTTTGCAAACATTTGGGTTGAGTCTTTGTAGTTTACAATCTTTTAGTTTAATAGATACCCCATAAATTTAAATTAAGAATATGAAAAAATATCTTTTAAAATACTCTCTTGAGTTTTTGGTCATTGTGATGGGTATATCTGTTTCTTTTTGGCTAAATAATTGGACTGAAAACAATAAATACAAAAAAGCAAGAAATGAGTTTCTTATAAGCTTGAAACAAGAACTTATACTTGACACAATTCAGTTGTCAAAAAAAATTGCTGATTTCTCAAGTATAAATGAAAATGTAATCAAGGGTATAGCACTAATTGATAAATTTCAACATACAGAAATAGAAAAAAATGAATTCCAAAGTGCAATTAGACCAATTATGATGTTAACTCCTCACAATAAAAACACACAAAAAAATGATATTAAAATTTCAAGTGGAATAATTGAAAACATTGAATTTAATAATCAATTGATTGAGTACTACGGCGAAGTTGATTACTATAATGATGTTATGAAAAAGTTTGGAGAATCACTTCAATCAGTGTATTTAAACCAAATAATACCATATATCAGACTCAATTCAAATAATTCTATAGAATATTCATTAAGTTCTTTAAAAAATAATAACTCTTTTAGAAATGCCTTTTTTATATCTGTAGGTTACAGAAATCAATCAATAAAGTGGTTAGAAGAGCAAAAAAATAAAGCGATTATCTTATTGGGTGATATAGACAAGTATATTAAAAACTAAACCATAGGCACATCTTTTTCCTACAAATCACTAACCTCAAGTCTTATTAGATAGAAAAAACTAACAGTTAAAGAAGAATGTCCTATAGCCTTAAGTAATTTTCTAAGAGCATGAATAATAATTTTGCATTGCAATTATATATTTAATATATTAGTGCATAATCAATTAAAATAAACTCAAAATGAAAAAATTATTATTATTGGCTTTAGTATTTACTACGGCTGCTTTTGCTCAAAAACAAGTTTCAATGCATATGTATGTAAAGGTTCTTCCAGAGCATCAAGAAGAGTTTGAAAGATTAGAAATAGACTATTGGTCTAAAGTAGCAAAGAAAGAAATAGATGCAGGTAGAATGACTGGTTGGGGATTGATGAAATCTATTGGGGTTGATAAAGCCGCCACAGAAGCAAACTATTTAATAGTTAATACATTTGAAAATATAGAGCAAGCTTTTTCAGGGAATCAAAAATGGGATACAAGCTTCCTTAACTTAACACCTCAAGATATCAGTACAGAAGGTATTCGTGAAATAATATCTATTAGATTTTATCAAAATGAAGAAAGTATTAATGGCGATAAAACAAATTTTACAATCTTTAATTATGGAAGGCCTACAGATATTTCTGCATTTGTTAGTGAGAATAAATCATTGTGGAAAGGAATTCATTTGGCTAATCAAAAATTAACTAAACTGAATAGTTGGGGTGTACATACAAGAATTCACCCTCAAGGGAATGCCAGTAAAGCATCTATCTTCACAAGAGACGGATTTGAAAACTTAGTTGACGCCATGAATTATTTGTCTTTTAAAGAGGTAAACCCTTATCAAAAGATGACTGCAAAATCTAAAATGAACTCTATTATGCCAGATGGTTTCGGTTATACAATAATTAGAAGAACATTACACTGGGTTAATTAGTCACAACTTAAATTTATTAAATAATCATAAATCAATTAAAATGAAAAAACTTATATTACTATTCAGCTTAGTGTTTTCTAATTTTACTTTTGGTCAGACATCTATTAGAGTTGTTGATTTTGATGTAAAATGGGGAGCTGAAGAGGAGGTAGCCAGACTCTTCGCTGATTACCACAATTCAGAAAGAAAGTCAGGTGGTGCTTTTTTACAAAAAATTAATTATTTAAAGAACGTAACTCATAGGGCGGTTTTTGTGGGAGATCCATCTAATTGGGGTGTAAAAAAAGAGAGAACAACAGCAGAGTGGGACGCTTACAGGGGTAAGATGAGAAGGTTACTTAATAACGCACAAACTTCAGTTATTATGACAAATCTTAGATGGAGAAAAGGTAATTCGGAAAAAAATAAGGTGTCTAAAAATTGGGAAATGAAAATTAAAGATCCTATTAAGTTTTTAAAAGCATATGATAAGTTTATAAAGTCCATTGATAATGTTTTAGGAGATCATAATACTGCAGTTGAGTCTATTGATCTTGGAGGTAATGGAGGAACACACAGATCTTGGTTTAATGGCACAGATTTAAATGATCTTATTCTACTTGAAAGAGAGATTCAAAATACAAAAGCATTTCAAACCTTTATTGAAGAACGAGGAGAGGTTGAGTTAATTAATAGTTATTTATCTTCGAGAATCCATAGATTTAATTAAATATCTATCAAAATAGAACCCGCCTATTTGGTGGGTTCTATTTTATAACATAGGCATATCATTTTATTTCAATTCACTAACCTAAGCGCTCTTATATCAAACTAATAGGTAAAGAGATATTTTCCATATCCTTAAATAATTTTCTAAGAGCATGAATAATAATTTTGCATTGCAATTATATATTTAATATATTAGAGGATAATCAAATAAAATAAACTCAAAATGAAAAAATTATTAATGTTTTTGGCTGTAGTTTTTACTGCGTCAGCGTTTGCTCAAAACCAAGAAGTTGTATATGAAAGTATTTATTTAATTCCTGAAAAAGCAAATGAAATGAAACTTATAGAAGGTGTTAAAAAGCACAATGATAAGTTTCACAGTGAAGGAAGATCAACTGCTTCTCTCTATAATGTGTTAATAGGGCGTCGTTCAGGACAGTATGTTTGGCTGCTTGGCCCAATGGAGCTTTCTGATTATGATGCTATGCCAGATGAAGTTCATATGTTAGATTGGCAAAAAAACATCAGAAATAATGTTTCCTCTGAATCTGTAGAATTAGGCAAATTAAATTGGGAAGCAAGTTATTCTCCACCTTCTTGGGGAAGTCCTAAATACTTGTTACATCGCACCATTAAAATTAACCGCAAATATGGTAGCTATGAGAAAGTTCTTGAGGCTGTAACTAAAATTGGGAAAGTATTGGCTCAAATTAATGCGCCTAATCCTAGAAGGGTATATGAAAGTATTTTTGCTAATGAAAATGGTGAAAACATAACATTAGTTTATCCATTCAAGTCATTTACAAGATTTAATGATGGAAACGGATTGCCTGCAAATTTTCAATCTGAATATGAAAAAGTAAATGGGCTTGGTTCATTTAGAAGAGATGTATGGGATGTTCTTTCAGAATTTAGTGATGGATTTTCTGATGAAGTCCTCCAATTGGTAAATTAATAAAATATGAAAGAGAGAAGTCTCTTTTGTTAGTTGGTGGTTGAAGCCTTCCTTCTGGAGGGCTTCATTTCACATCAAATTAAATATAAACTTAACCTAAAAAACAAACTCAAAATGAAAAAATTATTAATGTTATTGGCACTTGTTTTTACTACGTCAATGTTTGCTCAAGAATACTACTGGACTACTTATAGTTTTAATGTGGATCCTGAAGATGAAGAAATAGTAACTAAGCTTGTTAATGATTATTTTAGTTCTCCAAATTCAAAAGCTGATGGAGTTACAGTTTACTTATTTGAAAATCATTTTAAAGATAATGATATAAATTCAAGTCATCAAATTGCATTTACTGGAACATTAGATGCAATGGGCAATCAATACGCTCAAGGAGAAAATTTAAATTGGGATCTATTTTTAACTAAACTAAGTCAATATACAGAAGCTTTTTCATCTGCTGGAGGTAATAGTCTAATTTCAATTGGTGAACCTGGTAGCCACCCAATTCAAAATATAGTTTGGTTTGATGTTGAAAATGAGGCAAAATTTGGAGCTGCTTGGAAAAAATATTTTGAAAAATTTACGCCAAAAGATCAAAGAAAAACTCTTGGTAAATTTAGGTTAGGTAGAAGTCCTTTAGGAGAAACTCATTATGGTCTAACAGGTGTTAATGATTTTAAAACCGCTTTCAATCCTGGTATTAGTAATAATGGGAATAAGGCAGCTCAAGCCGCTTGGGAAGTTTTTATGGATGAGGTTGAAGGTATTGTAAAAATTGTAAGGACACAGACTAGAGTAATGATTGGAAAGTGGTAATTGCGTCCATAAAATTATTAAAAAGCCTCCTTTTATGAGGGGGCTTTTTATATAATAAGCATATCTTCTTCCTCCAATTTACTTACTTCAAGCCCTTTTAGATAATTAAGGCTAACAGCCAAAGAAGATTATCTCACAGCCTTTAACATTAAGTTTATAGGTGCTATATGTTTTCAGAGTTTAATTTAACAGACTTTAGTTGGTTCTTTTCATTTATTAAAACAGTCCAAACTATAAAGATCTCGTTATTGAATATTTCTAATTGAGGTACTCCGGTGTTTCTTCCTCCGTCAATTTTAGAAATTGTTATTGGAGCTGAAATAGTTCCATCAATTGATACTTTTTTTATTCTTAGATATGTGCCAATATCGTCCACTTCTATATAACTCACTATTACTTCCTGGTCGTTCAAGAAAGCAACATCTACTCTGCCGATAGCATTGTGGTCGTTTATTTTTAGGGGGCTTCCAAAAGAGTTGCCATTAGATTTTGAAAACGAAAGGTTGACAGTTGGTTTTCCATTTGATACCGTAAACCAACTCACTGCAAAATTATTTGAATTAACGGCAACTTTGGGGCCATTTACTGGGCATCCATTTATTATCCAGCCATCATTATGAACGGGTCTTGGTGATTCCCAAACATCATTTATTCTTCTAGTAATATAAATATCTCTAACCTCTTTCACACTTCTGTCCCTGTAAACAACAACAGGTCCTTTTTCTGAGGCTGCTATAGACGTCTGACAACAATCGCAGGTTGATGAATCGAGTTCAGTTTCATTTACAACATCTCCAACCGCTGTTATTTCAGCAAATCGAATGGTCATTGGTTTATGGTGTCCATCTATTTCTTTTTCTAAGGTATTTCTTCCGTCCAACCAAGTAATATAAAAGCCTTGGTTTTCATTTGAAATTATACTCACAAAACCATGCTCTGCTTTAATGCCATCACTATGTAAAATGAAGTCTTCCTTTATTTTCTCTCCAGTTAATTTGTGGAGACTTAAAATAACATCATAAGTATAAGTTCCAGAATCTGATTTCTTAAGGTAATTTGTTAATATTAAATCTCCATTAATTGCATGAGCAGGAAAGTCAGCCCAATTAACAAACCAGTTTGAACCCTTAGCGATTGTTTGGGGTTTAGTCCATTTCTCATCAATAAATTGACTTATATGCAATGAAGTATTATCTTCATCATTAGAGGAAATCCAAGATAAAGACAAAGCACCATTATTGCTTACCAAATTTGGCTGGGCATTATTATTATCAAATAAAAAAGAGATTTCTTCAATAGTAACCTCCTTGGATGAACAGGAAATGATCATTATAATAGTGAAAAGAGCAAAGATTTTTTTCATCTTATAATGTTTTTAGCTTATTTATTATTTCTTCAGAATCCCAAGCAATTGTTCCAATGATAGTTTCAAGTTTATTTCCTTTTTCATCAAAAATATAAGATGTTGGCAAAGAGTATATTCCAAGCGATTCATTTGATTCAATCGATTTCAAAAAGGTGAAGTCATAATTCTTGACTTTTTTAAAAGTAGCTATTTTAGATATTGTTTCGTCAGAAACTAAAATAAAGGTATAGTTATGTTTTTTAAGTACTTCTTCAGCTCTTTTTAGTCCCGGCATCTCTTTTAAGCACGGGCCACACCATGTAGCCCAGTAATTAACAACAATTCTCTTTCCTTTAAATGCTTTCAAGTCTACTTTGTTATTATTTAGGTCTACAAATGATGTTTTAATCTGTATGGATTCTAAATCAGAAAGAGGTTTCTTCACCACTGAATTACACCCAAATAAACAAATCAAAAAACTTAAAAAAACTAAAATTTTCATAGATGTATTCAATTTTTATAACCCTTAAACACAATGTACTAAACTGTTATTTAATTACCTCATGAAATAATTAAAAAAGTACTGAAGTAGGATGCTTTTTATAAGCCATAGGTATATTGTTTTCCTATAATTCGATAATCTCAAGTCTTCTTAGATAAACAAAACTAAAAGGGGATCATGAATATAAACACCATTTTTCCATTATGGTATAAATAGATGTATTGTGTTTTTAAATATGAGATTGCAATTAAATATTTATTCGTATATTTAGCTTAATTAACCAATTAAAGATATTTAAAATGAAAAAATTATTAATGTTATTGGCATTTGTTTTTACTACGTCAATGTTTGCTCAAAATATTGTTCACATACAATATAGGTACGTTGCTTCTGAGAATGTAGCAGAATTTGAATCTTTGGAAACGGATCATTGGTCTAAAATAAAGAAAAATGCTATTGATAACGGGAATATGTTGGCATCTGCATTTTTCAGACTTTATGGAAGAACAGATGACGAATCACAACCAACCCATGCTTTTGTTCAAGTTTATGAAAGTTTTGAGCAATATGAAGATCAAATGAAAATATGGGGTAATGCGGAACAAATTTTAGGGTTTGATCCAGCACTAGCCTCTACAAACCATATATCTAAAACACTCTACAACAATACATATAAGCTCATAGCTGAGCTTCCAATGGGAGAATTTAAATATGCGGTCTGGAATTTGGCTAAACCAAAGGATTTTAATGGATTTGTGAATGAAAATTTAAATTTATGGATGCCCTATTTTAAAAAGAATTTAGGAAAAGACGGCGCAAGATCGGGTTGGGGAATTTTAGCAAGACTGCATCCAAAAGGTATGGATGAGTCAAGTGTTATTACATATGATCACTACAAAGATTTGTCAAGTGCCTTAAGATCTTTATCTCCAATGGACGTTGTTTCAAGTAAAGAAATTGATGCGCTTATATCAAAATCTAAAATGAGTAAATATGACCCTGATGGATTTAGATATACTAATATTTGGGAATTAATTGAACTTTTAGGTAGCCCTCAATAAATATTTCAAGTCAAATTAAAACATATTTAGAATGAAAAAAGGAATAGTTTTATTAATGGTAATGATATCAGTACTATCTTGTAAAAATCAAGTTAAAGAAGTACAAGTAGATAAAAAAGCTGGTGAATGGGTGAGTTCTGGAACAAAGTTTCTGATGGGTTCTGATGAACAGGTTGAAATGGTTAGAAGTTTAATTTCTAATTATGCCGCAATGGATGCAGAAGGAGTTTTTGCAAACACAAGAGATTCACTGAGGTTTTTCCCATATAACTCGGAAGAGCCAGTGATCATGACGTCTAATGATGTGAAAGAAATGTTTTCTCAATATGATTCAATAATTTCTGATCCTATTTACTTTTTACCCTACGAATTAGACGGCGTTAGAAGCCTTGTTGAGGTTGGTTCTAATGAAACCAAGTACAAAAAAGATGGTACTGTTGAGGAAGACTTTTTTTTAGAAAAGTTCATATTCGGAGAAGATGGTAAGATTCATACTGTAAGACAATGGAGAGCAGCTTGGTAAAAAAACTAGATCTTAAATAAAAATAAAAAACCCTACTTTATTGTAGGGTTTTTCATTGTGTTTAAACATAAATTTAATTAGTTTTAGCTTAAAATATACTTTATGTTTCAAGATTTAACTTTCAGATCTACATGTCCCTTGTCTAATATCTTAGACTTGGTTGGCGACCGCTGGTCGTTAATAATTATAAGAGATGTATTTATTGGCAGAAATACATATACCGAATTTTTAAAATCTCCTGAGAAAATTTCTACTAATGTTCTCGTAGATAGAATCAAGAAGTTAAGAGAGTATGAGTTACTAGGGTTTAGAAAGGATAAAATAGATAGAAAAATAAAATATTACTACTTAACAGATAAAGGAATAAGTTTATACCCTATACTGACTGAGATGAGTCTTTGGACTAAAAAAAATCTTCCAATGCTTCCAACCCACAGCCTTGCTCAAGAAACTTTTCTAGATATTGATAAGCTTGGGATAGATCTTCACAATAGAAAAGTAATCGATACTTACACGGAAAAAAGAGAAGCTCTTTTTAAAGAGACTCTTTAAATAAGTCTGAGACCAATAATTCATTGCTGTAATTTCACTATTACTTTAATCCATCAAACTTAGCTTTCATGGTTGGGTTGCCATAAGTGAGTTTCTTAATGGTTAAGTCTTCTGTTTTACTGTTGGCTAATCGCAAGTTATTTACAGAAGCGAGTAAAGCTTCTTTTGTTTTTTGAAGGTGATTCATGGTTTTGTCAATTTCTTCTATGGCCGTTTTGAATTGTCTGCTGGCTAAATCATAGTTGCGGGAAAAACCACTTTTGAAATCGTTGATTTTTTCTTCAAAATTCGTGATGTCAATATTTTGATTCCTAATAATGGCAAGTTCTTCTTTGTATTGCATTGAGTTTAATGCTGCATTTCTTAGTATGGTAATGATGGGAATGAAAAATTGGGGGCGTATCACATACATTTTTTTGTATTTATGAGACACGTCTACTATGCCGTTATTGAAGAGTTCATTATCTGCTTCCAACATAGATACTAGAATAGCGTATTCACATTTCTTTTCATTCCGGTCCTTGTCTAATTCTTTAAAAAAATCTTCGTTTTTCTTTTTAGTGGCGGTTTCATCTCCTTCATTTTTCATTTCAAACATGATGGAGAGTATTTCATTTCCATTCTGATCGTTTTCACGGTAAATAAAATCTCCCTTACTCCCTGAGCTGGCGTCATTGTCTTTTTCAAAATACACATTCTGAAACCCAGTAGCCCTAAGTTTGTTGAATTCTACCTCACAGTGTTGTTCTAAGGATTCTCCCACCATTTTAGTAGAGAGTTTTTGCTTAAAATCTTTGAGACGCGCAATCTCGTCGTCCTTCATTTTAATGGTCTCTTCCTTGGTGAGTAATTTTTGATTGAATTGCTCCTGAATGGACTTTTCCTGAAGTTGCCTTTCTACCTCTTTATTGCTGAGTTGGTTCAAAAGTCCATCTCGCTCTTTTTCTATGGTTCTAGTAGCTTCTAAAACGGCTTGTCTTTTCTCTTGCTCCGCTTGCACAACTTTAGCCCTTATTTGCTCAAGCTCTAACTCTTTTCGAGATTTAAGCGCGCTAATTTCTTGCTCTTTTTTTGAAAGTTCCTGCTGGAGGGTATTCTTTAAGTTTGCCTCTGCCAGCATAACCGCATTGGATTTTTCTTTTTCAGCAATGGCCAATCTATGGTTGAGTTCTTCTGAAAATTGATCGTCCCGTACCTGCTTGACAATATCTGCAAAACCGGCATCGTCTAGTTTAAAAGAGGTCTTGCAACTAGGGCAAATAATGTCTCTCATAATGAATGTTATTTATTTCTTTAAAGTTAATTTTTATTTTATTAATCAACTTTCTATTTCTCACACTCCCCATTTTCATAATTAGAAACGCCAGCGGATTCAGCCACGCATTTGTTGCCGTATGTGATGCCGTTGCAACCACAAACTGGGACGTACTCTTTGGTGCAAATAGCGTCTTGTTGGATTTGAGAAAAATCTATGCAAGAGGGATCTGCGGTGCCTTTTTTAAAATAGAATGTAATCTCGTCGTCTGCGATCATTTCATTGTCTACATAAGTGAGCGTCAGGGAATTTCCAACTAGGCTAATGCGGTATTTTTCGCTTGAATTTTCAAGACTCATTTCACTTTCTATGACACGGTAATCGTAGGCTTTTCCTAAGGGTGCAATGTTTGGAATATCATTATTTGATCCTATGGGGTAGAGTTGATTTTCATAAAACCACAGTTGCTGATCAGAAAAATTTTCATTCCCAATTTCACCAAAATAGCAAAAACAGGCCACTCGATCCAAAATCCATTGGCCTTCTAGGGCGTTGATTGGAAAATTTGTCGTGTCATTTTTATCACAGCCAACAATGAGAAAGAAAAGCAAACTCCAAAAGGAGTTTATACATGTCTTCATAGGACCTTATTTAATTTTGTTCTACAGCACCATTTAATTCTGAATATAGCTCTATTGGGCCGTCTAGGACTAAGGCTACCACCGTATAATATGTGTCTATGGTTTCTTTGGGTAAGTCAATGTATGAAATTCCAGGATATTTATTCCAATACAGTTTAGCTATTTTATTTTGTGAAAGAATACTACCATTGCCAACAACATAAGCCCTGTGAATGGTGTTGGAAATTCCCTTAACCACAATTTTTCCATCTTTTGGTATGTCTCTTACAAACAGGAACAGTGTTTGCTTGTCCTTGCTTAAAGTAGTGGGACCATAAAAATGCTCGTAAGGAATCCCTTTCTCTGTTCCATAAACGGCTTTGTGGTGTTTTCTAATCCATGATCCAAGTTCCAGAAGGCGTTCTTTTTGTATGGGGTCAATGGAACCGTCTGCTTTTGGACCAATGTCTAATAGCAAATTCCCCCCCTTTGAAATACAGTCTACAAAAATATCTATAACTTGTTGTGAAGTTTTATAATTGTTGTCTGTCTGCTGGTACCCCCAAGAGTCATTTAAAGTCATACAAAGTTCCCAGTATTTTGCTTCTGGTCTATAAACTGGTACGCCAATCTCAGGTGTCTGATAGTCTCCTTGTCCTGTGAGTCTCGAATTAATAATAGTATTTGGAGCTCCCTTTAGTAGCGATGTTCTAATTTTTGTGCTTTCCCAGGCCTCAGGCGGATGTTCCCAATCTCCGTCAAACCACCAAAGATCTGGTGTGTAGTTATTTTTAAGTTCTAGAAGTTGTCCATTCATGTAATTTAGATACTGTTGCCATCTTTGTGGATCTTGCTCAATGGCATATCTTCTTTTGCTTGTTGTAAAATGGGTATATAGGTCAGATGACCAGTCAGGTAAAGAAAAATAAATTCCTACTTTTAATTCTTTTTCTTTTAGGGCATCTATTAACGGACTTAAGACATCTTTTTTAGCTGCTGCATGAGATACCGCGTTTAGATGACCATAATTGGTGTTCCAAAGCGCAAATCCATCATGGTGTTTACTAGTAATGACACTGTATTTTGCGCCACTGTCTTTAATAAGTTTTGCCCATTCTTTTGGCTTGAAGTTGGCAGCAGTAAAACCACTCAATTGCTTAAGGTAGTCTTCATGGGAGAGATATTCATTGTAAAAAGACCAAGATTCACTTATCCCGTCTACGGCGTACAGCCCCCAGTGTATAAAAATCCCCAATTTGGCTTCTTTAAACCAGACCATTTTCTCATGGTCTGTGTCTTTAAGAATTTTTGCAGTGGTATCTTGACTTTTAACTATTGTGCCAGAAAAACACATAAACCCTAAAAGTAAAGATGAAAATTTATGCTTCATCTTGTTTTTTGTTTCTAAAATACGAAAAACAATCATTTGACGTTCCATTTGTGTGGTATTCAATTAAGCAATAATTCACTAACTTCATATAAATTTAAAAGGATGAGATTTATTTACCGATTAGTATGTGTGCTTTTTTTAGCGCCCCTTCAGGGCACAGCGCAAGAAGCTAGGGTTTCTAAGAAAGAGGCCAGAATGATTGAGCGCGGTTTAAAACGCAAAGAAAAAAAGACCTCTAAATTCAGAGAACTCAATGAATTTGGGATAGATATATACGCTACCAATGTCATTCAAGCCATTCGCAGGCATTTGGGTACGGCCAAAATAGAAGGAAATAAAGTCGTTGTCATGCGAGACAGGATTGGCTCTTTCACAGATGGGGAACCTCCATATGCCCTCTGGGATGTAGATGGCAACTTAATAGGTAAGACACCCCCACCTGGATTAGACTTAATGTCTATTAGAAAAGTAACCGTATATAGGACTGTGTACGACATTCAGAGTAATTACGGATTGGCAGGAGGGCAAGGCGTTATTAGAATCAATACTACCCTGACCATGCCAGATCCAATCCTCACCGACCGTTAATCCAATTGCCTTAGAATACTGATATATAACACTTGGTGCCTTTTGTATTTTTGTCTTGGGGTATCTTTAGATCGCGCTTTGGCTATGGCCAAAAACTGCCATTTATTGGCCTGGTATCCCACACCTGCTAGCCAAGTATTTCTGAATGAATTGGAAGGCAGGGTAAATGGAGAGCTGTTTTCAAACAAACTTCCAGATAGGTTGTAATCCTGAAAATGATATTGGTATTGAATGCCTATATACCCTCCAAACCCATTTTTTTGGGAATTATTAAAAGCTTCTGAGTAAAATACCATAGGATCTAAATGGCCCAAATGTAAGCCTGTACTTAGACTAGATTGGCTGCTGTGGGTGCCCCATTGGCTCTGAAGCTGATAAGAAATATGACGCTTTTGACTCAGGGAAATATAGTGGGAGTACTGTCCAAGAATGCCCAGATGCATATTTCCTGCTTGTTGGCCTACCCAACTAAGTGGTGGGAGTCCCAGAATATGTTTGTGGTAGGTGTTTTGCAAAGGGGTACTCAATGATCCAGGACCGCTTATTCCTAATTGAGCACTCCAACGAAATACTCCCTTATTTTTGAGCGTTTTAGATACGGCTCTTTCTAGAAAAAGGTAGCCGCTAAAGGGATAATCCATATTAGCGGTAATACTGTCATAGCGGCCAATGGGAGTGTATATTTGTTGTCCTAAAGTCCAATGAATTCGTTTTTTAAAAAAGTTTTCTTCTTTGAACAGCTCCTGGCTGTCTAAAGGCTTGTCTCTGTTGCTATTTGTGATTCCATACTGTAGAAAAATACCACTGGAATAATAGTAGTCTTTGCCAAAAAACAGGTCGTTATCTATAGAAAGTCCTCCGTAATTTTGCCCCCACAAAGCGGTAGAAAACAGCGAGATAAAAAGAAAGCCCCACCTCATAAGGCTTCTTGAATAGTATGTTTGAGAAAAGCTTGTTGGCTATTGGCAACAGTAGCAAAGTCTAAAAGACCTGAAGCGCGGTCTAAGTTTTCAAGTTCATAACGCACTTTATAATACACATTGCCAGACAAATAATCGGTTAGCGCTCTGAGTCCGTGAATAAAGGGCATATAGACGGCGCCAAATGGCAGGCTCTCCCATTCTGATCTTGAAAATACGGTAGGATTACTGCACAATCCTTTAATAAAAGCTAGGGCATGGTCTTTTCTAAAGGCCACAGGCTTTTCTACAGCTCCCTCAGCCCATGTGTTCGCAATGGTACGCAGGGCGTCTCCAAAATCATAAAAGGCATAGCCTGGCATGAGGGTGTCTAAATCTATCATACAAAGTGCCTTTCCACTGTCTTTATGAAAAAGCATATTGTTGAGTTTTGTGTCGTTATGGCAAATTCTTTCCGGGAGTTTTAAGGGGGTGTTAAACACAAATTCCTGCAGTGAATAAAGTTTTTCTAGGGCGTATTTAGCGGAGGTGATGGTTGTAGCATCGGCCTTTTTAAAGGCCAGTTGAAACTGCTCCCACCGCAAAGAAATATCCTGAAATTGCGGAATGTGTGTTTGGAATATTGACGCGTCAGTTTTTTTGGAGCAACTGTGAAAATCATTGAGGAGTTTTCCAGCTTCAAAGGCTATAGACGTATTGGGAGCAAGATCGTATGCAATGGCTTTAGAGACATAATTTTGCATGCGCCAAAAATGGCCTTGTTCTGTTTTTACCAAATAGTTCCCCGTTAATGTTTTTAAAAAAATAGGGCAATGGTAGGAGGCATATACAAGACTTTTTTGCCACTGGACTATATTGTGCATAAGCCCTGTGGGATGTTTAAAAACCTGGGTATTGAGGCGTTGTAAAAAATAGGCCTGATCGGTGAAGCTAATTTTATAGCTGTCATTGATCAGGCCTTGTGTCATAGGAATCACCTCAAAGTTTTTACTTTGGGGTAAAAAACTACGAACAATATTTTCGATGTTTTTTTTGTCTATGCCTTCCATAATTCGGTTGGATAAACACCAGATTCATGAAGTGTTTTAAGGGTCTCTTTAGCCGCTGCTTTGTCTTGGGCATAGGTAAGTCCAAACCATTGGCTAGACGTAGGAATTACCCCCACACTAACTTCTTGTTCTTCCAACTGTTCTGCTACAATATAAGGCAGGTACAATTCTCCTTTTTCAGGGTTTTCTCCAGATAAAAATGCTTTAAAACGCGCTGTGATAGCTGGAAAAATAAAAGGGGTACTCAGCCAAAAATTCATACTTACAGGCGTGTTTAGTGGAAATTTCAACCCAGAATCTTCATCTGTAGCTTCCTCATTTCCAGAAGCAATAAGTTTGGTGCGCTCTGTAATTTCTTTTAAGGCGCCGTCTTTTACCTTACAGACCCCTCTAGATACAGTGCCGTATTCAGACAAGGTATTGCTTAATTCATAGGCAACAAGCCCATAGGTCTGCGCATTGGGTAGGGCGTTTAAAAAAGCGCCAGCGTCTTTAAACGCTTCAGGACCGTAATAATCATCTGCATTTACTGTTGCAAAGGGAGTTTTAATCACCTCTCTAGCGGTCCAAACAGCATGGGCAGTTCCCCATGGTTTTTCTCTGTTTTCAGGCGCGGTAAAGCCCTCTGGTACATCTGAAATAGCTTGTCCCAATACGGTTAAAGCAATATGTTCGGGTAGTTTTTGAGATAGATATGTTTTTATATCTACAGTATTAGCTGGTTTAGCAATGACCACAATGTGTTTGAATCCAGCTGTTATAGCGTTAAAAATGGTGTATTCAAGAAGGTACTCTCCATTTGGGCCAAGGCCGTCGAATTGTTTTAATCCTCCGTATCTGCTACCACTTCCGGCAGCCATTATAAGTAAAGTCATAGTTGCATTATAAAACGGCTACAAGATACTACATCCTAGATAAAATGTCCTTTTAGAAGCCTATTTTATAAAACTTTTCCCTAAATTTCACCTGCCTTTAATGGTGATATAAACCCACAAACACCCACTAATATGTCAAGTAGAAGATCCTTTATTCAGAAATCTGCCGCTTTTGGCGCCGCCTCAGTGGTGCTGCCGAACTACGCCTTAGGCCAAACTTTTGGAAAAGCGACAAATCGCGCCAATGAAAAATTGCACATAGGTATTATTGGAGTGGGTCTTAGGGGGACCAATCATTTGGAAAACGCACTTAAAAGGGAAGATGTGGTGGTTACCGCTATTGCAGATATAGATCCAAATAGAATTGCCATAGCCCAAAAAATTATGGCAGAAGCGGGGGCTAAATCCCCGGCTGTTTTTGGAAAGAATGCGTTGGATTATAAAAATTTATTAGACCTAAAAACGGTCGATGCCGTAATTATCGCCACCCCATGGCTCTGGCATACTCGCATGAGTGTAGACGCTATGAAAGCTGGTAAATTTGCAGGTGTTGAGGTGTCTGCAGCCAATACAATGGAAGAGTGCTGGGACTTAGTGAATACCCATGAAGAAACGGGCACCCATCTTATGTTGTTGGAAAATGTAAATTACAGAAGGGACGTCATGGCGGTCCTAAATATGGTAAAAGAAGGGGTGTTTGGAGAAATGCTGCATTACAGGTGTGGGTACCAACACGATTTAAGGCATGTTAAGTTTAATGATGGAAAACAACCCTATGGTGGAGGGGTAGAGTTTGGTGAAAAAGCCATTTCTGAGGCCAAATGGCGCACCCAACATTCTGTCAGTAGAAATGCAGACGTTTACCCAACGCATGGCTTGGGACCTATTGCCGCTATGGCCAATATAAATAGGGGGAATAGATTTGTGTCTATGTCTTCTCATGCTACTAAAGCGGTGGGCTTACACAAGTATATTGTGGATAAAGGTGGTGCAGACCACCCGAATGCCAAAGTGCGTTTTAAACAAGGAGATATTATTACCTCTACCCTAGAAACAGCCATGGGTGAAACCATTATTATTACCCATGATTGTAATTCTCCTAGACCTTACTCTTTGGGGTTCAGGGTACAAGGAGCCAACGGCCTTTGGGAGAAAGATGGCGACAGGATATACATAGAGGGACAATCTGAGCCACATAGGTGGGACAGCTCTAAAGCATGGCTGGAAAAGTACGACCATCCGCTTTGGAAAAAATACGGAGAATACGCAGAGGGTGCCGGTCACGGCGGAATGGACTTCTTTGTTTTGAATGCTTTTGTGGAAGCAGCGAAAGCCAATGTGGCACCTCCAATAGATGCCTATGATGCCGCCGCTTGGAGTGCGGTAACACCGCTGTCTGAATTGTCAATAGAGAATAACGGAGCCGCCCAAGATTTTCCTGATTTTACTAGAGGGCAATGGATTAAAAGAACCCCTTATCCGTGGACAACTACTGCGTATTAATGATACAGTTTTAAGCCAGTTTTATTTAAAGCTATCCCAATAAATGACATGATTTATGTCATAGTTTTAGAGACCTTAAGGGGTTATTTTTGAGATAAAATAATTCTCATGTGTACCCTTGTTCAAAAATATAATGTGGCTGGCCCACGATATACCTCTTACCCAACAGTTCCTTATTGGGATCTTGTCCATTTTTCTTTAAAAAAATGGAAAGAACAACTGCGAGACAGTTTTGAGAAAACCAATGAAAAAGAGGGGATTAGCCTTTATGTTCATTTGCCTTTTTGCGAATCACTTTGCACTTTTTGTGGCTGCCATAAACGAATCACTAAACGCCATGAAGTAGAAGAGCCTTACTTAAATACGGTGCTTAAAGAATTGGATCTGTATGTGAGCCTATTTGGTAAACGCCCGCGTATTACGGCACTTCATTTAGGTGGTGGAACCCCTACATTTTTTAGTCCTGCGCATTTAGATCGGTTTTTAACGGCCCTATTAAACAAGGGAGTTAAGACCAAAGATTTTGAGGGTAGTTTTGAAGGACACCCAAACAATACTACAGAAGCACATTTAGCGGTTTTTTTTAAACACGGCTTTAGACGAGTGAGTTTTGGCGTACAGGATTACAGTGAAATAGTACAAAAAGCCATTCATAGAATACAATCTTTTGAACAAGTGCTCAGGGTTTCAAAGGAAGCCAAAGACATGGGCTATATATCTGTAAGTCACGACCTTATTTATGGTTTGCCTTTACAGACCTTGGCAGATATTGAAAATACCGTTCAAAAAACCTTAGCAATTAGGCCTGAACGCATTTCGCTTTATTCCTATGCACATGTGCCATGGATGAAAGGGAATGGACAAAGGGGTTTTAA